>ERZ1106983.115-NODE-115-length-113216-cov-5.733990_pt1 | contig 113216 bp, 86 predicted proteins | sample MGYA00403693_ERZ1106983 | MGnify/ENA primary metagenome ERZ1106983 (study PRJEB35170, sample SAMEA104062420) | human gut metagenome | biome: human gut; feature: human-associated habitat; material: faeces | place: Denmark | collected 2012-07-13 ...
GTCTGAGGTTCGTGCGGTATCCAAAAACTTCGGTATCATGGAACAGCAGTCCGGTGCCAATGGATGGAATACCGGTATGGCAGCTCCAACACCGAAACCGGGACAGATGACACTGTGGACCATGCAGAGCGTTGCACACGGTGCTGATTATGTCAGCTATTTCCGTTGGAGAACGTGTACCTATGGAACAGAAATCTACTGGCACGGTATCCTGGATTATTCCGGAAGAGACAATCGCAGACTGGCAGAAGTAAAATCGATTCACGAGAAATTCCAGAAACTGTCTGAGATCGCAGGTTCCAAATACGAGGCAAAAGTTGGTTTCCTGAAAGATTACGACAACGTATGGGACAGCCAGCTTGATGTATGGCATGAAAAGGTAGAGTGGAAGAGCCAGCTTAGTATTTTCGAAGCTGCACAGAGAACTCACACACCGATGGATTATATCTATCTGCGCGACGATGTAACCGCAGAAGATCTGAAACCGTATACCGTACTGTTCTACCCGCATCCGGTGCTGATCTCCGATGAGAGAAAAGCAGTGCTGGAAGAGTATGTAAAGAACGGCGGCTGCCTGGTTCTGGGCTGCAGAAGCGGATACAAAGATATGTACGGCCGCTGCGTCATGGACAAACTGCCGGGTAAATTTGCCGAGATGAGCGGCGTCGATATTCCGGAGTATACGCTGGTATCCCCGGAGAATAAAGATATCGTGATCGACTGGGACGGTACCAAACTGGAAGCTGCTGTATTTAACGATCAGCTGAAGGCAGTCGGCGAGCATGCAGAGGTTCTTGGTATGTATGAGAACTGCTATTATGCAGGAGCAGCCGGACTGATCAAGAATATTTACGGAGCAGGAATCGTATACTACTTCGGCGCAGCATTTTCCGAGAAAACCGCAGAAGTATTCCTGGAGAAACTGGGTGTGAAAGATCCATACAAAGAAAAGCTGGAGATCCCGGAGACCTGCGAACTGGCCGTAAGAAAGAAAGACGATACTGAGTACTGCTTCGTTCTGAACTACAAAGAGGAAGAAGCCGAGATTCAGGTGAAAGAAGAAATGACAGATCTGTATACCGGTGAAAAAGTGAGCGGTATTGTTGTATTGAAACCATATGAAGTAAGAGTTTTGAAATAAATAAGTACAAAATGATCCGCCGCCCGGGCGTGTAAAAATTCCCGGGCGGCGGATTTTTTTCGATAACACCATTACCGGAAACCGCTTTTCGCAAATTTGTACTTTTCGAAATACAAAATATAGGATAACATGTAACTGTTCAGAGAAATGGAATCAAGATGTGGACCGGAACCGTTACGAAAAAGAAATGAGGTGAGCCATTGCAGAAAGTAAGAGAACTGATCTTGGAAGTGTATCATTATGAGAAGAAAACGGAAATTGAGACCAGATACTTAAGCAATGTGCTGCTCTGGTTTGCCCTGATGGTGTTTCTCATCAATCTGTTCAACAACAGCATGGAAAAGAACCCGGGAATCTATATTTTCTGTCTTGTGGCCTGTGCGATCGGCGTGTGAAAAGATGGCGTACCCTTATGCCTGGGATTACCGCTTCTATTACCCGGTATTTTACTGGTCCTTTTTTCTGTTGATGCTTGTCACGGACCTGCTGTTCAAAAAATACCGGATTGGACAGGAAAAAGAAGAAAAAGCGATGGAAGCAGAAGTGAAAGCAACTATTGAAGATGCACAGAAGCTGATGGTCAATTCCGTGGCAGCGATCGGACGGATGATCGATGAAAAGGATAACTACACGAGACAGCATTCCCAGCGCGTTGCGGATTATTCGCGGCTGATAGCGGAAAATCTGAAAAGCTTTCATCCGACAGAGAAAGAAGTGGATCAGATTTACCGGAGTGCGCTTCTGCACGACATCGGGAAAATCGCGATCCCGGATGCGATTCTGAAAAAGACATCGCGCCTGACCGATGAAGAATATGCGATCATGAAAACACATCCTGTCTGGGGAAAGAAGATTCTCGCGGGACTTTCGTTTCTGCCACAGGCGGACTACGGTGCAAGCTATCACCATGAGAGATATGACGGCAAAGGCTATCCGGAGGGGATCCGCACGGACGATCTGCCGTATATCGTAAGAATCATCAGCGCTGCGGATGCGCTTGATGCGATGAATTCCAACCGCTGTTACCGGAAGCAGTGCAGCCGGAACTACATCATCAGCGAGTTCGAAAAGGGCAGCGGAACACAGTTCGACCCGGAGGTGGCGGAAACTGTGATTTACCTGATCGAGGAAGGAAAGATTGAAATTCCGGAAGGAGAAAATGCGTGAAAGAGTTTCTGGAAATAGTATTCAGCAAATACAAAGATCCGAAAATTGCCATGTGGATGAAAAATGTTCTGGTGCTGATTATGCTGCTGAATTTCTGCGCCGGGCTTTTGTATCCGATGGAACAGAAAAAGACGGTTCTGCCGATGTTTCTGTCGATGATTCTTCTGCTTTCGGTGAACTGTGCCTTAAGCCGCGGAAAAGATTACACATGGCTGGATACGGTGACCTTTCTTCTGCTGATCGCGCCGAACCTGCATCTGTTCCACGGCGGGGATATCGGATATTTCAGCATGTTTTATATCATTCTGTATTCCGTGGGAGCCGTTTTTATTCTGGGCATCCGTACCAGCGCTTTGTTCAATGCAGTCTGTGCGTTTTTTATCTTTGTGCAGGTCAGGGGAAGCGGGCTTGCGGAACTGCGCGGATTGTATCATCAAAATCTGCTGTTACGCTTTCCTTACTTATACTTGTGTATTGTCGGAATTGCGTATATTATTATGTTTTCTATTCAGCGGTACTGGGTGGAAAAAGAAAAAAGCCGGCTGGTTCTGGAACACAGAATCCATGAGGAGAAAAAGAAGCTGGCAGACATGTCGCTGCATGTCATCACCTCGATGTACAGCGCCCTGAGCGCCAAAATTCCGGAGATCGACCGTCACTGCGAACAGACGGCAGCGTATTCACGCAGGATCGCAGAAGGGATGGGACTCGATGAGACGGCGTGTACGAATGCCTATTATGCGGGGCTTCTGCATGAGGTCGGAGCCGTGGGCCTCCCGGACGAGATCATACAGAAATCAAGCCTGACAGAGGAGCAGTACGAAATCTATCAGACGTATGTTTCCCGCGGATACAGAATTATCCGTGAACTTCAGATTGCGGACGAAGTCGCGGAGGCGGTGCGGTATCACAGGGGAAATTACGATGGAAGCGGTTATCTGGAGGGGCGTTCCGGAAAGAACATTCCGGTGCTTGCCCGGATTTTAAGCGTGGCAGATTATGCGGACCGCCATGCAAGATGGGGTGAGACAGCAGAGGAGATCAGCCAGAAGCTGGAAGAAAGAAAAGAAACCCGCTTTGATCCGGAGTGCGCGGAACAGATGCGGGCGATTCTGAATCCGGCGGATCAACAGCAGGAATAGCTGCCAGGCAGAAGGACAAGAAAACCAGATTGTATACAATAATGTACTTGCTATTTGGGAACAGGTCGGATACAATAGGCGTGACAATTACAAAATGAGAGAACTCGTATCAAAAGGAGAAATCATGAAGAAAAGAAGAAGCGTACTTGCGCTGCTTTTAGTTGCAGCTCTTACTGTTGTACTTGGCGGATGCCAGGATGGCAAGGATGGGAAAGCAGATTCTTCCGATACCACAAGTTCTCAGGTATCAACGGAATCAACCCCGACAGGGGAACCTGTTATGGGAGGTTCCATCACGGTAGGAATTCCTCAGGACATTGAGGATAGTCTTGACCCACACAAATCTGTTGCGGCAGGAACGAAAGAAATCCTATTCAATATTTATGAGGGCCTTGTAAAGCCCGATGAAGAAGGAAATCTGAACGATGCGGTGGCAGAGAGCCATTCGATCTCGGAGGATGGAAAGGTTTATACCTTCAAGCTCCGGAATGGTGTCAAATTCCACGATGGAACGACCGTCACTGCAGAGGATGTAAAATATTCAATCGAACGCTGTGCGGGTATCAACGGAGACGGAACGCCTCTGGTAGAGGCATTTTCCAATGTAGACAAGGTTGAAATTCCGGACGAGAGCACGATCGACATCTATTTAAAAGAGGCAGACACCGAGTTTCTTGCCTATCTGACGGTGGCGATTGTACCTGAGCATGTGGAAGATCTGGAAGCAGATCCGGTCGGAACAGGCCCGTTCCACTATGTATCACGGTCCCCGCAGGAAAATATTGTACTTGAAAAATTCAGCGATTACTGGGATACGGAAAATCAGGCGTATCTGGACAAGGTAACATTTCGAATTGTCAAGGACAGCAATGCAGTCGTAACAAACCTGAAATCCGGTACACTGGACATGTATGCACGTCTCAGTTCCACACAGACAGCGCAGCTTGCCGAAGATTCCGATTTTACGATTTATGACGGCGGTATGAACCTGGTACAGGCGCTGTATCTGAACAATGCCGTGGAACCGCTCAACAATGTGAAGGTGCGCCAGGCGCTCTGCTATGCGGCAAACCGTCAGGAAGTGCTGGATATGATTGCGGACGGAAAAGGAACGATCATCGGAAGCAGCATGTTCCCGGCATTTGGAAAATATTATGTGCCGGAACTGTCAGAGCGATATAATCAGGATATTGAGAAGGCAAAAGAACTGTTAAAAGAAGCCGGATACCCAGATGGATTTGAGCTTACGATTACAGTGCCGAACAATTATCAGCAGCATATCGATACAGCCCAGGTTCTTGTAGAGCAGCTTAAAGCGATCGGTGTTACTGCCAAAATTCAGCAGGTCGAGTGGGACAGCTGGCTGTCGGATGTATATGCAGACCGGAAGTTCCAGTCCACGGTTGTCGGCGTTGACGCGGCATATCTGAGCGGACGCGCGTTGCTGGAACGGTTTACCTCAACATCATCCAAGAACTTTATCAACTACAGCAACGAAGAGTATGATAAACTGTATCAGCAGGTTAAGACCAGCACGGATGAAGAGGAGCAGGTTGAGCTTTACAAAAAAATGGAAACACTGCTCTGTGATGATGCGGCAAACCTGTATATCGAGGATATGGCATGCGAGGTTGCTCTTCGGAGCGATTTTGCGGGCTATCGGTTCTATCCGCTGTATGTGCAGGATATGGCTAAAATTTATAAAGTAAAATAAAAATCAAATTATAGGGGACTCGAAAGGCAGAGGGAAAAGAAAAACTCTCATTCAATTGTCAAATGCTGCCGGAAGAGTCCCCTGTAATTATTAGTAGAAATCCCGAAAATATGTTAGGCTTGACTTTTTTTCCGACACTGCCTACTATAGAAAAAGACAGAGAAAACGTAAGGGCTCCGCGGCAATGCAGGAGGCCTTTTTTTAAAAGAAGGGGGAACCATGACAGATTTTCTGGTAAGACGTTTTGTAAAAGATTATGAGAAAACCGACAACGCGGATGTGCGCACGAGCTACGGCATTTTGTCAAGCATCGTGGGAATCTGCTGCAACATTCTGCTGTTTACGGCAAAGCTGCTGATCGGTGCCGGAATGAACTCTCTGGCGATTATGGCGGATGCGTTCAACAACCTCTCGGACGCGGCATCGTCTGTGATCAGCTTCGTCGGTGTGAAGATGGCAAACAAACCGGCCGACAAAGAGCATCCGTTCGGGCATGGGCGGATCGAGTATATTGCAGCGCTGATCGTTTCGTTTCTGGTTATTGAAGTCGGCTTTACGTTTTTAAAGAGCTCCCTGGAGAAAATCCGCAATCCGGAAGAGATCACATTTCAGATGGTTCCGTTTTTGATTCTGGTGCTCTCGGTTGGTGTAAAGCTGTGGATGGCGCTTTTCAACCGAAAACTGGGAAACCGCATTCAGTCGAAGGTGATGCTGGCAACGTCGGCGGATTCCATGGGCGACGTGATCACGACGAGCGCAACGATCGCTTCTACATTGATCTGCCATTTCCTTTCGGTTAATATCGACGCAATCGCAGGACTTGTTGTGGCGGTACTCGTTATGTGGTCCGGTATTTCCATTGCAAAAGATACATTGGAACCGCTGATCGGGCAGGGCGCGGATCCGGATCTGTATGCACGGATCATGAAAGAGGTTGCTTCCTATGAAGGAATTGTAGGAACCCATGATCTGATTGTCCACAACTACGGGCCTGGCAGAAGTATGGCATCGATCCATGCGGAGGTGCCGCGAGATGTCGATATCGAGGTATCGCATGATATTATCGACCGCATTGAACATGAGGTCGGTGAAAAATTGGGAATTCTGCTGGTTATCCACATGGATCCGGTGGAGATCCACGATGCGACGGTTCTTGCGACAAAGGAGAAGGTAAGAAACGTAATTTCCATTCTCGATCCGGAGCTTTCCTTCCACGATTTCCGTATGATCAACGGGTCGGAGAAAAAGAAGCTGATTTTTGATCTTGAAATCCCGTATTCTTATAAGAAGAAAGACTGTGATCGCGTGATCGGGCAGATCGGGGCGCTGATGAAGGAAATGGATGAGAAGTATGAATGCGTCGTCAACATCGACAAAAAATACGTGGCGGGAGAGTGACAACGGCCGGGTTGAGCCGTCAAATCCCTTCCAAAATGTTCCAAAAGTCAGTTTTTTGAAAAAAATAAAAAAATTTCAAAAAAGGTGTTGACTTTTCTCTTGCGATAGTGTATTATACATCTTGTCGCAAGGCAATGGGCTATCGCCAAACGGTAAGGCAACGGACTCTGACTCCGTCAGTTCCTGGTTCGAATCCAGGTAGCCCAGCTCATTGAAAGGTCTCAGGTCTCGTACCTGAGGCCTTTTTCGATTTGTGCAGGCAATGAGCCAAAGTCTGTGTTTGCTCGAAACTTTGGCGAATATCCGCTTGACAAAACATTTTCGGTCAAAGATTAAAAATACAGCAGGAGGAACGAAACGATGAAGTATTCCTTTACGAGCAGAATCCGCTACAGCGAAATCGGTGAGGACGGAAATCTCACCCTGCCGGGGCTGATCAATTACTTTCAGGACTGCAGTACCTTCCAGTCGGAAGCGATCGGCGAGGGCGTTGCGGAGCTCAAAAAACGAGGCTGCGCCTGGGTGCTGTCCGCGTGGCAGATTCATGTGCGCCGCTATCCATCCCTCGGTGAAGCGGTAAAAATCACTACATGGGCGAGCGGCTTCAAAGGATTTCTTGGCATGCGTAACTTCACGATGGAAACAGAAGACGGCGAAATGCTCGCCTGTGCCAACTCCATCTGGTCTTACGTCAATATGGAAACGGGTCATCCCGTCCGCGCACCGAAAGAGACGACAGACGCCTACGGCATTGACGATCCGATCGGCGAGGATTTCGGCGAGCGCAAAGTGAAAATGCCGGAAGCAGATTTCATCGGCGAACCGTTCCCGGTGCGGCCGCACAACCTCGATACGAACCACCACGTCAATAACGCACAGTTCATTTCCCTTGCCGGTGAATGCCTTCCGAAGAACTTCACCGTGCGCCGGATGCGCGCCGAATACAAACAGCAGGCGCACCTCGGCGATGTCCTGCATCCGCTGCGCGCCGAGACGGAAAACGGCTGTTTTATCTCGCTGAACGATGAAAAAGGACAGCCATACGTAGTTGTGGAATTTCAATGATTGTGGTACAATCGGAAAGAATAAGATACGATACGAACGTAATAAACACAATGAGGAAAGGGGAATTTGCCATGAGAGCGCAGAACCTTACACTGTTAACCGATTTATATGAACTTACCATGATGCAGGGCTACTACGAGAACCCGTCCGATCAGATCGTGGTATTTGATGCATTTTACAGAAAGAATCCATGCGGCGGCGCATACGCCGTATGTGCAGGACTTGAGCAGGTAATCGAGTATGTCCGCGATCTTCACTTTTCACCGGATGACATCGACTATCTCCGTTCCCTCCATATTTTCAACGATGATTTCCTGGAGTATTTAAGAGGCTTCCATTTCACAGGAGATATCTATGCGATCCCGGAAGGAACCGTCGTATTCCCAAGAGAACCGCTCTTAAAAGTTGTCGCTCCGATCATGGAGGCACAGCTTGTAGAGACCGCGATTCTGAACATGATCAACCATCAGAGCCTGATCGCGACGAAAGCATCCCGCGTTGTTTACGCGGCAAAGGGCGACGGCATCATGGAGTTTGGACTCCGCCGTGCACAGGGACCGGATGCCGGTATCTACGGCGCGCGTGCTGCCATGATCGGCGGCTGCATCGGAACCTCCAATGTCCTGACCGGACAGATGTTTGAAGTTCCAGTCAAGGGAACCCACGCACACAGCTGGATCATGAGCTTCCCGGATGAGTACACCGCATTCAAAACGTATGCGAAACTGTATCCGGAAGCATGCATTCTTCTCGTAGACACCTACGATGTTCTCGCATCCGGTGTTCCGAATGCGATCCGCGTATTCAAAGAGATGAGAGCAGAGGGCTTACCGATGAAGGGCTACGGCATCCGCATCGACAGCGGTGACCTGGCTTACCTGTCGAAAAAAGCATATCAGATGCTCGAGGCAGAAGGTTTCGGCGATGCCATCATTTCCGCATCCAGCGACCTCGATGAGTACCTGATCGACAGCCTGAAAACCCAGGGTGCGAAGATCAATTCCTGGGGCGTCGGCACCAACCTGATCACATCCGGTGACTGGCCGGCATTCGGCGGCGTTTACAAGCTGGCAGCAGCAAAAGATAAAGATGATGCAGAATTCACACCGAAGATCAAGCTGTCCGAGAACTCCGAGAAAGTAACAAACCCGGGCAATAAGACGATTTATCGTATTTATGATAAAGAAACCGGAAAGATCCGTGCCGACCTGATCTGCCTTGCAGACGAGACCTTCGACGAGAGCAAAGATATGATCATCTTCGACCCGATCGAGACCTGGAAAAAGACGAAGATCAAAGGCGGAACCTACACCTTACGCGAGCTCCTCGTTCCGATTTTCCAGAAGGGCGCATGCGTCTACACTTCTCCATCCGTCATGGAGATCCGCGACATCTGCACCAGAGAGAAAGATACCCTCTGGGAGGAGTCCAAACGTCTGGTCAATCCGCATGAGGTTTACGTGGATCTGTCCGACAAGCTGTACCACATCAAGAGCGACCTGCTCGAGGAGATGAGCATGAAGGCTCTCGGCGAGCAGTAAGAAAGGAAGTCAAATGTTAAATATAGGAAGAAAGCAAAAGCTGGTAGTAGTAAAGAAAGTAGAATTCGGTATTTATCTTGGGGAGACCCGGGAAGCAGGCGAGAAGGAACGTGTTCTTCTGCCGATCAAACAGGTGCCGGAAGGAACAAAAGAGGGAGATGAGCTGGAAGTATTTCTGTACCGCGATTCCAGCGACCGTCTGATTGCGACAACCAGAGAGCCGAAGCTGGTGCTTGGAGAGCTGGCTGTCTTAAACGTAGCTGCTACCGGAAAGATCGGAGCATTTCTGGACTGGGGTCTGGAAAAAGATCTGTTTCTTCCGTTTAAACAGCAGACCCGCCGCCTCCATCCAGGTGATGAGGTTCTGGTTTCCCTCTACATCGACAAGAGCGACCGTCTCTGCGCAACGATGAAGGTTTACCATTTCCTGAAAACCAATTCTCCGTACGTCGTAGGCGATATCGTAAAGGGAAGAATCTACGAGATCAGCGGAAACTTCGGCGTTTTCGTTGCTGTTGATGACCGCTACTCCGGTCTGATTCCAAAGAGAGAAGCACAGGCAGACTATCATGTCGGCCAGGAACTTGAGTGCCGCGTTACCGAAGTCAAAGAGGACGGAAAACTCTCCCTGTCCGCACGCGGAAAAGCGTACGAGCAGATCGCAATCGATGCAGAGAGCGTTCTTTCTGTGATTGAGGAATTTGCAGGTGTCCTTCCATTTGATGACAAAGCATCACCGGAAGTGATTCAGAGAGAATTCGGCCTCAGCAAAGCAGCATTTAAGCGCGCGGTCGGCCATCTGATGAAAGAAAAACAGGTTGTCATCCGCGACGGTAAAATCTGGACGGCAGAAAAAGCAAAATAAGAAAAAATCGGGCACTGGGCAGGAAGCACATCCTCTCCGGTGTCCGTTTTTTTGTGTCAGACAGCAGATAAAATTTTGAAATTTTTTCTGCGCCCGGTTTGCGGTTGCGCGAAGAGAGGATTGCGCTTATAATATGATCTATATGACAAAAAATGACACAGGATCTGATGGAGAGAGATGAAGAAAAAGAAAAATAAGAAAAAAACATCTTTTATTTCCAAAACCGCAATGACGGTTTTGACGATCATTCTGATTATTCTGTTTTTCTGCATTATGTCGATGGTCGAGAAAATACAGGGAACGGCCCGCGTTGTCAACTATGCCGGTCTGGTACGCGGAAAAACGCAGCGGATTATCAAGCTGGAGGATGCGGGAGAACCGCAGGATACGATGATTGCAGACATCAACGCTTATATCGACGGTCTGCAGAACGGAAGCAGCGAGCTGGATCTGGTGCGCCTGGATGACCGGGATTTTCAGGATAAGATGACTGAGCTGGCATCGTATTTTGAAGAGCTGAAGGCAGAGATTCTGCTGGTGCGTGAAAAAGGATATGAGAATACCGCGATTATCGAAAAGAGTGAGACCTTTTTCAAAATCTGTGACGAGGCGACGGGCCTTGCGGAAGCGTATTCGCAGAGAATGGCGTCTTCGCTGAAGAAGCTGGAGCAGGTGGTAGTAGGAGATATCATCGGTCTGGTGTTTGTCATCGGTATGGAGCTGATCAAGGCCGTCCGCTATGCGGCGATGAACCGTATTCTGCAGAAGAAAGTCTATCTCGATGAGGCGACGGGCCTGCCAAATAAAAATAAATGCGAAGAGATTCTGGAGGGAAGCGACGGAGGAGAAGAAATTTCCGGCGTGTATGCGGTCTGCGTGTTTGACCTCAACAATCTGCGCACGATCAACAACAGTCTGGGTCACGACAAGGGAGACGAATATATCCGTTCCTTTGCCGTTCAGCTTCGAAAAGCAGTCCCGGAGGAGTATTTCGTCGGAAGAAACGGCGGAGATGAGTTTCTTGCCATTCTGCGCGGACTGAACCGCGAAGAAGTGGAAGCGTGCATGAAGCACATCCGCACGCAGACGGCAGAATATTCCCGCCAGCACCCGGAGATGCCGATCAGCTACGCCGGAGGCTATGCACTGTCCACGGAATTTGAAGACTGTGATATCCGGGAACTGTTCCGCCATGCGGATCAGAACATGTATATCGACAAAAACCGCGCGAAGATGGAAGAAGCCGCCGCAGAGCGGAAGATCAGCCTGGAAGCGCTGGACGTCGTAAAGAAAAAGGGATACCATTTTTCCAACTGTATTTACTGCAATGCAAGACAGGACCAGTACCGGATTCTGCGCGCCGTTTCGGGCTTTTTCCTTGCCGAGGACGGCAGCTATACCGGTGCGGCCGAGCATATTGTGCAGGGCATCACGGATGAGGAAAAGAGAAAGGAAATGCGTAGAATGCTGGATCTTATCCATCTGAAGGAGTGCTATCAGAAGGGAGAAGAGAGCGTAGAAATTCTGTGCGAGTATCGGGAGGGCAGCGAAGGGGAAGCGCTCTGCCGGGGAAAAGTCACCATTCTGTTCTACGACGCGGCCGAGGACGGCGGACTGCACCATTTTCTGATGGGCTTTGAGCGGTTCCGCTTCAATGAGGAAGCTGCTCGGAATGAAAAAGAACAGCTCGACCAATACTATGAACAGATGAAACAGTCGATCATTGAAAATAGCCACTACGCCGAGGCACTTCTCGAGACGGCCGAGGCCGTGTTCGCCGTTGATCTGACGAATGATTCGCTGGAGCAGATTTTTTACCACAGCGGGCAGAAGAAATTTGGCCTCAATATAGATCTGCCGTGTTCCTACGAGAAATACTGCGGGGAATGCAGTGCTTTTGTCGCGGAGGAGACATTGGAATCATACCGCATTGTGGATTCCTCGAAGAAACTGCTGCAGCGCTTTGAAAACGGAGATAAGCAGGTAGTCGTGGAGTATCAGGAAACAGATGAGTCCGGCAGAAGAATATGGTTGCAGAAGACGGTTCTTATGTCACAGGATACCGTTTACGACCGAAAGACAAAGCGGGAGAGCGTTGTGGTACACGGCATGATCCTTTTCCGTGATACGTCAGAGTTCCACAGCCGGGAAGAGAGGGAGAAGATACAGCTTCAGGATGCCTTTAGAGCTGCAGACAGTGCAAGTCGTGCAAAAACAGAATTTATGAACCGCATGAGCCACGATGTGCGCACGCCGATCAATGGCATTATGGGCATGCTGGATATCATCCGCAAAAACCGGCAGGATGAGGCAAAAGTGGACGACTGCCTCGATAAAATCAATCTTTCCGCAAGCCATCTGCTGGCACTCGTCAACGATGTGCTCGATATGAATAAGCTGGAGTCCGGAAAAGAGACGATCGAGAGCGCTTCTTTTGATCTGACGCATCTGATGGATGATGTGGCATCCCTTGTCAATGCGCAGATTACGGAGATGGGCATTACCCACCGTATGCACCGCGGTGAGCTGACGCACACGAGACTGATCGGCAGTCCGCTGCGCCTGCGGCAGATTATGCTGAATCTCTTCAGCAATGCAATCAAGTACAACAAGCCGGGCGGAACGATCGATACGTATGCGGGCGAAGTCTCCTGCGACGGAACCCGGGTCGTCTACGAGTTCCGCATCATGGACAGCGGCATCGGAATGAGCAGCGAATTTATCGAAAAAGAGCTGTTCCATCCGTTCACACAGGAGAAGTCCGGTGCGAGAACGCAGTACAAGGGAACGGGCCTTGGCATGTCGATCGTCAAAGAACTGATCGAAAAAATGCAGGGCACGATCGAGGTAACGAGCCAGCAGGGCGTCGGAACGACGTATGTATTCCGGCTTCCGTTTTACATTGACTGCGAGGGACAGCGGATTCAGGAAGTAAAGACACGGATCGCAGGAAAAGAGCTTGTCCGTTTCCACGTTCTGCTTGTCGAGGATAATGAGATCAACATGGAAATCGCCGAGTTTTACCTGACCGATCACGGTGCGACGGTGGAAGAGGCATGGAACGGCCGCGAGGCGGTCGAAAAGTATGCGGCGAATCCGCAGAAATTTGATGTGATTTTAATGGATCTGATGATGCCTGTGATGGGCGGTCTTGAGGCAGCGCGGCAGATCCGCACCATGGGGCTTCCGGAAGCAAAACAAGTCCCGATCATCCCGATGACGGCGCAGTCCTCCGAAGAGAGTAAAGAGGGATGCCGCGCAGCGGGCATGAACAGCCATCTGACCAAGCCGATCGAGCCGGACAGCCTGGTGCAGACGATCTTGGAGACAACGGAACATGCCTTTGGAAAATAGAGGAGAAAACGATGAGTTTTACGCATTTACATGTACATACCGAATACAGCCTTCTGGACGGATCGAACAAGATCAAAGAGTACGTTGCCAGAGTCAAGGAGCTTGGCATGAACAGCGCCGCGATCACCGATCACGGCGTCATGTTCGGCTGTATCGATTTTTATAAAGAAGCCCGCGCGCAGGGCATCAAGCCGATCCTCGGCTGTGAGGTTTACGTGGCGCCGGGTTCCCGTTTCGACCGCGAAACCAGCCGCGGAGAGGACCGGTACTACCATCTGGTTCTGCTGGCGGAAAATAATACGGGCTATTCCAATCTGATGAAGATTGTTTCGGCGGGCTTTATCGATGGATTTTACTATAAGCCGCGTGTCGACATGGAGATTCTGGAAAAGTATCACGAGGGCATTATCGCGCTTTCCGCCTGCCTTGCAGGTGAGGTGGCGCGTGCGATGGTGCGGAACCAGTACGAGATGGGAAAAGAGGCCGCACTGCGGTATGAGAAGATTTTCGGAAAAGGCAATTTCTTCCTGGAACTGCAGGATCACGGCATCTCGGAGCAGCGGATGGTCAATCAGCAGCTGATGCGCCTCTCGGCAGAAACCGGCATCGAGCTGGTGGCGACGAATGATATTCACTACACGTACGCAGAAGATGCGGATTCCCACGATATTCTTCTGTGCCTGCAGACCGGAAAGAAGATCACGGATGAGGACCGCATGCGCTACGAGGGCGGCCAGTATTTCGTGAAATCCGAGGCGGAGATGGCATCGCTCTTCCCGTATGCACCGCAGGCAATCGAAAATACACAGAAAATTGCAGACCGGTGTAATGTGGAGATCGAATTTGGTGTCACAAAACTTCCGAAATTCGATGTGCCGGAAGGATACACTTCCTGGGAATACTTAAATAAGCTCTGCTACGACGGCCTCGAGGAACGGTATTACCCGGCGACGGATGAACTGAAAGCGCGGCTGAAATACGAGCTTGATACGATCAAAACGATGGGTTACGTCGATTACTTCCTGATCGTGTGGGATTTCATCAAATTTGCGCGCGACCACGACATCATGGTCGGACCGGGACGAGGATCGGCGGCCGGAAGTATTGTTTCCTACACCCTTGGCATCACACAGCTGGATCCGATGCGGTACCAGCTCCTGTTCGAGCGTTTCCTGAACCCGGAACGAGTTACCATGCCTGATATCGACGTGGATTTCTGTTTCGAACGCCGCCCGGAGGTCATCGACTATGTAACGAGAAAATACGGCAAGGACCGCGTTGTACAGATCGTCACATTCGGTACACTGGCGGCGCGCGGTGTCATCCGCGATGTCGGCCGTGTGCTGGATATGCCGTATGCACAGGTCGATTCGATTGCGAAGATGATTCCGAATGAACTGAATATCACGATCGACAAGGCACTGCAGATGAACCACGAGCTGCGGGAGCTGTATCAGGGCAATGAAGAGGTTGCACATCTGATCGACATGTCACGGAGACTTGAAGGTCTGCCGCGCCACACGTCGATGCACGCCGCCGGTGTTGTCATCGGCTCGCGTCCGCTGGTGGAATTTGTGCCGCTCTCGCGAGGAAGCGACGGAACGATCGTCACGCAGTTCACGATGACGACGCTCGAGGAACTGGGACTTCTGAAAATGGACTTCTTAGGACTTCGGACCCTGACCGTCATTCAGAATGCGACAAAGCTCGCAGAGCGTTACAGCAATAAGAAAATTGATCTGCTTCACATCGATTACAACGATCCGAAAGTGCTCGGTATGATCGGCGCATCGAAAACGGTCGGTGTGTTCCAGCTCGAGAGTGCGGGAATGAAAAACTTCATGAAGGAGTTAAAACCGCAGAGCCTCGAGGATATCATCGCCGGAATTTCCCTGTACCGTCCGGGCCCGATGGATTTTATTCCGCAGTACATCAAAGGAAAAAACAACCCGGAATCCGTTACGTACGATACACCGCTCTTAAAACCGATTCTGGAGCCGACGTACGGCTGTATCGTCTACCAGGAACAGGTTATGCAGATCGTACAGGCACTGGCGGGCTATTCGCTTGGACGGGCCGATCTGGTGCGCCGTGCGATGTCGAAGAAAAAGGCATCTGTCATGGAAAAAGAGCGCCAGAATTTCGTTTATGGAAACGAGGCCGAGGGCGTGCCGGGCTGTATCAAAAACGGCATTGATGAGAAGACAGCGAACAAGATCTACGACGAGATGATCGACTTCGCGAAATACGCCTTCAACAAATCCCATGCGGCGGCGTACGCGTTCGTATCGTACCAGACGGCATGGCTGAAATACTATTACCCGGTTGAGTTCATGGCGGCTCTGATGACCTCCTGCATCGATAACCCGGGAAAAGTCGCAGAGTATATCTTGAGTTCCCGGCAGATGGGCATTTCCATTCTGCCGCCGGACATCAACCGAAGCGAAGGAAAATTCACGGTAGACGGCCAGGCGATCCGCTATGGCATGGCGGCGGTCAAAGGCATCGGAAAGCCGGTCATGGAGGCGATCGTGGAGGAGCGGAGTGCAAACGGACCGTTCCGCTCGTTAAAGGATTTCGCGGAGCGCCTGAGCGGAAAAGAAGTCAACAAGCGGACCGTCGAGAACTTTATCAAGGCGGGCGCATTCGACTGCTTCGGCGTGACGAGAAAGCAGCTCATGTTCGTCTACGCCAATGTGCTCGATGATGTGGCGCGCGAGAAAAAAGATTCGTTAAGCGGCCAGATGAGTCTGTTTGACTTCGTAGATGAGACGACCAAACGGTCGTATGAAACGGTGTACCCGGATGTCGGAGAATACGAAAAGAGTGATCTTTTGGCGCTCGAAAAAGAGGTGCTCGGCATCTACGTCAGCGGTCATCCGCTCGAGGAGCAGGAGGAGTGCTGGCGGAAGAACATTTCCGCGGTAACGACAGACTTCCAGCCGGATGAGGAGACGGGTTTCCCATCCGTCACCGACGGCGCGAAAGAGATTGTCGGCGGCATTATCACGGATAAAAAAATCAAATATACAAAGAATAACAAGACAATGGCATTTCTCACACTCGAGGACCTCGTCGGCAGTATGGAAATCGTCGTATTCCCGCGCGATTACGAGAAAAACGCACCGATGATGCAGACCGATGCGCGTGTCTTCATCCAGGGCCGTGTTTCCGCGGAGGATGATAAGCCGAGCAAGCTGATCTGCGAGAAAATTTTCCCGTTTGCTGGCATCCCGAAAGAGCTCTGGATCCAGTTCCCGGACAAGGAAACGTACGAGAGAGAAGTGGCGGATCTGTACCAGATGCTGCATGAATCCGACGGCAAGGACAGCGTGATTCTCTACATCAAATCGATCAAAGCGATGAAAAAACTGCCGCCGAGCCGCAATGTGCAGGCAGATGCCCGTCTGGTGGCGTCACTTCAGGCAAAATTCGGTACCGGAAACGTGAAAGTTGTAGAAAAGAGTATTGAAAAAAGGGCCTGAATGCTTTAAAATAAAACTGTGTGTGATTAATAAATAAAACTACTCGTTTATTAATGTGTGTGATGAGATGGAGGAATTCATATGGCAACGACTAACAAGGTAAAGACAATCGGAGTGCTTACCAGCGGTGGTGATGCACCAGGTATGAACGCAGCGATCCGTGCAGCCGTAAGAAGAGGTCTGCAGAAGGGCGTTCAGATGAAAGGTATCCTGAAAGGCTACGACGGACTGATGAACGAAGAAATCATCGACATGACAGCCCGCGATGTATCCGACACCATCGAGCGCGGAGGTACCATCCTTTATACCGCCCGCTGCGCAGAGATGCGTACACTGGAAGGCCAGAAACGTGCTGCAGATGTCTGCAGAAAACACGGCATCGACGGACTGGTAGTTATCGGCGGAGACGGATCTTTTGCAGGAGCGCAGAAACTGGCAGCTCTTGGAATTAACACCGTAGGTGTACCGGGAACCATCGACCTGGATATCGCCTGCACAGAATATACCATCGGTTTTGATACCGCGGTAAACACTGCAATGGAAGCCATTGATAAAGTAAGAGATACTTCCACTTCCCATGAGAGATGCTCGATCATCGAGGTTATGGGACGTAATGCCGGATATATCGCTCTGTGGTGCGGTATCGCAAACGGCGCAGAGGATATCCTTCTTCCGGAGAAATACGATTACGATGAGCAGAAGATCATCAACAACATCATCGAGAACCGTAGAAAAGGCAAAAAACATCATATCATCGTAAATGCTGAGGGCATCGGCCATTCCACCAGCATGGCGCGCAGAATCGAAGCTGCAACCGGCATCGAGACCCGTGCAACGATCCTTGGACATATGCAGCGTGGAGGAAGCCCGACATGTAAAGACCGTGTATATGCGTCCATCATGGGTGCTTACGCAGTTGACCTTCTTCTGGAAGGCAAAACAGACCGCGTTGTTGCATACAAGAACGGTGAGTATGTAGATTACGATATCGATGAGGCACTGTCCATGACAAAGACTCTGCCGGAATATCAGTGGGAGATCGCAAGAGCTCTTTCTTATAACTATACGAAATAAAAAAGTATCACGAAACAGACTGTTTTTAGCAAGCAGTCTGTTTCATTGGTATAATAGCGGGAATAAAAATGTTTCCGCGGACGGAATAGAGAGACAAAATAAAAAAACAGGAGGAACTTAACAATGGTTACCTGGAACAATCTTGATAAACTGGCTTCTTTTGAGGAGCTGAAAAAAGTGGAGCGTGTCAATCTTGCCGAGGTGATGTCCGGCGAAAACGGAGCAGAGCGCGTAAAATCTTACAGCGTTCCGATGGCAGAAGGACTTGCGTATAACTACGCAGCAAAACAGGTAAATGAGGATGTCCTTGCCGCACTCGTAAAACTGGCAGAAGAGGCACAGCTTTCTGAAAAATTTGAGGAGCTTTACAACGGTGCTGTCATCAACACCGGAGAGAACCGTCTCGTGCTTCATCAGCTGACCCGCGGCCAGCTCGGAAACACCGTTACGGCAGACGGCGTAGACAAACGTGCTTTCTACGTAGAGCAGCAGAACCGCATCGCAGAGTTTGCGAACAAAGTACATGCAGGTGAGATCACCAACGCAGCAGGTGAAAAATTCACCACCGTTGTGCAGATCGGTATCGGCGGAAGCGACCTTGGCCCGCGTGCGATGTATCTGGCTCTGGAAAACTGGGCAAAGAAAAACGGCTGCTTCAAAATGGAAGCAAAATTCATCAGCAACGTTGACCCGGATGACGCAGCAGCTGTTCTGAATTCGATCGACGTAGCACATTCCATCTTCGTTCTGGTATCCAAATCCGGAACCACACTGGAGACTCTGACCAATGAGTCCTTCGTAAAAGACGCTCTGAAAAATGCAGGCCTGGATGCATCCAAGCATATGATCGCCGTTACCAGTGAGACTTCTCCGCTGGCAAAGAGCGACGACTATCTGGCAGCATTCTTCATGGATGACTACATCGGAGGCCGTTATTCTTCCACATCCGCAGTCGGCGGCGCTGTTCTGTCCCTGGCTTTCGGACCGGAAGTATTCGCAGCATTCCTCGAGGGCGCTGCAGCAGAAGATAAACTTTCTGCAAACAAAGACGTATTACAGAACCCGGAGATGCTCGATGCGCTGATCGGTGTTTACGAGAGAAACGTTCTTGGCTATCCAAGCACTGCAGTTCTTCCGTACTCCCAGGCACTGAACCGTTTCCCGGCTCACTTACAGCAGGTAGATATGGAGTCCAACGGTAAATCGGTCAACCGCTTCGGCGAGCCGGTCAATTACCCGACCGGTCCGGTTCTCTTCGGCGAGCCAGGTACCAACGGACAGCATTCCTTCTATCAGCTGCTGCATCAGGGAACTGATATCGTTCCGCTGCAGTTTGTAGGCTTCCGCAATAACCAGATGGAGACCGATGTCGACATCCAGGGCAGCACCAGCCAGCAGAAACTCTGCGCAAACGTAGCAGCTCAGATCGTTGCATTTGCCTGCGGTAAAGCAGATGAGAATAAAAACAAAAACTTTGAAGGCGGCCGTCCGTCCAGCATCATCATCGGAGATCAGGTAAATCCGAAGACGCTGGGAGCACTGCTTGCACACTTCGAGAATAAGATCATGTTCCAGGGATTCCTGTGGAACGTAAACAGCTTCGACCAGGAAGGCGTACAGCTTGGTAAAGTCCTTGCAAAACGCGTTCTGGCTCACGAGACAGACGGAGCACTGAAAGTATTCAGCGATCTGCTCAACATCTAAGAAGTTTAAATCAGAAAATTTAAGATATGAAAAGGCGGCATACCGGATTTTCTTTCTGAAAGTTTCAGGGGGAAAACGGTATACCGCCTTTTTTATTACTATATTATGGGGTTATCCCAGCTTCGCCGGAAGCGACGAGGACACTGTGGACTGATGCTCCTGCCGGAACTGCCGCGGGGTGATCTGATACCGTTTTTTGAACGTACGGATCAGGTGGCTGCAGTCTGCAAAGCCGGTCTCGGTGGCAATAAAGTTCAGGTCATAATCGGTAAAGAGGAGCAGGTTCTCGACCTTATTCAAACGGATAAATTCGATATACTGCTTGCAGCTCTGCCCATAGTGTTTTAAAAACAGCTTGGCAAAGTACGAATAGCTCATATTGTATTTATGCGCCAGCTCTTCGATGTTGATATTCTCCTGTGAATGACGGTCGATGTAGACGAGAATGTCCTGCATACTTTTCTCTTCACTCTCGGAGATGGTTTCGAGATCAAAACAGATTCCCTGGCAGTGCCACGTCCGCAGAAGGCGCAGAAACAGTGTCGAAAACAGCGAATAAATATACGCGTCGTAGCCGTACTGTTTCGCATGGGATTCTTTTTCAATGGTTGTGAAAAAATCGTTCAGGCCGAGCCCCGGAAGATCCATCTGCGTAAAGAGCAGGGAAGGATGCGTCATGGAGGCAACCTTATGGAACGCAAAGCTCAGGTTCGGAAGATAGCTTCCGGTGAGATGAATCCGGTTCAGATTGAATTTTACGCAGAAAAAGCGAAACGGTTTGTCATGATCCGCGGCAAGCGCATGGACTGCCTGCGGCGGAAAAAGGATGAAAGAGCCGGCCTCCATCGGATAGACAACATCGTTGCAGCTCACAAGGAGCGAGCCTTCCTGCAGATAAAGTACTTCAGTAAAATAGTGCCAGTGTGATACCACCGGCATGGAAAAGGTTTCCGAGCTGCAGGAAAATGCCTCGATCGGTGAGCGCAGGATATCACTGTATTCAAATAGATTTTTCAAAAGTAAATTCCTCCTGTTCCGGTTAAAAAGTTCTGCAAAAAAATTACGAGGATTATTCAAAAGAATCATGCATGAAGATAGAAACGTTCTATTTTTATACAGTCGCATTATATCATAATGAAATGAAAATTGATACAATGGCGAAAGCATTTGAAAGAGAAAAATGCAGAAACCTTTTGATTTTCAGAAGATAAGGGGGGATATGAAAAAATGAAAAGCAGCACAAAACCATTCCCGAAAACCAAAATCCAATGGCTGTGGGAAAACATGGAAGGAAAGCGTGCGCTGTATCTGATCGGCATGATCGGAACGGTATTATATAACGTTCTGCAGCTTACGATTCCATATTTTTCGGGAAAAATTGTTGACCTGTTTCTGACAGGTGAAAATGCAGTGCAGAATCTGCAGACACACCGGGATCTGTTTTACCGTCTGCTGATTGCGATGATTGGCTTCACGTTTCTGCGTGTCGTTATTGTCTACGGCAGCTGTATGATTTACGAGCACGTATCACAGAGCGTCCTGTACCGGGTGCGGAATTACCTGTATGACAAAATCCAGCGGCAGGATATGACGTTTTACAGCACGTACCGTACCGGCGATCTGATGACGCGTCTGACCGGAGACCTCGATGCCGTCCGCCATATGGTCGCATGGGTCATCCGAATGGTGATTGAGTCGTTTTCCCTGTTCGCGGCAGCGGCCATTTTCTTCCTGTACACGAACTGGAAGCTGGCGCTCTGCATACTTGTGATTTCGCCGTTTGTATTCTGGATCATCTATCTGTTCCGCAACCGTGTTGCCCCGATGCATGCGGCACTGCGTGAAAAGCTGGCACAGATGAATACGTGTGCGCAGGAGAATATCTCCGGAAACCGCGTCGTCAAGGCGTTTGCAAGAGAAGAGTACGAGATCGAGAAATTCGACCGCGCTAATACCGATTACGCGGAGACAAACAAAGCAACCGCGATGGTATGGCTGAAATTCTTCCCGTTTGTCGAGAGTATCGCTAACCTGATGCCGGTTGTCCTGCTGGCAGTCGGCGGTGTCTTTATGATTAAGGGCCAGCTGACCATGGGTGATTATGTGGCATTCTCCGGCCTCATCTGGGCAATCGCAAACCCGATGCGCCAGATGGGAAATATCATGAACGAGTTCCAGCGGTTCTCGGCGGCTTCAAAAAAAGTCATGGAGCTGTATTACTCCGAGGCGAAGATCAAGGACGAGGAAAATGCAGTGGCACACCCGGAACGCTTCGAGGGAAAAATCGAGTTCGACAACGTTTCGTTCCAGTATGAGGACGGTGATCTGCCGGTTCTGCATAACATTTCGTTTACGGTTAACTCGAATGAGACCGTGGCGGTCATGGGAGAGACGGGATGCGGAAAGACATCCCTCATCAACCTGATTCCGCGTTTCTACGAGCCGACAGAAGGCCAGATCCGAATCGACGGTATTCCGGTGGAAGATCTGAAGCTGTATGACCTCCGGAAACATATCGGACTTGCGACGCAGGATGTCCTGCTGTATTCTGATACGATCGAGGGCAACATTGCTTACGGCGATGACTCGATCAAGATGAATGAGGTCATTAAATTTGCAAAATATTCTGCCGCGGCAGACTTTATTTCGAAGATGCCGGAGGGCTATGACACTCTGGTCGGTGAGCGCGGCGTCGGTCTTTCAGGCGGCCAGAAGCAGAGAATTTCCCTGGCGAGAGCGCTGGCCATCCGTCCGTCGATCCTGATTCTTGACGACACGACATCGGCCGTCGATATGGAGACGGAAAAACAGATCCAGCATTCCTTACGAGAACTGGATTTCCCGTGCACGAAAGTTATCATCGCGCAGCGAATCTCCACCACAAAGACGGCGGACAAAATTATCGTGCTGCAGAACGGTTACATCAAGGAGATGGGAACGCACGAGGAGCTGATGGAAAAGAAGGGCTATTACTACGAACTGGTGAAACTGCAGACCGGTGTGGATGAACTGTAGGAGGGGGAAGCAATGGCAAAAAATACATACAAGCAGGATGAAGTGCTCGAAGAACCTTTTGACATCAGACACTTACTCCGGGCATCATCTTATATTAAAAAATACGCGGGCCGGATGGTTGTGGCGATTCTCTTAAGCGGCATCGGCGGCGCGTTCGGCTACGTTGCGCCGATGATTATCCAGTGGGCACTGGACCTTGCGATTCCGGACAAAAACGAGAAACTTCTGTTTTCTCTGGTCGGAATGCTCGTCGGCATCTACGTCGTCAGCGTCATTTTCACGACGATCCGAAGCCGTATCATGGTGGATGTCAGCCAGAATATCATTTACGATATCCGAAAAGACCTGTTTGAGCATCTGCAGGAGCTGCCGTTCCAGTATTACGACGACCGCCCGCACGGCAAAATTCTGATTCGTGTGGTCAACTACGTCAACTCGGTATCGGATATGCTTTCGAATGGACTGATCAACATTGTGCTGGAGTGTTTCAACCTGCTGTTCATCGTCATTTTCATGTTCCTGGTCGATGTGCAGATGGCGCTCGTCGTTCTCTGCGGCGTGCCGGTGCTGTGCGTGTTCATGGTCTGGATCAAGAATAAACAGAGACGGGCATGGCAGGCAGTTTCAAATAAGAACTCGAACCTGAATGCGTATCTGCAGGAAAATATCGTCGGAGCCCGCATTACGCAGATCTTTGCGAGAGAGGATGAAAATGCGGAGATTTTCAAAGATCTTTCACAGGACTGCCGCAGAACGTGGAACACGGCGGTGCGTTATTCCAACCTGGTATGGCCGGGCATCGATTCGATTTCCGTCTGCGTGCGCGCGGCGATCTTCTTAGCAGGCCTTGTGCTGTTCGGACAGGGCAGCAAATCACTCGGTACCATCGTGGCGATTTCCAGCTACGCATCGTACTTCTGGCAGCCGATCATGAACCTTGGAAATATCTTCAACAACTTTATCAACAATATCGCTTACCTGGAGCGTATCTTCGAGACAATGGACGAGCCGGTAACGGTAAAAGATGCGGAGAACGCCGTAAAAATGCCGGAGATCCGCGGTGAGGTGACGTTTGACCATGTCAACTTCTCGTACGATGAATCGAAGCAGATTTTAAAAGACGTTTCGTTTACGGTAAAACCGGGTGAGAGTGTGGCGCTTGTCGGACCGACGGGAGCCGGAAAGAGTACGATTGTCAATCTGATCTCCCGGTTCTACAATGTCAACGGCGGCCGCGTCCTGATCGACGGCCAGGACATCTCACAGGTGACAATTCATTCGCTGCGTGAACAGATGGGTATTATGATGCAGGACAGCTTTATTTTCTCGGGAGACATTGAGGACAACATCCGTTACGGAAAACTCGATGCGACACTGGAGGAGATTGTCAATGCGAGCAAAACCGTGTGTGCGGACGAATTCATCAGCAAAATGCCGGACGGCTACCAGACAGAGGTGCGCGAGCGCGGTTCCATGCTGAGCCAGGGCCAGAAACAGCTGATCTCGTTTGCCAGAACACTGCTTTCCGATCCGGCAATCCTGATTCTCGATGAGGCGACCTCGAGTATCGACGTGCAGACCGAGAAAGCACTGCAGACTGGCCTCAATGCGATGCTGAAGGGCAGAACATCGTTCATTATCGCCCACCGTCTGTCCACGATCCGCAACTGCGATAAGATCATGTATATCGACAACGGCGGCATCATGGAGAGCGGAACGCACGACGAACTGATGGCAAAGAAGGGATATTACTACAAACTGTATACGGCACAGCTCGACGAAGTACAGAAAGCGGGCTGACCCATACTTCAGGATGATAAAAAAGGCTTCTGCCGGCGGATGAAAATCCGGGGCAGAAGCCTTTTGAAATTGCGTGATATTTTATTTTCCGGAGAAGTATTTCTCTTTGATGATCTCAACCGGCATATCCTCGCCAGTCCACAGTTTGAAGGAAGCAGCTCCCTGGTATAACAGCATGTACATACCGTTTCCGGTCTTGCATCCAGCCTCTTTTGCCTCACGCAGCAGGCGGGTTTCCTGCGGATTGTAGATCACATCGAAAACGAAGAGGTCTTTGTGGAACATCGTTGTGTCGGTGATGATGGTGTTCTCGGTTTTTGGAGCCATTCCGACGGAAGTTCCGTTGACAAGAATGGCGCTGTCTGCGATGGATGCGCGAAGGACTTCCGGATCGGAGAAGTCGTGCAGGGTAACCTTGCAGGAAGTACGCTCATTGAGTTTTGCAACGATTTCCTCGGCTCTTCCGAAGAAATTGTCTCTGACGTTGAATACATTGATCTCAGCCACGCCGTCGAGGGCTGCCTGTACCAGGATTGCAGTAGCAGCGCCGCCGGCACCGAGCAGAGTCATCTTTTTGCCGATGATGTCTACGCCGTTTTCTGCAACTGCTCTCATGAAGCCGACACCGTCGGTGGTGTAAGCGGTGAGAACGCCGTTGTCGTTGACGATGGTATTACATGCGCCGGAGATCTCCGAAGCAGGAGAAACCTTGTCTGCCAATCTGCACATGATATTTTTGCCAGGCATGGTGATATTCCAGCCTCTTGCACCCATGGTGCGGAGTCCTTCGACTGCCTGCGGCATTTTGTCTTCCGGTACATCAAAGGCAAGGTAGCTATAATCAAGGCCGAGCTGGTCGCATGCTTCGTTGTGCATTTCCGGAGAAACACTGTGTGCAACCGGGCTTCCGAGTAAACATAATAATCCGGTGTGTCCTGTGATGTGTTTTGACATAATTTGAAATCCTCTCTCTCCTCGTATTTCCGCATGATGATAAATCGTGCTGTAGCACTTTAAACTGCTACTATATGAAGTGAATTATACTCCAGATGCCGAAAGAAAGCAAGAAAAAAAGAGGAAATGACGCAAAGTTCATTTCCTCTTTTCGTGTTGGTTTTTGATTAAGGTTTAAGATGGAAAAGATTCGCCCGGAAATCAGATTCCAAGTTTCTCTTTCATGTAGTCAACCGGAGTATCTTTTCCGGTGTACAGCTTGATTGCAATGAGTGCCTGGAACAGCATCATACCCATGCCATTGAAAACCTTTTCGCATCCTGCTTCTTTGGCCTGTTTCATCATAACTGTTTCGCGCGGAGCGTAAACCGTATCGGTTACGATGAGATCTTTCTTAAAGAAGGAAGGATCAGGAATGTTGGAAAGGTCTTCGAGTGGATGCATTCCTACGCCGGTAGCATCGCAGAACAGGTCAGCTGCGTGCATTTTTTCTTTCAGGAGATCTTTGTCTGCCAGGTCGTTCATGGTAGCCTTGCAGTTGGTGTTCTTGTTGATCAGATCAACAATTTCCTCTCCACGGCTGTAGAATTTGTCTTTGATGTTGAAGATTTCGATTTCAGCAACGCCATCCAGAGCACCGCGCACTGCAATTGCAGTAGCGGCACCGCCGGTTCCGATCAGGACCATCTTCATTCCCTTGAAATCGATGCCTTCTTCGGTCAGTGCCTGCCAGTATCCCATACCATCGGTGTTATAGCCTTTCAGTTTGCCGGTTACCTGACCGTTTTCGTCGCGGAGGTTGACTACGGTGTTGATAGCGCCGCATAACTTGGCTGCTTCATCTACCTCGTCCAGATATTTGTGGACAACAGTTTTGTTTGGCATGGAAATATTGGAACCGAGCATTTTCAGCGCGCGGATACTCTGCACAGCATCTTTTAAAGAATCGTTATCAACTTCGAAAGCAAGCTGAATGACGTCATCTCCGTTTTTGTCGTATGCAAGGTTGTGGGTTGTCGGAGACTGGGTGTGACGGATCGGGTAAGCCATTAATCCAACTAATTCGGTATGTCCTGTAATATTTGGCATGATATTTTCCTCTTTTCTTTTTTTATGCTGCGCTGTTGTCATTGATGTTGGAGTCAAAAGGTTTTTTGACCTTTTGACCCTGGTATCTTGTCATTTTGAAAAAGAAACAGCGTAGCAGATGATATACAGTTTTTGTCGGGCTGCTTAAAGTAGTGGAATCGTTATCGTCCCCTTATGCAGTGAAACACTTGTTATTTCGCTGGGTAAGAAAGCGATGCTGGGGATTACTCAAGCGGCTCCAGATGCAGGTATCCCTGGGACTCCAGTACATTCAGGATCGCACGGCCTTCCATGGTACCTTCCATGATGCGGCGTGCGCGTACGGAATCGCCGATGGTATAAATATAAGTATGGGTATCGGCGAATGCTTCCTGAAGCTCCGGAAGAATCGGGTTGTTGGAGCGCATTCCAAGGCAGTTGAATCCGTAATCGAACTCAAGATCCTGGATGGTTCCGTCCGAAAGTTTTACGGTGAATGCATTTTCTTTTACTTCCTGAAGAGCGGTGTTGACATACTCTTTTACGCCGTATTTGTCGTGTGTCTCACGCATGGAGCATTTGGTGATCGGGTCTGCAAGCATACCGATTTGCGGCAGCATATCGATGATGGTACACTCGGCGCCTCTCGGTGCAAAGTATTCGATAACGTCAAGTCCTACGGAACCGCCGCCGACTACAACGACTTTTTTGCCCTGACAGGCTTCTTCCGGATATTTTCCGGCGTTTACATTGTTGATCATACCAAAGATGGTATTTACGTTTCCGGCATCGATGTTCTCTTTCAGGCCTTTGATCGGCGGAACAAGCGGAACGGAACCGGTGGAGTTTACAATGATGTCCGGTTTGAATTGTTTGATCTTATCCACCGTAGCTTCGGTGTTGAGGAAAATATACAGGTTTTTCAGTCTGGCGGCTCTTGCCTCAAGGTATTTCGGGAAGTCTTTCATACGGCTCTTGCTTGGAAGATCGGAGATGAAAGTGGAAAGGCCGCCAATGTGGTCGTTTTTCTCGAGTACGAAAACGTTGCATCCGACTTCTGCAGCGGTGCAGGCTGCTTCCATACCGGCAGTACCGGCGCCGACAACAACAACGTTACAGTTTTTGTTCACTTTCAGTGCTTTGTAAACATCGCCTTCCGGAACAGCCGGGTTTACGGTACAGCGGATCGGGCGGTTGACGCCGATACGGTTTCCGGCACATCCAACGTTACAGGAGATACATTTTCGAAGAAGATCTTCCTCGCCGTTTTCCACCTTCTTTACCCAGTTCGGCTCAGCGATCAGGCCGCGTCCCATGCCGACGATATCAACATCGCCGCTTTCCAGAACTTTTTCAACGACCTTCGGATCACGGTAGTTACCAGCGTTGATGACCGGTTTTTTGAATTTGTCTTTTACGGCTCTTGCCATGTAGGAACGCCATCCATCCGGCAGGAAGTTGGAATCGATCTGATACTGCAGGGATGGGTTGAGACCGCAGGATACGTCGTACATATCTACGAACTCATCCAGGTACTCCAGGTATTCCAGGGTATCTTCCAGTGTGTTTCCGCCCGGAACACGCTCCTCGGCAGAGATACGAACGATGATCGGGAACCACGGTCCGACGTTTTTACGTACTTCTTCGAGGACCATACGCGGGAAGCGCAGGCGGTTTTCTACAGAACCACCGAATTCATCGGTTCTTTTATTGTAATACGGGGAGATGAACTGGCTCATCAGGTAGGAGTGGCCGCAGTGGATTTCAATGGCATCAAAGCCGATGGCCTGCACACGTTTTGCAGCTTCGCCGTATTTTTTCACGGTTGTCATGATTTCTTCTTTTGTCATCGGGCGAGGGGTTTCTCCGCCGGCTTTTGTCGGGATGTTGGAAGAAGAAACGGTTTCCATACCGGTTCTTGCGGAAGATGCGGAAGCTCCGGCGTGGTTGATCTGGATCGCTACGGTAGCACCGTTTTTATGAAGGTTTTCGACTAACTGATAGTAGCGCGGCATAAAGCTGTCGTGGTCGATACGGATCTGGCTGGTTCCGTTGGAACCGACCGGGTACTCGATGTTGGCGTTCTCCAGAATAATAAGACCAACGCCGCCTTTTGCGCGGAGAGAGTAGTAGTTCATATGACGGTTACTCATTTCACCGCTTGTCTCACCGTAGTTGGTTCCCATCGGGGTCATTGCAATACGGTTTTTAATCGTTGTTCGTTTGATGGTAATTGGCTCGAAAATTTTTGGGTAAGCACTCTTCATGAAAATTTCTCCTTATTCATTACATGAGCGGTAATCCTCTGTTTGTGACAAATCCATCATAACTCTTTCGACTAAAAATTAACAATATCTTTCAGATAAACTTTTGATACGTTTTCGCTATCGTTTCTGGACTCTTCGATAATGTCAGCGTGCTGTTTCATGTATTCGGTAAACCGTTCGACAGCCGGAAGCCGGTAGCGGTTCTTCATCCAGAACATAAAAGTCTGATGATAAATCTCGAGACCTTTCAGTGTGTGGATGCGGATACCGTCTGCCTGTTCCAGAATATCGGTTCGCGGCATGAGCGCGATGCCGAAGTTTTCGCGTACCAGTGCCACAATCGAATATTCATCCGGGCATTCCATGATAATATTGGGATGAAGCTGATATTTGCGGTAGAGATGACCGGTGTAGGCCCCCATCCAGGATGCGCGGTCGTAGCCGATCACCGGATAACGGGTAAGCTTTACAAGCGGAACCTCCGGTTCGTCGGCAATCGGATGCTGTTCCGGGGACACGATGACAAGCGGCTGCTGGATCAACGGAAAAAACTCCATGTCGTCGCGCTTTAAAAAGCCGCCAAACCCAAGATCGAGTTCGCCGGATTTCACCTTCTGTGCAATGGCCGGGGTATGGTTCTGCCAAAAGCTAAAGGCAACATTTTTGTTTTCTTCTTGGTCCAGAAAGGTGCGGACATTGTGCGGAATATAATGTCCGGCAAGTGGAAAAATATAACCGATGTTGATTTTTCCGCCACCGGAGGCGAGTTCTTTCATCTTGCCTGCCGCAATGTCACAGTCGCCTGCGATCCGGTCTGCATGCTCCAGAAAAAGGCGGCCGGCATTGGTAAGAACAACACCGCGCCCTTTCTTTTCAAACAGTGTGATCCCAAGCTCACTTTCAAGGGCAGCCATGGAACGGCTCAGGGATGGCTGGGAAATATAAAGTTCCTCCGCTGCCTGGTGATAATTTTCCAGCCGGGCAACCTTTCGGAAATAGAGAATCTGATTCAGTGTCATGTGGATTTTCCTCCTGAAAAAATGGTTCCGTAAGAAAGTCTTTGCTTCCTCTTATTATGATAACTCAAGTATACCACATCAATGCATTCAATGCATTGGTTTTTTCCTTTAAAAGCATTAGACCGTACACGTTTTCACTGTTAAAATAAAGGCAAATGTTATTTTTTTAACATTCACGAAACTGGTAATCTGTTGTTTGTGACAAAACAAAAGGATGAACCGAACAGAGGAAAAAGACAATTTGACCTCAACATAATCTATTTAAAAAGGAGAGAAACCATGAACAAGAAATACCTGCCAAGTGCATTAATTCTGTACTTGAACTACTTTATCCACGGTGTTGGATGCTCCATCCTGGGCCAGGCAGTCATCAAAGAGGCTCTGGCAGCAGCTTGGGGAGTGGAAGCAATGGCAATTACCGCAATTTCCGCAGCACTCGGTCTTGGCCGTCTGATCGCACTGCCATTTGCAGGTCCTCTGTCCGACAAACTCGGACGCCGCATTTCCACTGCAATCGGAAGTGCTTCCTATGCAATTTACCTGATCGGCCTTGCTCTTGCATTTCATGCAGGAACACACGGCGGTTACACCATCGCTTACGTATGCGCCATCATCGGCGGTATCGCAAACTCCTTCCTGGATACCGGTATTTACCCGGCAGTATCCGAGATTATTTACAAAGCTCCTGGCGTTGCTACCATGGGAATCAAATTCTTCATCGCAATCGCTCAGATGCTGCTTCCATTTGTTCTTGGTGTAGCTGTTACTTCTACAGCAGCAGGCCTTACCTCCTACAATCCGTTATTCTACGGATGCGGAATCGCTTATATTGTACTTTTCGTACTGGTATTCCTGTTCCCGCTGCCAGACGCTGACCAGAAAGCATCCGGCAAAAAAGAGGGTCTGATCGACAGCCTGAAACATACACATTTCTCCTTCGAATCCATCGCCATGATCCTGATCGGATTCACCTGCACCGGTACCTTCCAGCTGTGGCTGAACTGTGCGCAGAACTTTGCAAAAGAGAATGTCGGCTGGGCGAATCCGTCCATCATGCAGACCTACTATTCGGCAGGAACCATGCTGGCACTCGTTGTAACCGCGTTCCTGACCAGAAAAATCAAAGATGTTCGTTTCATCGTTGTTTATCCAGCCATTTGCCTTGTAACTATGATTGCTGTCCTGATGGGACAGAGCAAACCGCTGATGATTGCCGGTGCTTTCATTATCGGATGGGCAGGCGCAGGCGGACTGCTTCAGATCGCAACTTCCGTTTGCAATATGCTGTTCCCGAAAATCAAAGGAACCGTAACCGCATTGGTTATGATTGCATCTTCTCTTTGCAACTACACCATCCTGACCGCAGCATCTAAAATGCAGCCGTCCGGCGTTATGACCATGAACATCGTTCTGACCGCAGTTGGCGTTGCACTTGGACTGTTTGTAAACATTCGCTATAAAAAAATGGTTGAACTTGCGCAGCAGGACAACTAAAATGAGATTAAGGATTGCGGAGTACGAAGAACCAGGTAATCCGGGTGTGAAAAAGAAAAGCCTGCAAAAGAAAAGTCAGGGTTAATATTGAAGAAAGAAGGAAAAACACATGAATACAGTAAAAGTTCGTGATATTGAAATCGGTGCCGGTGCACCGAAGATCATCGTTCCGATCGTAGGAGTTACCAAAAACGATATCATCGAAGAAGCAAAAACCTTCCATTCGATTCCGGTTGACGTTGTAGAGTGGCGTGTAGACTGGTTTGAGGGCGTATTCGACTTCGCACAGGTAGAAGATGCATTAAAAGACCTTCGTGCAGCACTCGGTAATATTCCGATTCTGATGACGTTCCGTACCTCCAAAGAGGGCGGCGAGAAAGCTATCGAGCCGGAAGCATACGCTGAGCTGAACATCAAGGCAGCACAGACTGGATACGTTGATCTGATCGACGTTGAGATCTTCACCGGAGATGAGATCGTAAAGAAAATCATCGACGGCGCACACGCTGCAGGCGTAAAGGTTGTTGCTTCTAACCATGATTTCTTCAAAACTCCTGCAAAAGCAGACATCATCTACAGACTGCGCAAGATGCAGGATATGAACGCAGACATTCCGAAGATCGCTGTTATGCCGCAGAATAAGAAAGATGTTCTGACCCTGCTTGCAGCAACAGAGGAAATGACCACCAATTATGCGGACAGACCGATCATCACCATGTCGATGGCAGGCACCGGCGTGATCAGCCGTCTCTGCGGTGAGGTGTTTGGCTCTTCCATGACCTTCGGCGCGGCAAAGAAAGCATCCGCACCGGGTCAGATGGGTGTGAATGATCTGAGCACCGTTCTGGATCTGCTTCACAAAGCCATGTAACCGTTTTTTCTTTAGGGGACACCGGTATTTTTAGCTTTGCTGTTGATGCCGATGTCCCTTTTGTATTATTGTTCTGTTATAAATTTAACGGAGGTATGCCTTTTATGAAGAGAGTATTTCACTGGCTGGATGAAAACTTGGAAGAATTTCTTCTTGTGATCGGTCTGATCGCCATGACGCTGATCATGGGAATTCAGGTTTTCTGCCGCTACGTCCTTGGCATGTCGCTGTCGTGGTCGGAAGAGCTGACCAGATATATTTTTATCTGGTGCGGTTTTTTAAGCGTCAGCTACTGCAGCAAAAAATGCCTTTCCATCAAGATCGAGCAGTTTGTTGCGATTTTCCCGCGGAGAGGAAAAGCTGTTTTCAAAATTGTGAATCATACATTTGAACTGATTTTTTTCATCTATATGATTCCGTTTGCTTTTTCCTATATGATGTCGTCAGTTAAAAGCGGCCAGCTTTCCCCGGCCTGCAAAATTCCGATGTACTTTATCCAGGCAGCACCGCTCGTCTCCTTTGTGCTGGTTGCATTCCGCGTTCTGCAGCGGTGGATGATCGAGTTCCGTGTGGCACGCGGTGAGAACGTTTTCGACCCGGCCCATCCGGAGCGAAATACGCCGGAATCCTTCATCGAGGCAAATGCCGGAGCAGATAACGCCACAGAAAATGCCCTGAACGCGGGTATCGACAACCGCATCCATACGATTAAAAATTCGAATGAGGAGGAACGCTAATGCCAGTCGTAGTATTATTTCTGATTTTTGTTGCATTGCTGGTCATCGCTGTTCCGGTATCGATTACCCTTGGAATCACATCTGTGCTTCCGTCGGTGTTTGACCCATCTTTTACGGTAGGAGCCAAATATCTGATCCGTGCCATGTTCGGAGGACTCGATTCCTTCCCACTGCTGGCAGTTCCGATGTTCGTCCTTTCCGGTATCATCATGGCTAAGGGAGGCATCTCCAAAAAACTGTTTGATGTCTTTGCCTATTTTCTCGGAAAATTCACCGCAGGTATGCCGTGCGCGGTTATCGTCACCTGCCTTTTTTACGGTGCGATTTCCGGTTCCGCTCCGGCGACCGTTGCCGCTGTCGGAAGCATGACAATCCCGATTCTGACTACCCTTGGTTATGATCTGACATTCTCCACAGCGATTGTGGCAGTTGCCGGCGGCCTTGGCGTTATCATTCCCCCGAGTATTCCGTTCATCATGTACGGTATGGCTTCCGGCGCTTCGGTCAGTGACCTGTTCCTTGCCGGAATTGTACCGGGTCTGATGATCGGTCTGCTGCTGATGGTTTATGCCGTTTATCACTGCAAACGGTATGGGGAGGACAAAGAGAAGATCCATGCAGAAGTCAAAGTGCTGCATGACAAAGGCCTGCTTCGCGTTTTAAAAGAGAGCTTTTTTGCACTGCTCAGTCCGGTGATCATCCTTGGCTGTATCTACAGCGGTGTCGCTTCCCCGACTGAGGCGGCTGTTATCTCCGTATTCTATGCATTGATCATCAGCCTTTTTGTGTACAGGAGTATCCGCATCCGCGACATCTGGTCCATTCTGGTTGAGGCGATTCGTACCTTCACCCCGATCCTGTTTATTCTGGCGGCATCGACGGCATTTTCCCGTGTGCTGACGCTGATGCAGGTACCGCAGACGGTCAGCGAGTTTATCCTGAACAACTTCCACAGCCCGGTTGCGATCCTTCTGATCATCAATGTATTCCTGCTGATTGTCGGAATGGTTATGGATACGACACCGGCGATTCTGATTCTGACGCCGATCCTTCTGCCGATTGTACAGGCGATCGGCATGAATCCGATTCAGTTTGGTGTCATCATGGTTGTCAACCTTGCGATCGGTTTCGTAACACCGCCGATCGGCGTCAACCTGTTCGTGGCAAGCTCCCTGACCGAGGTTCCGGTCATGCAGATCGCAAAGAAGGCTATGCCGATGATCGGTTTCTTCCTCGCGGCACTGCTGTTGATTACATTTATTCCGGCAATTTCGATTGGAATTTTATAGGGAGGAGCGAAGGACGATGAAAAAGATGACAAAAAAGAAAAAGCTTTTCCGAAAAGTGACGGCACTTGCCGCTGTCATTGCGCTTGGCGCATCGCTTGCCGGCTGCGGCTCTTCCGGAGAAGAGACGACACAGCGCTATTCCTGGCCGCTGGCAACGGCGAGCCCGGAGGACACGGTAACGCAGATCTTCGCTGAGAAGTTTGCGGAAGAGATTTCAGAGCTGAGCGATGGAAGGATGAAAATTCAGGTTTACGCAAACTCAACGCTCGGCGGCGACCGCGATCTGCTTGAAACGTGTGCCGATGGTGATATTCCGTTTGTCGTACAGAATACGGCGCCGCAGGTTTCCTTTATGGGGGATCTTGCTGTGTTTGATCTGCCGTGTGTGTTTGATTCTCTCAATGAATGCCGTGAGAAGATTGATAATCCGGAGTTTTACGATCTGATCAGCAATGTTTATACGGAGGGCGGCTATCACCTGCTCGGTATGGCAGATCAGGGATTTCGTGTCATGAGTACGAATAAGCCGGTTTACAGCTTTTCGGATTTCAAGGGCCAGAAGATCCGTACCATGGAGAACAGCTACCATCTGGCATTCTGGAAAGCCATCGGTGCCAACCCGACGCCGATGAGCTTCAGTGAGGTTTACATCGGCCTGCAGCAGCACACGATTGATGCGCAGGAGAACCCGTATGAGGTCATCGTTTCGAATAACCTGTATGAGCAGCAGGATTACGTAGTGGAAACGAACCATCTGCCGCATCTGATTTCCCTGATCGTCAACGATGACTTCTTCAAAGATCTGCCTGCAGACGAGCAGGAGATCATGACCAAGGCGGCAAAGATTGCGACCGAGTACGCGAGAGAGCAGTCCGATGCCCGTATCGCCGATAAAATTGCGACGATCGAGGAGAGCGGAACGAAGATCCTGACTCTTGATGACCAGACAAGAGCGGAGATCCGAGAGGCGTCGAAGAGCGTGTATGAGTCGATTAAAGAGAAAATTGACCCGGCGATTTACAATGCTTATATGAATGGGATTGAGTAAGAAAAGAAAATGAAATTCCCGGCTGCGGGGCACTGAAAAACAGTGTTTCGCGGCCGGATTTTTTTACACAAAATTTGCCTTGCACGGTCGAAACTGTAAGACTATAATGGGGTTCAGAGGGTTTTTCTAAATTTATGGGAGGCAAAAAAATGATTTTTAAACACATGGACCGGATTGTATTTGCAGGAGATTCCGTAACGGATATGGAGAGTGCACAGCCGGTGGGGGAAGGTTTATTTGAAAATGTCGGAAAGAGTTATGTCAGAATTGTTGAGAACATGTTGTCTGCATTTTACCCGGAGGTATACATTCGTGTAACAAACTCCGGTATCAGTGGAAACACAAGCCGTGACCTGCTACAGCGCTTCGACCGCGACGTTGTTTCCCTGAACCCGGACTGGGTTTCTATCTGTATCGGTATCAACGATGTCTGGAGACAGTTCGACAGCCCGGCTATGCCGGATGTCCAGGTATCTCCGGAGGAGTACCGTTCTAACGTCGAACAGATGATTCTCTCCGTAAAAGATAACGTAAAAGGTGTTTTTCTCATGACCCCATATTATATGGAGCCAAATGCAGAGGACTGGATGAGAAAACGTATGGATACGTATGGGGCAATCTGCCGTGAGCTGGCCGAAAAATATGGCTGCTGTTTTATCGATTTGCAGGCTGTTTTTAATGATTACTTCCAATACCGCCATTCTTCTTACATTGCCTGGGACAGAATCCACCCAAATCAGATCGGAGCAACCGTGATCGCGCGGGCGTTTTTGGAGAAATGCGGATTTGACTATAATCACAGACCGGGAGAGGAATAAAAACTAATATAAATACCATAACAAAAGCAGAAATTTGCGTTTTCGCGAGACGTGCAGATTTCTGCTTTTGTAACCCACTAAGCGATATCATAATTACCAGAGCTTGTCGGAATGGAAAGTTGTCGGAAGGATAGAAACTCGCACCACTGGTGCGAGAAATTAGTTGGAACAATAATATTATCATTATGGAAAAATGCAAGGATAACTTGCAGCGGGAATTTTATATTCGAATGACAAAAAGATATGGCTGGACGAAAAGAGTTTTAGCTAATTCTGTCTGAAAACAGCGGACAGAGTCGAAAAAAGAGAAAAAGAATCGGTAAAATTTTGCTTAAATTACCAAAAATAATTGCTGTTTTGGGGCGGTTATGGTATATTGTGACTATACATACATTTATGTGGCGCTGAATGGGGACATAAGAGTGAGACATAAAAGAAAGGTAACTATTCAGAACCCCATCTCGATTCCGCTTGCGCTGCATCTCGATGTTGCTTCTCGCCATATGAAATTCCAGAAAACCGCGCATTCATGCAAGCATGATTCACGATTTTCTTCTCTTTCGCATGGCGCTGAATAGTTACAAATAAAGAATAGAACAGGAGAAAAAAAGATATGTATCTGGAAGAGTATAAGAGATGGCTGGCAGCTGATCTGGAAGACGCAGATCTGAACCCGGAGCTGGCACGGATTGAAGGAAACGATGAGGAGATCAAGGACCGTTTTGCTGTATCTCTGAAATTCGGAACCGCAGGACTTCGTGGTGTACTTGGCGCAGGAACAAACCGTATGAATATCTATGTAGTGCGTCAGGCAACACAGGGCCTTGCAAACTGGGTAAAAACACAGGGCGGAAACCAGACCGTAGCCATCAGCTATGACAGCCGTATCAAGAGCGATGTTTTCGCAAAAACAGCAGCAGGCGTTCTGGCTGCAAACGGAATCAAAGTTAGAATTTACGATGCACTGATGCCGGTACCGGCACTTTCCTTTGCAACCCGTTACTATAACTGCAATGCAGGTATCATGGTAACTGCATCCCACAACCCGGCAAAATACAACGGCTACAAAGCCTACGGCCCGGACGGATGCCAGATGACCGATGATGCTGCAGCAATCGTATACGCAGAGATTCAGAAAACCGATATCCTGACCGGCGTAAAATATATGCCGTTTGCACAGGGAGTAGAAGAGGGACTGATTCGTTTCGTCGGCGATGACTGCAAGAATGCACTGTACGAAGCCATCGAATCCCGTCAGGTTCGTCCAGGCCTCTGCAAGACCGCTGGACTGAAACTCGTTTACAGCCCGCTGAACGGATCTGGTCTTGTACCGGTTACCCGTGTACTAAAAGACATCGGCATCACTGATATCACCATCGTTCCGGAGCAGGAGTATCCGAACGGATACTTCACCACCTGCAGCTATCCGAACCCGGAAATCTTTGCTGCACTGGAAAAAGGCCTGGATCTTGCAAAAGAGACCGGCGCAGACCTGATGCTGGCAACCGACCCGGATGCAGACCGCGTTGGTATCGCCATGAAATGCCCGGATGGAAGCTATGAGCTGGTAACCGGAAACGAAGTCGGCGTTCTGCTTCTCGACTACATCTGCGCAGGCCGCATCGAGAAAGGCACCATGCCGGAGAAACCGGTCGCTGTAAAATCCATCGTATCCACACCGCTGGCAGATGCTGTTGCAGAGCACTACGGCGTGGAACTCCGCAGCGTTCTGACCGGATTCAAATGGATCGGCGATCAGATTGCAAACCTTGAGGCAGACGGCGAAGTAGACCGCTTCATCTTTGGATTCGAGGAGAGTTACGGATACCTGGCTGGCCCGTATGTAAGAGATAAAGACGCAGTCATCGGCTCCATGCTGATCTGCGAGATGGCAGCTTACTACAGAAGCATCGGAAGCTCTCTGAAACAGAGACTGGAAGAGATCTATGCTGAGTACGGCCGTTACCTGAACAAAGTAGACAGCTTCGAATTCCCGGGTCTGAGCGGAATGGACAAGATGGCCGGCATCATGGATGGCCTCAGAAAACAGCCGCTGACCGAGATCGCAGGTTCCGCTGTTGTCAAAGTAACCGATTACGAGAAACCAGAAGAGACCGGACTCCCGGCAGCAAACGTTCTGATCTACAAACTGGCAAACGGTGAAACCGTCATCGTCCGCCCGTCCGGAACAGAGCCGAAGATCAAAGTATACTACACAACACTTGGCAAGGATCTGGCAGAGGCAGAAGCTGAGAAAGAAAAACTCGCAGAGGCTTTAAAACCGATTCTGGCATAAAGAAAACAAAAAAGAATAGAAGGGCGTGGCTTCGGCTGCGCCCTTTTTCGAACCTGAATTTTTTTTCGAAAAGTGTAAGATTTTCTGCAGAACAGCGTGATGATAGATGAAAGGGGGAAGTTCCATATGGAAGATGAAAGAATTGTCCTGCTGTATTGGGACAGAGATGAAGCTGCGATCAGCGAATCCTCGATGAAATATGGTGCATACTGTACATCTATTGCACAGAATATTCTGAAGAATCCGGCGGATGCAGAAGAATGCGTCAATGACACCTGGCTTCATGCGTGGAATGCCATGCCGCCGCACCGGCCGTCTCTGTTATCGACATTTCTTGGAAAGATAACAAGAAATCTTTCTTTTGATCTGTATAGAAAAATGCATCGCGGAAAACGCGGAGGAAGTCAGGTTGATGCGGTGTTGGACGAGTTGGAAGAATGCGTTTCGGGGAAAGATAATATTGAGCGGCAGTGGGAGATGAAAGAACTGGTAGCGGAAATCAATCAGTTTCTGCAGAAGCTGCCGGAGGAGAAACGATGCATGTTTGTCCTGCGGTACTGGTATGTGGACAGTATCGGCGAAATCGCGGGGCGTCTGGGCAGAAGCGAAAACTATGTTTCAGTTACGCTGAACCGGATCCGTGGGAAACTGCACACACACTTGACGGAAAGGGGGTTCGAAGTATGAAGAAAGAAGAACTGTTTGAAACACTGAGTGACCTGGATCCTGCTATGGTGAAAAAGGCGCGGGACTATCAGCGTTCCCAAGGGGCTGCATGGAAAAAATGGACGGCCGCGGCAGCCTGCGCGGTGATCATCGGCGGAGCTGTGCTGGGGGTTACGACATGGAGAAATGGACAGGAGAGTTCGGCAGTCCGTTACCCGTCGGGGCTAAAGACGGTTATGGCAGCTTATCCGGCATCTGTGGCGCAGACGATGGATGCACAGGAATTTATGGAAAGTGATGCGCACTGGGACTGGTGGAATTCCTACAGGGAACTGACGACAAAATCAGCGGAACTGCAGTCGGGAATGGATGCGTATTATCAGAAACTGATGGAACAGATGCTGGTTTCCGATAATGAAAATACCGTCTGCTCGCCGATCAATCTGTATATCGCGTTTGCGATGCTGGCGGAAACTTCGGATGGAAATACGCGGCAGCAGATTCTGGATATGCTTGGTGCGCAGGATATGGACACCTTACGGAAAAATATTTCTTCGCTCTGGAAAAGCAATTATGCAGACACGCCCGCGCTGAAAAGTGTGTTGGCAAATTCGCTGTGGCTGGATGGTGAGGAAACATACAATGACACAACGCTGCAGCAGCTGGCGGAACAGTATTATGCATCGACCTTCCGTGGGACTCCCGGATCGGAAGAGATGAATCAGGCCCTGCGGACGTGGATGGATGATAATACCGGCGGACTTTTGAAGGAATATACAAAAGACATGGCGATTGCCCCGGAAACGGTATTTGAACTGGTATCAACCATCTATTATAAGGCGATGTGGAGGGAAAATTTCTGGGAAGTAGATACAGAGAAGGAAACCTTCCACGGAGCTGCGGGAGATACCACTGTGGACATGATGAAAAAAACGGAATGGATGGATGTCTACCAGGGCGAACATTTCCGTGCAGTCAGCCTTAGCCTTCAGGACAGCGGCTCCATGTATTTCCTGCTTCCGGATGAAAATACCGATGTCAATGAACTGGTATCATCGCCGGATCTGATGAAGGTTATACGGCGGGATGAAAGCAGTGATAACTGGTATTCCCCTATGGTGAACCTGTCTGTTCCTAAATTTAAAGTATCGGAAAAAACAGACCTGATCGAAACGGTGCGCGCACTAGGTGTAACGGATGCGCTGGATACGGATCTGGCAGATTTCAGTCCATTAACAGGGGACAAAGAGAATTTATACCTGAGCAAAGCAGATCATGCCGCCACGCTTGAAATCGACGAAAACGGAGTAACCGGAGCAGCGTATACAGAACTCGGCATTTCAGAAACCGCAGCAGAAATACCGGACGACGAAATCGACTTCGTACTGGATCGTCCATTCCTGTTTCTTGTCACGGGGCAGGACGGATCGATTCTGTTTTCGGGAGTTGTGAGAAATATAGATGGGAGATAAAATTATATTTTGAAAAAGGAGCGGAATCCGGTGTGGGTTCTGCTCCTTTTTGAATGGAAAATTATGGAATATACTTATTCGGCACAGCCAAAAACTCTTCTACATATTGCTCCAGTGCCGCAAGCAGCTCTTCAAGCGGAAAGACCTTCAGATCCTGCGCGGCTTCCGGCGGGACGGAGAGGAAGTGATGGAGGAGGTCAAGTACCTGTTGGACGTTCTCATACTGAATTTCTGTGATTCCGGGGTTCGTGACGTTAGGATTGAGATCGAGCGGGATGCAATAGCGGTTGACAAGATATGTATTCATTCGTGTATAGTCCCCGTAATAATACTCCTCCGTGAGATATCTGGAAAAAGGAATGGATGTCCGCGATTTTTTGATATAAACCGTTGCAATCTCATCTCTCATATCTGTAATTTCTCCATCCGCATTATAAAATTCCACAATCTGAGGAATGAAATCCTTAAAAAATTTCCGGTCAATATAAAGATGAAAATAATATCCCAGTGCGCTCGAATCTGGCAGAAGTGAACGGTATTTCGCTGTAAACCGTGTAAGATCCGGGAATACCATCATTTTTTCGCGGTAAAGCGGATCGCGGAAATGGGAGGATTCTTTCTGCTGCGTCGCATCCGGCAGAAGATTTCCGATTAGAAAATCATTTACCGATGAAATCGGATATGGAAAATCCGGGTGGGACGGGAGGTGCTTTAACAGCATTTGGGCTGCGGTAAGATGTAAAATAAAACCTGGCATGGGAATGAAGGTGTCCTTTCGTATTTGCTTCTAATCTAAACAAAATGGCAGCGTTTGTCAAATTCTATTTGAGTGGCGTAAATTCTAAAAAAAACATAAACACCGGCAGATTTCTTGACATAGAAATTTGCCGGTGTTATTATTTAACACGCGTAAATAAATAACACTGTTAAGCATTTGCGGCAAAAGGAGGGGGAAAACATGAAAGATGCATTTGAAAAACTGTTTCGTGCGGTGCACCAGTTTAAAAAACTGAACGTATCAGACCTGATTCCGGGACTTAGCAGTTCCGAATTTTCCGTTATGGGTGCGATTTTGCAAATGGGAGAAAACGGAAAAATTACAAGCTCAGAGCTGGCGGCGAAGACCAAGACACTTCCGCCGGCTGTGTCGCGCACACTGCGCGGACTGGAGGAAAAAGGATATGTAGAGCGGAGCGTTGACAAAAAAGACCGCAGGAATACATATATCAGTCTGACAGAGAAGGGCTGGAAAAAAGGGGAAGAGGTACGGGACAGAATGCAGGACTTTGGCTGCTCTGTGATGTCACAGTTAAAGGAAGAGGATATAGATCAGCTGGTTGCTTATCTGGATCGTATCTATGAGATCGCAGAAAAAGAAATTGACACCCGAAAACGACAGAATTAGTGTGCCGGCAAGCTGGTACACAAAAAAAGACAGAAAGGGGAAAAAATGAGTAAGATTTTCAAGAACATGATCCCGTACTGGAAATCGATTCTCGTGATTCTTGTGCTTCTGTTTGTCCAGGCGTGGTGCGACCTGTCGCTCCCGTCGTATACATCCGACATCATCGATGTGGGCATTCAGAACAGCGGTGTTGAGCACGTTACACCGAAACGAATCACAGAGGAAGAATTTCAGACGGCCGAGTTTATCATGACGGATGATGAGGTGGATTTATGGGAAAGCCTCTATACGAAAAAGGACGGCTATTATGAACGGAACAAAGCTTCTGAAAAAGAACTTGATGAAGCAGACGATACACTGACCGTTGCACTGCTGATGAATTACCAGATGGGTGCGATGGAGGAGGATACCTTTAAACAACTCATGGCACAGCAGACCGGTCAGGATGCGTCGGTGTTTGAAAACATGACGATTGAGCAGATCGGCGAGATGATGCATGTGGAGCTGAAGAGCTTCCAGCAGGAAAAAGAGGATGACGATGGAAACAAAATCGAAGTCACCTGTGTGGATGTCCGTCCAATCTTTGCAGCGATGCTCGAGAGCGGACAGATGGATAAAGACACCGTGCTCTCGATGCGCGACAGCATGGAAAAAACGCTTGATACGATGGGAAGCTCCCTGGTAAAATCGATGGGAATTGCCTATGCAGTTTCCGCAGATAAAGCGGCGGGACTTGATATCGACCGGATTCAGAAGTCGTATCTTCTGACGGCAGGTCTTAAGATGGTCGGTATGGCACTTCTGATGGGTGTGGTAACGGTTTTTGTCGGACTGTTTGCATCCCGCGTCGCTGCCGGAATCGGTCGTGATCTGAGAGATCAGGTATTCAAAAAGGTTGTCGGATTTTCCAATGCGGAAATGGATCAATTCTCCACCGCATCTCTGATTACGCGAAGTACAAATGATATCCAGCAGATTCAGATGGTATCGGTGCTGCTGCTGCGCATGATTGCGTATGCGCCGATTCTTGGTATTGGCGGTGTCATTAAGGTGGTAAAAACAGGGGCCGGCATGAGCTGGATTATCGTACTGGCAATTATTGTGATTATCAGCTATGTCATGCTGCTTGTATCCATTACAATGCCAAAATTCAAAAAGATGCAGAAGCTGGTCGATAACATCAATCTGGTTTCCCGTGAGATCCTGACCGGACTTTCCGTTATCCGTGCATTCGGAAGAGAGGATAAAGAAGAAGAGCGTTTTGATACGGCAAACCGGGAGCTGACCGGGACGACACTGTTTACCAACCGTGTCATGACCTTTATGATGCCCGGCATGATGATGATTATGAATGTACTGACCGTAGGAATTGTCTGGTTTGGTGCACACAGAATCGACGAGGGTACGATGCAGGTCGGCGCAATGACAGCGTTCATTACCTATGCCATGATGATTGTTATGTCCTTCCTGATGCTGACAATGATGTCTATTATGCTGCCGCGTGCTGCAGTTGCAGCAGGCCGTATCGACGAGGTTATCCGGACAGAGCTTTCGATTCAGGATGCCGAAATGCCGGAAAAATTAGACGTACACAATGGCGTTGTCCGCTTTAACCATGTCAATTTCCGGTATCCGGGAGCAGAAGAGGATGTATTGCATGATATTGATTTCGTGGCGGAGCCGGGAAAGACAACGGCAATTATCGGAAGTACCGGCTGCGGAAAATCAACACTGGTAAACCTGATTCCTCGTTTTTACGATGTGACGGGCGGACAGATTACCCTGGACGGAAAAGATATCCGAAACATTACCATGAAGGATCTGCGCGACGAGATTGGCTTTGTGCCGCAGAAAGGTGTGCTGTTCTCGGGAACAATCGCATCGAATCTGCGCTTCGGAAAAGAAAATGCAACCGATGCCGAGATCGAAAAAGCAGCCGCGATTGCACAGGCAACAGAGTTTATTGAAGCAAAAGACGATAAATATGAGACCGCGATTTCCCAGGGCGGAACGAATGTGTCCGGCGGACAGAAACAGCGTCTGGCGATTGCGCGTGCGATTGCCAAGGATCCGAAAATCTTTATTTTCGATGACAGCTTTTCTGCACTTGACCTGAAAACGGATGCGGCGCTTCGAAAAGCACTGGCGGAGAATGTCAAAGACAGCACTGTAATCATCGTGGCACAGCGAATCAGTACAATTCTCCATGCAGAGCAGATTCTGGTGCTTGATGACGGAAAGGTAGTCGGAAAAGGAACGCATGAAGAACTGCTGAAGAACTGTAAGGTTTATCAGGAGATTGCAAAATCCCAGCTTTCGGCGAAGGAGCTTGGAATAGAAAGTGAGGTGGCTGACCATGAGTGACAGGAGAAATCAGCAGCCGCGCAAAGGAGGACCGATGGGAGGCATGGGCCGCGGCATGCAGCCGGGCGAAAAGCCGAAGAACCTGAAAAAATCGATCAAACAGCTTGCACAGTACATTGGAAAATATAAAATCGCGATTTTTGTCGTTATGCTCTGTGCCGCATGCTCGACCGTGTTCAACGTTGCGGGACCAAAAATCCTCGGAAAAGCAACAACGGCATTGTCCGAGGGACTGATGGATAAAATCAGAGGGACAGGCAGCATTGACTTTACAAAAATCGGAAAAATTCTGCTGTTTACCCTTGGCCTGTATCTGATGAGCGCCCTGTTCAGCTTCATCCAGGGCTGGATTATGACCGGCGTTACCCAGAAGGTATGCTATCGGCTCCGAAAGGAAATTTCGGAGAAAATCAACCGCATGCCGATGAAATATTTTGAGAGCCGCACCTATGGCGAAGTACTCTCCCGCATTACCAACGATGTCGACACACTGGGTCAGGGACTGAACCAGAGCATTACCACAATTATCACATCCGTGGCAACGCTGGTCGGCGTTCTGATCATGATGCTGAGTATCTCCCCGCTGATGACACTGATCGCACTTGTGATCCTGCCGATTTCTATGGGGCTGATCGGACTGGTGACGAAAAAATCCCAGAAATTCTTCCGTGACCAGCAGGAATATCTGGGTCATATCAATGGACAGGTTGAGGAGGTTTACGGCGGCCATCTTGTAATTAAGGCATTTAACCGTGAAAAGGATACCATTGAGGAGTTCGAGAAAACCAACAGCATTCTCTATGATTCCGCATGGAAATCGCAGTTTTTATCCGGCATGATGCAGCCGATTATGATGTTTGTCGGGAATTTGGGCTACGCCTGTGTGGCGCTGACCGGAGGTCTGCTGGCAATCCGAAACGTGGTTACAATTGGTGATATCCAGGCATTCATCCAGTATGTAAAAAACTTTACCCAGCCAATCCAGCAGATTGCGCAGGTGATCAACATGGTACAGTCGATGTCGGCGGCATCCGAGCGTGTCTTTGAATTCCTGAACGAAGAGGAAGAGGATCAGACCACGGAAAATCCGGCTGACATTGAGACAGTAACAGGAGCAGTAACCTTTGATCATGTACAGTTCGGATACAATCCGGAGCAGATCATCATCAACGATTTCAGCGCCAAAGTAAAACCGGGCCAGAAAATCGCGATCGTCGGCCCGACCGGAGCCGGAAAGACGACGATGGTCAAACTGCTGATGCGTTTCTACGATGTCAACAGCGGAGCCATTCTCCTGGATGACCACAATATCAGGGATTTCAACCGCAGAGAGCTTCGCGATGCCTTTGGTATGGTGCTGCAGGATACGTGGCTGTTCAAGGGCAGCATCATGGAAAACATCCGCTACGGCCGGCTCGATGCGACAGATGAGGAAGTCATCGCAGCAGCAAAAGCCGCAAGAGCCCACCACTTCATCCAGACCCTGCCGGGCGGCTATCAGATGGAACTGAATGAAGATGCCAGCAATGTGTCGCAGGGACAGAAACAGCTGCTGACGATTGCACGCGCAATCCTTGCTGACAACAAGATTCTGATCCTCGACGAGGCGACCTCATCCGTCGACACCAGAACCGAAATCGAGATCCAGAAAGCCATGGATAACCTGATGAAGGGCAGAACAAGCTTCGTCATCGCCCACCGGCTGTCCACAATCCGCGATGCGGATCTGATTCTCGTCATGAAAGACGGAGACATCATCGAGCAGGGCAATCACGAAGAACTGCTCGCGGCAAATGGGTTCTATGCAAATCTTTACAATTCGCAGTTTGAGGATGTGGTGGCGTAAGAGCAGTGGTCCCTACTGTGAGTGGGAATTACAATTCAAAGAAGCAATTCATTTCAGCACCTGCGTCAGTAAAATGATGCAGGTGCTGTTTTGCTTTACGGCTTATCCCAGATACTGCGGCTTGTCCCAGATTGCTTGAGAGAAAAGGAAAAATCTGATATGCTGTTAAGGAATAGAATCTGCAGAAATATGGGGAGATTACGATGCATTTGATTTTATGTGATGACGATAACGTCTTTTTAGATAAACTGGAAACCAGGATCCGCGGTCTGTGTCAGAAGCATGGGATTGCGGTGGAGATGGAACGGTATGATTCTTCGAAGAAGATGCTGGAGGGGCTGAAGGATCTGGATACGGTTCCTGTTTTTTTGATTGATATTGATATGCCGGAAGTGAATGGATTTGAGGTTGCATCCTTTTTGAAAAAATGGAACCGGGAGTGCTGTATCGGGTTTGTGTCGAATAAGGATGAGTTGGTGTTTCAGGCATTTGCGTATCATCCGTTCTTTTTTATCCGCAAAACGCATCTGGATGAGGAGCTGGAGCCGCAGCTTTTGGAGCTGCAGAAGAAAATGGGGGCGAAAGTGCCCAAGATAGAACTGCAGACCGGGAGGCAGACGGTGGAGGTTGCACTGGATACGATCTGGTTTGTGGAGAGTGAGAAGAATTATCTGCTGTTTTACCGCGAGAAAGATGAGCGGGGCGATGCCGTCCGGGCGAGAATGAAAATTGCGGAGGCAGAAAAAGAGCTGGAACCGCATGGATTTGTGAGGACACACAAAGGGTATCTGGTCAACATGAATTATGTGTACCGGCTGCGGGAAAATGAGATTCTCTTGCTGAATGGGAAACATGTTCCGGTCAGCAGAAGTTATCTGAACCAGGTACGGATGAAAATTATGGGGGCGGTGATGGGATGAGTGCGACATTCTGGAAAGTTTTTGAACTTGCGATTTCTGTTTTGGAAAATATGCTTCTGCTCGGATTCTGTATGGATTTCATGCAGCAGCGGCCGAAAGGAAAACGGGGGAAAATGCTGTGGCTGCTCGCGGTACTGGTCGGAATGATTTTTCCGGCGCTGGAGAAGTATCCGGAGATTTATGACCGGTGGGAATTATGGCTTACATTGCTCTGGTTGGTGGGGTATCTGGCAGTGAGTACGCGGGGCAGTATTCTTCGAAAAATCATTGCTGCAGTAGTTGCGAGGGAATTAACGACGTTTGTGAATACCGCAGTTCTTTTTGGATGCAGTTTGCTTCTGCAAGAGAGTGTAGCATCTTTTATTCAACAACAGGATATCGCGAGAATTGCTACTGTTCTTTTGACAAAAATCTTATATTTTTTTGTGGGCAAAATTTTAAACGGCCTTCTTTTTGAAAGAAAAAATCTGGTGAGCTGGCAGTGGATTGTTATAGGATGCAGTCTTGTATTCTCAACCGTTGCGGGAAAGACATTGATTACCTTGTCCAGAGATTTTCCGGGAATCCAGATGCAGGAACAGAAATTAATGCTGCTGTGCGTGGCCTGTATCTGGCTGACCTGTCTGATTATGTATTTTATAGTACAGCAGATGAGCAAAGACAATCAGACCAAACTGGAATACGAACTGATGAAAGAAAAAGAAAAGTATTCCAAAGAGAGCATGGAAATCATCAAGCGAGGCAACGAAGAACTGCGGGAGTTCAAACACGATCTGAAAAATTATCTCCTCCCGATGCAGGAGATGGCTGAAAAAATGCCGCAGTCCGAAATGGCAGATGCCTGGGAGAAGATTTATCAGAAGATGGAAAATGTGCAGACGCTGATTCAGACCGGAAACAGTTATGTGGATTCGATGATCAATACAAAGATTTCTCTTGCGCGGAGCGAAAAAACAGATGTGAAATGTACAATACTGAGCAGAATGGATGGCGTTGACGGCCTGGAATTCTGTTCGGTCTTTGGGAATCTGATGGACAATGCGATCGAGGCAGAGAGAAGCATTGCGGATGGAAAAAAGATTGAGATTCTGATCGAAGAAAAGATGGGCTATCTCCGGCTGCTGGTGCAGAATAAAATCGACAGATCCGTTTTAAAAGAGAATCCGGAGCTGCGGACGACGAAGAAAACGGAAGGTGTGCATGGAATCGGCCATAAGAGTGTCGAGCGGACGATGCAGAAGATGGGCGGAGCTGTGAAATATTATGAAAAAGACGGAATGTTCTGTGCGGAGACAGTCTTCCCTGTGAAATAAAAAGTAAGAAAGACTTTGTGTGGATGGAAAAAGCGAAACGCTGATCCGGAGACCAAAGTCTTTTTTGCATTTTATCCCAGATAGCGCATCTTGTCCCAGCTCTGTTGTCGGAGAAGAGAAATTTCGATATGCTCAAAACAGTTACCGGAAAAGAAAACAGTAGAAAGGGGTACTGTATGAAAAAACGAGTATGGGGAATTGTCATAGCAGGATTGCTGCTGATGGGATGCCAGAACATGGGAAATGAGCAGATACAGACAACACAGGCGCGGTCAACGCAGACACAGCCGGATCAGAGCGATTTCGGTGAGGAGCAGGAGAACGGACAGCAGTTAGAAAATGGAGATCACATCAGTCTTTCCCTTGGCAGCCAGGTATCCATCGACGCAGTAGTCGAAATGTCGGATAAAAACTGGAATGAGATCGAAAAATGCACGGCAAAAATGGATGGCTTTCAGGGGGAGAAGATATTTGAGGAATTGTTTGGAAAGATTCCTGAGGATGGTGTGAAAAAAGAAGAAGGATATGAAGGGACTCCTGCATTTAACTATTCCTATGAAGGACCGCTGGGCGAAAAACTGCGGAATCAGAATGGAACGATACGCGTCAGCAGTGGGCTGAACCTGGAAACAGAAGAAGGAAAAAAGATTTATTCCAATCTGCCGGTTGAGTATATTTCCGCAGGCAACGGCGAGGGAATTATGATTTATGGAGGGGAGCAGGAGGTCACGCTGGAAAACGAAGAAGATCTGATTGCACAGTGCCAGCAGTTCATCGAACAGGTCGGTGGCTGGGAGCAGGCTTCCCTGACGGATGCGTATGGATTTTCCTGCGAGCAGATGGAACAGCAGCAGGAAGCATCGATACAGGCAGAGGAAAACGGGGAACTTTTGAAACCACAGGAGATAGAAGAGTATGAATGGTCCGAAGCAGACAACTGCAAACTCCTGTTTTTCCAGAGCTATCTGAATGGAATTCCGGTGCTGTGCAATGAAGTGAACCGGCAGGATGAGCTTTTTATTCCAGCCACCAAAATACGGGCAGTTATAACAAAAGAGGGCATCGAGTATCTTTCCGCAGACGGTCATTTTGTCGTTCAGGAGAAAGAAACCATTTCGCCTGCCGGGAAAGATACCGTGATGGAAACACTGAAAAATAAGTTTGATCTTACAAGTGCAGATCCCGTGACACTTGACCGGATGAAGCTGATCTACTATCCCATCACGACGGGAAGAGATGAGGACGGTTTTCTGACATGCGATATGATTCCGGCATGGCAGTTCCGGTATGTGGTGGAGGACATCTCCATGTATGTTTATATCAACGCAGCCGACGGCAGCGAAATTGTGGGGTGATGAAAAGAAGATGACATTTTTTCGAATGATGAAAATGGATTTCAGGCGCATGTTTCTGTCCGGAAAATTTTATTTTGCCATGGCGGGGACAATGTTCGTGACTCTGCTGAACATCAGCCAGGAGGCAGCACATGCGTGGAACGATACTTCTCTGTGGTATCTGGTAAAAAGCAGCCACGGACTGGGCGCATTTTTCGGGGTGTTTTCGGTTCTGGCAGTGCTGCCGTTTGCCTTGAGCTACTGGGAGGACAGACGAAATCACTATCTCTGTTTCGTGGAAACGCGGGCGGGAAAAACGACGTATTGCTGGTCGCATCTTTGTGTCACGTTTCTGGGAGCATTTCTCTGCATTTTTCTTGGCATGACGGCGGCCTACAGTCTTCTGCTGCTGAAAATGCCGATGCTTCGGGCGAGTGATGCGGAATCCCTGCTGTATGAAATAGAAATGGGAGACGGCAAGAGAAATTTTCTGATTCTGAGCAGAACCTTTCCGCAGATGTATTTTATCGCAAGTATTGCAGCCGATGCAGCCAGGTATGCGTTCCTTGCTGTGACGGTGTTTGCAGCCTCCGAAAAAATAAAGAATCTGTTTGTGCTGGCGAGTCTGCCGATTCTGCTGGAATACGTATCGCAGATCCTTGCGGATTCCCTCGGACTGCCGCGGTGGATGCGGTGGTACACCTTTAACGGAACCAGTATTGATACTCTGTCCGATTTTTTGGAAATTTCCGGCTACTTCCTGATCCTGTCATTTCTGATCGGTGTGGTCTTTTGGCTGCTCATACGAAGGAGGGAACTCGATGGATAACATACGAAAGATACACCATGTCTGCCGGATCCGGCTGAGAAAAACATTTACAACGCCGCGGTTTTACGTTGCCCTTCTGTGGGTACTGCTGGAGTTTCAGGGGACAGCTTCCGGGATCCGCGCATTCTGTAAAACTTTGGGAATCGATGCGGCGTTCTGGATTCTGCCGTTTCTGATGCACCGCTGTTTTGCGCAGGTCATGATTGCGCTCGGTGCATTGCTGCTTTTCTGTGACGCACCGTTTCTGGAACCGGACAGCAGTTTTCAGATTCTGCGCGCCGGACGGAAAAACTGGTTCTGGGGAAATGTTCTGTATCTCTGGATTCTTTCGCTGATTTACACGGTGTGCCTTGCCATTCTCCCGGTACTGCTGGTGTTTCCTTATGTCGGATGGGAAAATGGCTGGGGAAAAGTGCTCGGTCTTCTGACAACGGATGCGGCGTACAGTGTTGAGATGGAAGCGCTGAATGGTCTGATTCTTTCCCGATTTTCGGTTCCGCAGGCGATGGTGCTTACCATGCTTGCAATCTGGATTTTGACGGTGATGATTGGAATGGCGGTGTATGCGGGAAATTTTCTGGTGAGACGGGGATTTGGAGTAGTCATCGGCTGCGGCATCGCACTCACCGCGCTTCTGCTGAGCAAGTTTTCCAACATCACAATCGGCTATTACTGCGCGCCGCCGCTTTGGATGAACATTGCGAGCTACAAGTGGCGGGGGTATGGAAACGGGCCGTCGATGGCATATGTTTACAGTGTCTTTGCGGCTGTCATCGGCGCATGTACGATCCTTTCGTATCTCGGAATACGGAAGAAGGATCTGAATTTTGTGGAGGAAATCTAGGGCGATGGAAGAGAAGATCAGAATAGAAAACGTAACGAAAAAGTTCGGCAGCTACGCGGCGCTGGATGGGATCAGTCTGAATTTTGAGAAGGGGAAGGTTCACGGAATCATCGGAAGAAACGGAAGCGGGAAGACGGTACTGTTCAAATGCATCTGCGGATTTCTGCGGGTGGACGGCGGCGCGGTTTTGGTGGATGGAAAGCAGATCGGAAAAGAAATCGAAGCGCCGGAGAGCATTGGCGCTATCATCGAAACACCGGGCTTCCTTCCGGGATACAGCGCAAGGCAGAATCTGCAGTTTCTTGCCGGCATCCGCGGGAAAATCGGAAAGAAAGAGATCGACGAAGCCATCCGAAAAGTCGGTCTGGACCCGGAAGCGAAAAAGCACGTCGGCAAATATTCCCTCGGTATGCGCCAGCGCCTCGGCATCGCACAGGCAATCATGGAAGATCCGTCCCTTCTGATCCTGGACGAACCGATGAACGGTCTCGACAACCAGGGTGTGCAGGAGATGCGGCAGTTGTTTTTGAAATTGAAAGACGAAGGAAAAACGATCCTTCTGGCCAGCCATAACCGGGAAGACATCGCAGCCTTGTGCGATACAACGGTGGAGATTGACAGAGGGAAGATTGTAGAATAGCGGAAGAAGATAAAGCAAAAAAATCGCCTGCCATGCATAAAGTGTGGACAGGCGATTTTCTTTGCTAGGCGATAATTTGAGAAATGCGCAGAACGTGTTTCTCATAGTTCGGAAAGGAGTTTTTATTTCCTGAAAAACGGAAAATGTGCAGAAATGCTAAAAAGTCGCTCTGAAAATGTGCAAAAAGGGAGAAAAGTCGCTCATTTTTTGTGAATCCAGTTGTTTTCCAGTGAATGAGAGGATATAATAAAAATACAGAGAAGACGAAAATCTGGAAAAGGAGGAAAAGATGGTTTATTTAAAACGAAAAATTGATGCATTTCTGACAGAGTGGAAAAACAATCCAGACAGAAAACCATTGATTGTAAAGGGCCCGCGCCAGGTTGGAAAAACAGAATCGATTCAGCGGTTTGGAAGCAGGAATTATCAGAGTGTGATTTATATTAATTTTGTAGAAGAACCGAAATACAAGATGATTACGACAGATGGATATAAAGCGGAAAATATTGTAAAAAACATTTCACGAATGGATCCGTCGAAACGGTTTCTGGAAGGAAACACATTAATCTTTTTTGATGAACTGCAGGAATTTCCCGATATTGCCACAGCACTGAAATTTTTTAAGATAGACGGCAGGTTCGATGTGATCTGCAGTGGATCGATGCTGGGAATCAATTATCGGAAAATTGAAAGCAACAGCGTGGGATATAAATCGGATTATGAAATGTTTTCTATGGATTTTGAAGAATTTTTATGGGCCAAAGGTTACGATGACGGTTTTGTGGAAGAGATGCTGGAACACATGCAAAATCTGACTCCGTTTAATGAGGTGGAAATGGCAGTATGCAGCGAACTTTTTCTTGATTACTGCATTTTGGGCGGAATGCCGGCTGTGGTGCGGGAGTTTATAGAAAAAGGAAATTTTGAGGGATCGCTGGAGGTACAGAGACAGCTGATTGCCGATTATAAAGAAGATATTCGTAAGTACGCAGAAGGAATGGATCAAACCAGAATATTGAATGTGTTCAATCATATTCCGGTTCAGCTTGCCAAAGATAATAAAAAATTTCAGATTTCCAAAGTGGCATCCGGAGCGCGTTTCCGCGATTACCGGGGCTGCATCGAATGGCTGAATGATGCGGGAATGGTCAATATTTGTTACTGCATGAATTTTCCGGAACTGCCGCTGAAAGGAAATTATGATGAGACAAAATATAAACTCTATTTTGCAGACAGCGGCTTACTTGTTGCAATGCTTGATGAAGAAGCACAGGAAGATTTGAGGAGCAACAAAAATCTTGGGGTTTATAAAGGGGCACTTTATGAGAATGTTGTCGGAGAAGCACTGGTCAAAGCAGGATATGGGCTTTATTACTACAAACGGGATGATTCTTCACTGGAACAGGATTTTTTTGTGAGAACAGCAGATGAATTGATTCCAGTCGAAGTAAAAGCAAAAAATGGAATGGCAAAGTCGATGCGGACGTTGATCAGCGGTAAAAAATATGCGGATATTCACTGCGGCATCAAGTTTACGGGAAGTAATATTGGGTATGGTGAGGATATTTATACCTTTCCATATTTTTGCGCCTTTCTGTTAAAGAGATATTTAGCAGGATTCCATAGATGAGAAAAGTGAGCTAAGATAAGCAGGAGTATTAAGAAAGTGAGGACAAAAAACATGGCAGACAGACACACAACAGAAAAATTGCTGGAGGGCGAGCGCCTTTCCGGAAAGGTGACATTATTTGCGAAAGTAACGATTTTACCGGGCGACGAGCTTCCGTATCATGAGCATCACGGAGAGACAGAAACGTACCACATCTTATCCGGCGAGGGAATGTATCAGGATAATGACAAGACCTATCCAGTACAGGCTGGTATGACGACGTTCTGCGAGGACGGCAGCGGCCATGCGATTTCCTGCGCAGGGGAAGAACCGCTCGTGTTTCTGGCGATGATTCAGAAAAAAGCAGAATAAGCAGGTACGGATATGAGCAGAAAGAAAAAGCCCAGAATGGAATACCGCTATTACGAAGTGCCGGAAAAATGCCCGGTGCTGGTGCTGCAGGGAGAAAAATGGGTGCAGAATTATGGGTACCAGATTGATTATCTGCATTTTCATAACCTGATGGAGATCGGTTTCTGTTATTACGGTGAGGGAACGATTGTTTTGGAAGAAAAAGAAATACCGTACGACGGGGGGCATTTACGGTAGTACCAAAGAATTTTCCGCATACCACGAATTCGAAGGAAAACAGCCTGTGCTCCTGGGCATGGCTGTTTATTGATGTGGAGGGCTTTATCATGGCGCTGTACAAGGACAATCCGCGTATGGCACAGAAGCTGATTTCACGCATTAACCAGAGGGCTCATTTCTCAAAAAAGGAAGACAGGCCTGCGGTAGCGGAGCTGATCAAGCTGATTCTCAAATGTATGGAGGAAAAAGAAGAATTTTATCTGGAAGAAGTGAAAGGACTGACACGGGCACTCCTGATGCAGATTGCCAGGTGGAATGAGAAAGACGAGGAGCAGGAAAGAAACTCCATCGTGGATGATGCGAGCGTTACCTTAATTCTGCCTGCCCTGGATTATATCGGGGAAAATTTTCAGGAGAGTATCCGGATTGAGGAGCTTGCAGAGGTATGCCATATCAGTGAGACACATCTGCGCCGCATTTTTCAGGAAACGATGCGGATGCCGCCGGTGGAGTATATCAACTGGGTCCGGATCCGGGCGGCGTGCAAAGAGCTGCGAAAGACAAATGCCTCCGTAAATGACATTGCACTGCACTGCGGATTCACCACAATGTCTACATTTAACCGTAATTTTCGAAAGATTCTCGGCGTTTCTCCGCAGCAGTGGCGGAGCGCACCGGAACACTATGAACGGAATTTGTTGAAATTTGACATAAAAACGCAGGAAGGATGGTAATATCCGTTGAAATACCGATAGATAGTTGAAAATGCACATGAAAGAGTCGAATATGCGCACAAGTGACGGAAAAATGTTGTTATAATTTGTACATGTTGAGGGGATAAAAACCTGAAAAGTGTACAAAACAACCAAAAGGATTTCTGCGCGAAAGATGCAGAAGTTCTGGTTGTAAAATAACATCTTAAGGAGGATGTGCAATATGAAAAGAAAAATTGTATCAATCGTAATGGCATCAGCAATGGTATTTGGACTGGCAGCATGCGGTTCCAGCGGCGGAACAACAACAAGCTCCAGCAATGGCGGAAACGATGCAGCAGCAAGTGATACCAGTGCAAAATCAGAGAGCAGCGACGTAGTAGAGGGCGGCTCTGATGACGACAACACCTTAACCGTATGGACCTGGGACCCGAACTTCAACGTTTATGCGATCAAGAAAGCAGCTGAAATTTATGCACAGGATCACGAAGGATTCAAAGTAGAAGTCAGCGAAGTACAGTCCGACGACATTGAAACCCGTCTGACCACAGCAGTTTCCGCAGGAGACTTAAGCACTCTGCCGGATATCTTCCTGATGCAGGATAACTCCTTCCAGAAATATGCAACCAACTATCCGGACATCTTCACCGATCTGACCGATTCCGGAATTGATTTTGGCGAATTCTCATCCGCAAAAGTTGCTTACTCTACTCTGGATGGAAAGAACTACGGAATTCCGTTCGACAATGGTGCCGTTATCGAGTGCCTGCGTACTGATATGCTGGAGCAGGCAGGCTTCACCGTAGATGATTTCACAGATATCACCTGGAATGACTTTATGGAGAAAGCAAAAGTTGTCAAAGAGAAAACAGGCCAGCCGATCCTGACATCTCAGGCCGGATCTCCGGACCTTGTTATGGAAATGCTGCAGTCCTGCGGTGAGTCCCTCTTCAATGAAGATGGATCTGTCAACATCGTAGACAACAAAGCACTGAAACCAATCCTTGAGATTTACAGCCAGATGGTAAAAGATGGCACTCTTGTAGAGGTTACTGACTGGGATCAGTACATCGCATCCATCAACAACGGAACCACAGCAGGCGTTATCAACGGATGCTGGATCATGGCTTCCATCACAGCAAACGATGATCAGTCCGGCAAATGGGCAATCACCAACATGCCGAAACTGGACGGCGTTGACGGAGCAACCAACTACTCCAACAACGGAGGTTCTTCCTGGGCAATTTCTTCCAACTGCAAAAAACAGGATCTTGCTATTGACTTTATGAAATCTACCTTCGCAGGCAGCACCGCTCTTTACGATGACATCATCGCAAAAGGCGCTCTGGCAACCTGGGCACCGGCAGGAGATTCCGAAGCATACGCACAGCCAGTTGCATTCTTCAGCGATGACCCGGTTTACGCAAAGATCGTTGATTTCGCAACCAAGACTCCATCCAACATCACCGGAGCATTCTACTACGATGCACGTGATGCTGTCGGAACCGCACTTTCCAATATCATCCAGACAGGAGCAGATATGGACAGCGAACTTCAGACCGCACAGGAAACTGTAGAGTTCAACATGGGTGGCTGATCAGATCCCATACATAAAAAAGTAGGACGATAAGAAACGGGTCTGCTTCCTGGACAGACAGAAGCAGGCCCGTTCTGTATCTATGCGGTGTGTGTTTGAAAAATGATTTCTGCAGGAGAACATGAAATGTTGTCTGCGAAAAGATTTTTTCAAGCACACGCCGGAGTAAAAAAAGAAAGGAAGATTCCATGAGCAGTCAGAAGAAAAAAGGAATGAACTTGGAAAGAAAACAGAATCTTACCGGATGGGTTTTCCTGATGCCGGCAACGATCCTGATCGCATGGATGAGCTTTTATCCGATGATTCAGGCATTCATCCTGTCTTTACAGACAGGTATGGGCATCAACCTGAAATTTAACGGATTTGCAAACTATGCCCGTATTTTAAAAGACCCGACCTTTAAACAGACCTTAAGCAACACCTTCTTCTACCTGATTATTCAGGTACCGATCATGCTGATCCTCGGCCTGATGTTTGCTTCCATGCTGAACAACAAAGATCTGCGTTTCAAGGGACTGTTCCGTACCTGTATTTTCCTGCCGTGCGCAACATCTCTCGTATCTTACGCGATGATTTTCCGTTCCCTGTTCGCAAACGACGGTTTTATCAACACCGTTCTCCGCGGCCTCGGCATGAGCCCGATCATGTGGTTCTCCAATGCGTGGACAGCCCGTGCGGTTATCATTATCGCCCTGATCTGGAGATGGACGGGATACAACATGGTATTCTATCTCTCCGGTATGCAGAACATTGAATATTCAATCTATGAAGCAGCCAAAATCGACGGCGCAAGCCCGCTGCAGACCTTCTTCAAGATCACGGTTCCGCTGTTGAAGCCGATGATCCTGCTGACTACGATTACCTCTACCAACGGTACCCTGCAGCTGTTCGATGAGTCCCTGAACCTGACAAACGGAGGTCCTGGAAAATCGACCATGACCATGTCTCATTATATTTACAATATGTCCTTTGTACAGAGCCCGAACTTTGGCTATGCGGCAGCAATGTCCATCCTGATCCTGATCATGGTAGCCATTCTGGCACTGCTTCAGATGAAAGTAGGTGACGAGCGATAATGGGAAAAGCAAAGAAATTTTTCATGTATCTGATTTTAAGCATAGCATCAATCCTTTCCGTTTTTCCGCTGTACTATATGTTCTGCGCGTCTACAAACAGAAGTATTGATGTCATCGCCGGAAAACTGATTCCGGGTACGTATCTGGTTGAAAACTTTAAAGCGCTGATCGCGCAGCAGAACCTGCGTCTTGCACTTTGGAACTCCTTCCGCAATGCGACGATTCTGACCATTCTCTGTCTTCTGGTCTGCTCGATCGCCGGTTATGGATTTGAGATCTATCATGATAAAGCAAAAGATGCGGTCTTCACCGTACTTCTGACTGCGATGATGATTCCTTTCGCAGCAATCATGATCCCAATGTTCCGCATGTTTTCCCAGCTGAAAATGGTCAACACGATGGCAGCTTTCATGCTTCCTTCGATTTCAACACCGTTCATGATCATGATGTTCCGCCAGGCTTCCCGTTCCTTCCCGCACGATATCATCGAAGCGGCAAGACTCGATGGCTTAAGCGAGACAGGAATTTTCTTCCGCATGTATATGCCGACCATGAAATCGACGTATGCGGCAGCAACGATCATCACCTTTATGAACGCATGGAACAACTACCTGTGGCCGAAGGTTATCTTACAGAACAATGAATCCATCACCATGCCGATGCTGGTAGCGAACCTGCTCGGCGGCTACACTGTAGATTACGGTGTGCTGATGCTCGGCGTATTTATCTGTACGATCCCGACAGCAATCATTTTCTTCTGCTTCCAGAAGAGCTTCACAGAAGGTATCACAGGTGCCGTAAAATAAGAAAAAGAATCGAACAGAAAAGGTGGATATTTGGATGAATATCCACCTTTTTTCAAAAGATCAAAAAGAACAAAATTCCAGAAGGAGGAAAATAAAAATGAGTGTATTTCAGTATGAAAAAGTGAAGGACCCGACGTATTATGGAGAAAACCGGGTGCCGGCGCATTCCGACCACAGATATTATGGATCGGTGGAAGAAATGGAGCAGCATGTGGAAAACTTCCGTCACAGTCTGAACGGACTGTGGAAATTCCACTACGCAAAGAACTACGAGAGCACGATTCCGGGATTTGAGACACCGGAGTATGACTGCACAAAATGGGATGATATCCGCGTGCCGGCGCATATCCAGATGGAAGGATACGACGCACCGCAGTATGCCAATGTGCAGTATCCGTGGGAAGGAAGAGAAGAAATCCAGCCGGGCGAGATTCCGGAGCGGTTCAACCCGACCGCTTCCTATGTGAAATATTTTGAAGTGCCGGATCAGATGAAAGGAAAACGGCTTTTTGTTTCCTTCCAGGGAGCAGAGAGCGGTATTGCCGTATGGCTGAACGGAACCTTCCTTGGCTACAGCGAGGATACGTTTACTCCGTCCGAGTTTGAACTGACCCCGTATCTGAAAGAGGGCGAAAATAAACTGGCTGCGCAGGTTTTCAAATGGACGAGCGGAAGCTGGTGCGAGGATCAGGATTTCTTCCGTTTCTCCGGTATTTACCGTGATGTGTATCTGTACACGATTCCGGAGGTTCACGTTTCGGATCTGAAAGTACAGACGCTGCTGGATGATACGTTTACGAAGGCAGATCTGGTCATTGATACGAAAACGGTCGGAAAAGGAAACGTAAAAATTACCCTGTCAAAAGACGGAACGGTACTGCAGAGCACCGAAGGTGTGCTGGATGGGGAAACACAGTTTGTTCTGAAAGTCGATCACCCGGAACTGTGGTCCGCGGAGACACCGGTGCTGTATGATCTTCTGCTGGAAGTCACCGCAGAGGATGGAACGGTGCAGGAACTGATTCCGCAGAGAGTCGGATTCCGCCGCTTTGAGATGAAAGACCACATCATGATGCTGAATGGAAAGCGGGTTGTCTTTAAAGGCGTCAACCGCCACGAGTTCAGCTCCGTATCCGGCCGTGTCGTTTCGAGAGAAGAGCTGATCAAAGACCTGACAACGATGAAACAGAACAACATCAATGCAATCCGTACCTGCCATTACCCGGATGCGGTCGGCATTTATGATCTGTGCGATGAATACGGTCTTTACATGATCGCGGAGTGCAACATGGAGTCCCATGGAACGAGAGATACGGATGCGGTACGAAGCGGAGATTTCTCCGGTGTTGTACCATGCGACCGCCCGGAGTGGATGGACTGCATGCTCGACCGTGTGAATTCGATGTATCAGAGAGACAAAAACCATCCGGCGATTCTGATCTGGTCCTGCGGAAATGAATCGTTCGGCGGAAAAGTTATTTTCGAGATGTCCCAGCTGTACCGGAAGATGGACCCGACCCGTCTCGTTCATTATGAAGGAGTTAATGACGACCGCAGATACAACGACACCAGCGATATGGAAAGCCGGATGTACACGACCGTCAATGAAATCCGTGAATTCTTGTCGAAAGACAGAAGAAAACCGTATGTCTGCTGCGAGTATGCGCATGCGATGGGAAATTCCTGCGGCGCCATGAAGAAATATATGGATCTTGCCGAGGAAGAACCGCTGTTCCAGGGCGGCTTTATCTGGGATTATATCGACCAGTCAATCTACAAAAAAGACCGCTACGGAAAAGAATTTCAGGCGTACGGCGGAGACTTTGATGATCATCCATGCGATTACAATTTCAGCGGAAATGGTATTGTATACGGCGGCGAGCGCGATGCTTCCCCGAAGATGCAGGAAGTAAAATTCTGCTATCAGAACATTGCTGTGGATGTACAGAAAGATAAAGCAGTTGTAAAAAATAAGAACCTGTTTGTGAATACCGATGCGTTTGACTGCGTGGTAATTCTCGAAAAAGAAGGAAAGAAACTGAAAGAAGTGCCGATGGAAGTTTCCGTGGAACCGCTTTCCGAAAAAACAGTGGAGCTTCCGATTGCCGTACAGACCCTTCCGGGCGAGTATGCGGTGACCGTTTCCTTCCGTCTGAAAGAAGACACCGTATGGGGCAGGCGCGGCCATGAAGTTGCATTCGGACAGGGTGTTTATGAAGTGGAAGCACCGGCGAAAGCAAAAAAACCGGCGAAATTTGAAGTGATCCGTTCCAACCATGATTTTGGTGTGCGCGGCGAGAATTTCGATGTGATGTTCTCCGATCTGAACGGCGGACTCGTATCGTACCGTTACGGCGGCGTTGAGATGATCAAAATGATTCCGAAACCGAACTTCTGGCGTGCGCCGATCGACAATGACTGCGGAAGCCTGATGCCGATGCGTTACAGCCAGTGGAAGATTGCTTCGATGTATCTGTCCCACAAATATCCGAACGGCAGCCATTATCCGGGACTGTATGCGCCGGAAATTGAAGTACACGAGGACTGCGCAGAAGTCAGCTACCGCTATGTAATGCCGACCACACCGGCGAGCGAGTGCCGTCTGACCTACCGTGTCTTCGGCGATGGAAGCATTCAGACGACGCTGACGTATGATCCGGTGAAAGAGCTCGGCGATATGCCGGAATTCGGCGTGATGTTCAAACTGGATGCCGATTACGACCATGTAACCTGGTACGGTATGGGACCGGAGGAGACGTATGTGGACCGCTGCGCCGGAGCAAAGCTTGGCGTTTATAAGAATAAAGTCGAAGACAATATGGCGAAATATCTCGTTCCGCAGGAGTGCGGCAACAAGGTTGGTGTACGCTGGGCAACCGTGACGAACCGCAAGGGGCGCGGTATGATGTTCAGCGGCGACAAGATGGAATTTTCCGCACTGCCGTACACACCGCACGAGCTGGAAAATGCGATGCATCCGTATGAACTGCCGCAGGTACATTACACCGTTGTGCGCGTGGCAAAACAGCAGATGGGTGTTGGCGGAGACGACAGCTGGGGTGCACAGACCCATCCGGAGTACCTGATTCCGATTGATAAAAAACTGGAGTTTACCTTTACGTTTAAGGGAATCTGATGTAAGATGTTCCAGAAAGCCGAAAAGCAGAACAGGAGGACTGATTTTTGAATTTCTGGATCAGAAACAGACAGCAAAGGCAGAAAATTTTGTAGAACAGCTCATTCTGCGCGGAGGAAGGATGGGCTGTTCGTGAAATAAAGGAGACAGAAAACAGATGCGTGGTAAAGAGGTAAATTTTGGAAAGCTCCTGCACGGGGGCGATTATAACCCGGAACAGTGGCTGGACTACCCGGAGATTCTGGAACAGGATCTGGCATATTTCAAGAAAGCCAGAATCAACGAGGTTTCGCTTGGCATGTTTTCCTGGGCATTTTTAGAGCCGGAGGAAGGAGTTTTCCGTCTGGAATGGTTAAAAGAGGTGATTGACCGCCTGTACGAAAACGGAATTGTGGTCATACTTTCCACGCCGACGGCGGCAAGACCGCGCTGGATGGCGGAAAAATATCCGGAGGTGCTCCGTGTCAATACAGCGAGAGAACGGAATCTGTACGGGGAGCGCCATAATCACTGCTATACCTCACCGGTTTACCGGGAAAAAACGAGAATCATCAATACGAAGCTGGCGGAAATGTTCAAAGACCACCCTGGCGTGATTGCATGGCATATTTCGAATGAATACGGCGGAGAGTGCCACTGCCCGCTGTGCCAGGAGGCATTCCGCGGCTGGGTGAAGAAAAAATACGGCACACTGGAACGGCTGAACCGTGCCTGGAATACCGGGTTCTGGAGTCATACTTACCAGAGTTTTGACCAGGTGGAGAGCCCGTCTCCGAAAGGAGATTCTTCGCTGCATGGACTGAATCTGGACTGGAAACGATTTGTGACGGATCAGACCGCGGATTTTGTAAAATGGGAAATCAAAGCGCTGCGGGACGCCGGGGCAGAACAGCCGTCTACCATCAATATGATGTATAACTTTACCGGACTGAACTACTACAAGTTTGCCGATGTGATTGACTTTGTATCCTGGGACAATTATCCGACCTGGCACAAAGAGGCGGAGACGGTAACAGCGATGGATACAGGTATGCAGCATGACATTATGCGGAGCATTCAGAAAAAGCCGTTTTATCTGATGGAGAGCTGTCCTTCCGCGACAAACTGGCAGTCCGTCAGCAAGCTGAAAAAACCGGGCATGCTGCAGGCCGCGTCACTGCAGGCCGTTGCGCATGGGTCGGACAGTGTGCTGTATTTCCAGATGAGGCAGAGCCGCGGTGCATCCGAAAAATTCCATGGAGCGGTGATCGACCATTATGGCGGATCGGATACCAGGGTATTCTGTGAAGTGACAAAAGTCGGCGTAGCTTTGGAGCAGCTGCAGGAAGTGGACGGTTCGCAGAACCCGGCGGAAGCAGCCGTGATTTATGATGTCGAAAACCGCTGGGCGGTGGAAGATGCGGCGGGTCCGCGGAATGCAGGTGTTTTTTATAAAGAAACCGTGGAAAAGCCATATCAGGCATTCCGGAAACTGGGCATCAATGTGGATGTGATTGACGAGACGAGGAGCCTCGACGGATACCGTGTGGTGGCAGCGCCGATGGTTTATCTGCTGCGGGAAGGATGGACAGAGAAGGTTCGGACGTTTGTGGAGAACGGCGGAATCTTCCTGCTGACCTACTGGTCCGGCATTGTGGATGAGACGGATCTCTGTTACTTAGGCGGAACGCCACATGACCTGATGGATGTGATGGGATTCCGGAGTATGGAGATTGACGGCTTATACGATGGCGAATGGAACGAAGGAATTCCGGAGCCGGAAAATCCGCTGCATCTGGAACGGGCATACCGTTGCAGTCATCTCTGCGAGCTGGTACAGCCATCGACGGCGGAAGTGCTGATGACATACGGAAAAGATTTCTATGACGGCATGCCGGCGATGACCCGGAATGCGTATGGAAAGGGAAAAGCGTATGCCGTTTGTGCGGACTTTGAACAGGGACTGTACGATGAAGTCTGCCGGAAACTGGCAGAAGAGGCCGGTGTGGAGCGGATCGTGGAAGAAGTTCCGGAAGGTGTGGAAGTCACGATGCGCGAGCAGAAGGACGGAACCAGGTACGTGTTTGTCCAGAACTTTAACCGGGAGGCCGTTGAAGTCAAACTGCCGATCGAGCGCTATCCGGTATGGCAGGGAACGTATGACGGAACGATCGGAAGCTGGAAGACGATTGTGCTGAAAGGAAGATAGAAGAGAAGAAAAGTCTGTTGAGAAAAACCGGAATGGGCTGTTTCTCAACAGACTTTTTTCGTTCATGCATTTGCGGCAGCGTCTTCTTCCTGCGCCAGCTTTTTCTTATACGCTTCGCCCCAGTCCCACATCGCATCCATGATCGGGCGGAGGCTGAAGCCGAGTTCCGTCAGGGAATATTCGACACGCGGCGGTACCTCGGCGTAAACTTTACGGTTGACCAGACCGCTCTGTTCCATCTGGCGGAGCTGGGAAGTTAAAACTTTTTGAGAGACGTGACCGATGGACTTTTTCAGCTCGCCGAACCGCATGGTGCCGTGGAGCAGCAGATCGCGCAAGATCAGAACTTTCCATTTATCACTGATCAGAGTCAGCGTAGTTTCCACCGGGCAGGGCGGAAGATCAGCAAGAGAAACGGGTGTTTTTTCTGCGGATGACATAAGAGAAAGCCTCCTTTTTGAAGAAAATAATGATTTGAAAGATGGCGGAAACGTCTGATTTTACACAATAGTATCTTTTGGGTAACTACACCACAATATTGTGCTTACTTTACGAAAGAACTCTATGGACTTATTATAAAGCCATCGAAAGAAAAAAACAATTTAAAAAAACAAAATGGAGGAAAGTAAAATGAGCAAAGCAGTAGAATTTTTAAATGAGAATCCGGTACAGTATCTGGCAACGGTAGGTCGTGACGGAAAGGCAAAATGCCGCCCGTTCATGTTTGCAGGAGAGGTTGACGGAAAACTGTGGTTCTGCACCAACAACACAAAAGATGTTTACAAAGATATGCAGGAGAATCCGGAAATCGAAATCTCTGTTTCCAGCCCATCCTACGCATGGATCCGTCTGCACGGAACCGCAGTGTTTGAAAATAACATGGCTGTAAAAGAAGTGTGCATGCAGAACCCGATCGTAAAAGGCCAGTACCAGACCGCTGACAACCCGATTTTCGAGGTATTCTATCTGGACAATGCACACGGTGTAATCGCAGACTTTTCCGGAAACCCGCCGTACGAGTTTTAATCTGTCGCTATGAATTTGAAGTAAAAAGAGAAAGGAATCTGCCGCTATGGAGAGAAATGATTATCTGAAGATGTTAGTAGAGGAGATGCACTCAACCACGATGGCAACGATCGGTGCAGACGGTCATCCACAGACCCGTGTGATCGATATGATGCTGTGGGACAAGAAAGGAGTGTATTTTCTGACGGCAAAAGGAAAAGCCTTTTACGCACAGCTCATAGAGCAGGGCTATGTGGCAATTTCTGCGACGAAAGATAAAAAAGCAGTCTCTCTCCGCGGCAGAATCCAGAACATCCACAGTGAAAAGCTGGATGAAATTTTCGAAAAAAATCCATACATGCAGAAAATTTATCCCGGCGATACACGCGCGGCACTTGAGGTGTTCCGCGTGTACGAGGCCGAGGGAGAATACTTCGACATCAGCGATCCGTCGCATATCGTGCGGGACACGATCCTGATCGGCGGCGCAGAGCAGTCGATGGCTGGGTACGAGGTGGGAAACGAATGCATTGGCTGCAAGCTCTGTTTTTCAGTCTGTCCGCAGAAATGCATCGACATCACCCGCATCCCGGCCGTCATCGACCAGCACCAGTGCCTGCACTGCGGCCGATGCGCGGAGACGTGTCCGAGAGGAACGATTCGCAAAAGAGGGCAGTAGTTCCCTTATTTTAGCTACAGATTTTATGGGAATAGTGATAAGATAAAGTCTATAGAAACGATGGAAATGAGGGAATAACATGAACCAGAGTGAACGAAGAAATTTTCTGATCCAGTCATTGCTGGAAGAGAGCCGGGAGTACCGCGGAATGCAGATTCCGTCTGACAGCACCGGGCAGAGACAGCTTCTGCGGGGGCTGATGAATGTGCGCATGGTGAAAAAGAGCAGTGCAGAATTTCTGAACATTCAGGATGCGTATCTGCAGGAGGAGACGGCAAAAAAGGGCGTGACGGATGTCGACGACCTTACGCCGGTGCAGCAGGGGCTGTATCTCTGGCAGGGCGATATCACCGCGCTCCGGTGCGATGCGATTGTGAATGCGGCGAACAGCGGGATGACCGGCTGTTACGTGCCGAATCACCGGTGCATTGACAACTGCATCCATACGTTTGCGGGTGTGCAGCTTCGGCTGTACTGCGAGGAGATGATGGAAGCGCAGGGCCATGCGGAGCCGACGGGGCAGGCGAAAATCACGCCGGCGTATAATCTGCCGTGCCGCTATGTGCTCCACACGGTTGGACCGATTGTGGGCGGCCATCTGACGGAAACACACTGCCGGCAGCTGGCGGACTGCTATCGGTCGTGCCTGTCGCTTGCGGCGGAGAACGGACTGAAAAGCGTGGCGTTCTGCTGCATTTCCACTGGAGAATTTCATTTTCCGAACGAGAAAGCAGCGGAGATTGCCGTTGCGACGGTGAAAGAGTTTCTGGCGCAGAAAGAGACGAGCGTGGAGAAGGTCATTTTCAACGTGTTCAAGGACCGCGACCGGGAGATTTATGAGGAGCTGCTGGGAGAAAAGTAATCGCTGAAGAATGGGGAACAAAAGCAGAAAGAAAAGAAGAGGTGAATTTGTGATGTTTGAAAGTTGGAAAGAAAGAGAATTTGAAAAAAAGATGGAGCGTTTTCGCACCGCACTGCAGGAAAAAAACACGATTTTAATAGGAGCCGGGGCTGGGCTTTCGACATCGGCCGGATTTACCTACAGCGGTGAGCGGTTCCGGAAATATTTTGCAGATTTTGAACAGAAATACGGTTTCCACGATATGTATTCTGGCGGCTTCTACCCTTACGATACGCTGGAAGAATACTGGGCGTACTGGAGCAGATACATTTACATCAACCGTTATCAGGACGCGCCAAAACCGGTTTACCAGAAACTGCTCAGCCTGATGAAAAATAAGAGCTATTTTGTCATCACCACAAATGTAGACCACTGCTTCCAGAAAGCCGGATTTGATAAAAACCGTTTGTTTTACACGCAGGGAGATTACGGCCTGTTTCAGTGCTCTGAGCCGTGCTGCAAGGAAAAGTATGACAATGAAGAAATCATTCGAAAGATGCTGCTTGCCCAGGGGTATCAGATCCTGGAAGACGGAAGCCTTGTTCCGCCGGAGAACGGAAACCTGAGCATGCGGATCCCATCCGAACTGGTGCCGTACTGCCCACACTGCGGAAAACCGATGAGCATGAATCTGCGCGCGGATGACACGTTTGTGGAAGATAAAGGCTGGCATGAGGCATCCAGCCGACGCATCGATTTCCTGCTTCGTCACAACAGAGGCCATATCCTGTATCTGGAACTCGGCGTGGGATACAACACGCCGGGAATCATCAAATATCCATTTTTCAGCATGACAGCAGAAGATAAAGATAATCTTTATGTCTGCATCAACACCAGCGATATGCGTGTCCCGGATCTGATCCGTGACAGAGCGGTGTGCATTAAAGGGGATATTGGGGAAGTGCTGGATCGGATCTGAGACGGAAAAACATATAATATTCGAGAAAATTAATCACGTCACTTACGTGACGAGATGATGACATGATTGACGAGATAAATTCAACAGAGGAGATGACAATATGCCTTATCAGGAAAGCGAGACTGTAGAATTGAGATCGTTCATTGTTGAGATATGAAAGGTAAAACAGCATGATTTTAAACACCGGCTGCCGGACCGATATTCCGGCGTTTTTCAGTGAATGGTTTTACAACCGGGTCCGGGAGGGATACGTTTTTGTGCGGAATCCGTACTGTCCGGAGCAGGTGACGCGGTATCGGATTTCGCCGGATGTGGTGGATGTACTTTGCTTCTGTACGAAAAATCCGGAGCCGATGATGGCGCGCCTGGCGGAACTCTCGGCGTTTCAGCAGTTCTGGTTTGTGACGGTGACACCTTACGGTCCGAAAATTGAGCCAGGCGTGCCGAATAAGTGGGAAGTACTGAAAGCAGTGAAAGCGCTGTCGCATCAGATCGGCAGGAAAAGAGTCGCATGGCGGTATGACCCGATTTTCTTGACGGATACCTATTCGATCGAATATCATCTGAAAAGTTTTGAGAAAATCGCACAGGAATTGAGCGGCCAGGTGAGTTTCTGTGTGATCAGTTTTCTGGATCTGTATGAGAAAACAAAACGCAATTTCCCGGAAGCAAAAGAGGTTGGAAAATCGGACCAGGAGTTTCTGACGCGCGAATTTGTCAGAATCGGAAAGCAGTATGGAATCCCGATCCGTACCTGCTGTGAAAATCCCGATCTGGAAAAATGCGGTGCGGATGTCACAGGCTGCATGACAAAAGAAGTCCTCGAACAGGCGACAGGCTGTCGGCTGCAGATTCCGCAGAAGAAAAAAGCAGTCCGCGACGGCTGCAGCTGTCTCCTCGGCAGCGACATCGGCATGTACAACACATGCCCGCACGGCTGCGTCTACTGCTATGCAAATTACGATAAGAAAACTGTGGCGGAAAATATCCGGTTTCACGACCCGGCGTCCCCGTTTCTGATCGGAGGCTTCCGGGAGGGCGATATCATAAAAGAAGCAAAGCAGGAGTCGTATTTTGATGCACAGCTTCGACTGTTTTAGCAGAAATCACAGCTTACCTCTTAATTTTTGCAGTTTGTTCCCAAAACAGTAGATTGCAAACCTTCCGGCATGGTATAATCATAAGATCGAGAGGGGGGAGTTGGACATGAAATTTCTGGTGGAGCAGATTGCGCCGCAGGAGGAAGAAGAGGTGCGGGTCCGGTGCCACGACACGGAAGAAAAATGGGTTGAAGCGATCCGCGCCGTTACGGCGGGAGAGGCTTCCGTGATCGGAATTTCGGATGGAAAGCGGTACCGGCTGCGGCTGCGCGACATTTTTTATTTTGAAATCGTGGAAGGCCGTTCGTTTCTATACTGCGAGGACCGTGTCTTCGAGTGCCGGCAGAAGCTGTATGAGTTCGAAACGCTGTGCCGCGGTTCCATGCTGTTCCGGTGCAGCAAGTCCATGATTCTGAACACCGACAAAATTGCCTGCGTCCGCCTCTCCGTGTCCGGCCGGTTTGAGGCGACACTGGTCAATCAGGAAAAAGTAATCATTTCCCGCCAGTATGTAGGCGAGCTGAAACGGATGCTTGAGATATAGGAGGAGCGCTTATGAAAATGATTTTACGATGGGCGCAGCGGTTTGTGATGGCGTATGGAATCATTATGCTGGCTACGTTCTTTATGTGTCTCTTTTTCAATCCCACATCACAGCTTGCCGTCGTCCCGTTTTTCGGGCGGTGCATTGTGCTCACACTGGTGTGCATGGCAACCCTGATCGTTTATTACACGAAAGGCGAATTGTCCGTACGCGCATGATGGTTTCGCACAATTTTGCATACCTGCCTGCTGGAAATCACATTGCTGCTGCTGGCACATTACTGGCATTTCTGGTACGGCCCGCTGGATGCAGCCATTTACGGATCCTTTATCCTGGGAGCAAAAATCCTGTGGCACATCGTCGATTTCGGACAGAGTATGCGGATCGCAGCCGAAGTAAATGAACAGCTCCGCAGACGACGCATGGAGACGGTGGAGGAAAGAAGAGAAAAAATGAGAAAACGGCACTGATCTGTAAAAAGATCGGCGCCGTTTTTTGCATAGGATAGGAAGGACTACTGTGCCTTCTGTGCAATCTCTTCATCCGAAATCAGATTGCTGTGATATTCGATTTTTCCCGACAGGACATCATCGTAAAAATTCTGTTTCCAGTCGATATAATCGATGGCTTTCTGCAGTTCTTCCATCGATGCGAGCAGCGCTTCTTTTTTTACTGCGAGAATTTCTTTACGCTCCGGAATGGAGGATGGACCTTCGAGGCAGTAGGCGAGATATTCTTTCATTTCCGTCAGCGTCATGCCGCAGCGCTTCAGGCAGCTGAGACTCTGGATCCATTTGATGTCGCGGTCGTCGAAAACGCGGTAATTGTGGCTGTCACGTTTTACGTTCGGGACGAGGCCTTCTTTGCAGTAAAATTTCAGGGTTTCATACGACATGCCTGTCTGAACGCAGGCTTCTTTCATGGAATACATCATGCATACCTCCCAACAAAGTTGATAACAGAATTGAATCGGTAGTAACTACCGGGTAAGATAACCATAGTATAGAATTCGAACTTTGTCAAGCGATCAGCTCTTCAAATTTTTCCTTTTTTAACGTTTCTTATTTTGGGGGAATTATGTATAATGGAAATGAAACATCAGTGACAAACTATGACATGGGAAAAGGAAGAGAAAACAATGAAACCTAGAATAAAAATCCTGTTGCTTGCAGTTCTGATCGCAGCGCTCTGCAACTGTATGCTGATGATCGGGATGACCAAAACGCAAGAGAAGAATACCATTCCAAAAGATGCAAGCCTGATCTGCGAAGAAACCGTATCGCCGAACAAGGACTATATTACGGATGAAAAAGACCTGGTAAATGATACCGTGCGCGTCTATCAGGAAAAAAACAACGACATCATCGTCTATGCGGAATCCAATTCGCCGCTGTTCGATGAAGCACAATACATCGTAATATGCGACCACGCCATCACTGCCGACGATGTCCATATCAAATGGACAACCCTCATGGGCAGCACCGAAGCGAGCGAGAAAGATGAGATCGGACTCGCACACGTTTCGATCTCAAAAGACGGGGAAGTGTTCAATGAAAAGACGATCAGCTTTGTGGCGAAAGCGGTGAATGCGGTTACGGATGTGATAGGGTAAAGAAAATAGGATAACAAAAAAGAAACGGGCAACTCCCTCTGCATGAGACGATTAACTTTACAAGAAAAGAAAAAATATCCCCCCACCCGGCTTGTGAGAGCCTGAAATATCAAATATAATGAACGAACAGTACATGGATCAGGCGCGCAGATCATGGGAGTACAAAGAAAAAAAGCGGTCAGTCCGGGTAAAAACGGTCTGAAAATGGGAGGAAAAGGATGAAAAAGAAAATATTATCTTTGATGCTGATGGTGTCTCTTGCAGCATCCCTTGCGGCATGCGGTCAGGACAGCGGGAAAAACAGCAACAGTACAGATTTGTCGAAAACAGAGACGGAAGCTTCTTCCGGCCAGACAGGGGAGGAAGAGACGACCCTGGTTTACGGTTCTGCTGATTATACCAGGATTAATCCGGCGATGGATGAGCACGGTGAAATTAATCTGCTGCTGTTCAACGGACTGACCGCACACGATGCGGATGACAACATTGTTCCGGGTCTGGCAGAAAAATGGGAGTACGATGCAGAAACCTGCACCTACACCTTTCATATCCGGGACGGCATCCAATGGCATGATGGAGAAAAATTTACGGCGGATGATGTGAAATTCACCATCGAAGCGATCATGGACCCGGAAAACGGATCTGAAAATGCACCAAATTATGAGGATGTAGAAGAGATTACAGTTATAGATGACAGCACCGTTTCCTTCCGCCTTTCCGAGCCGAACGTGGCTTTCCTGGAATACATGACGATGGCCATCCTGCCGAAGCACCTGCTGGAAGGTGAAAATATGCAGGAGTCGGATTTCTTCCGAGCACCGGTCGGAACAGGTCCGTACAAGCTGGAAAGCTGGGATGAAGGCCAGTCGATCGTTCTGACAAAAAATGAAAATTATTACCTCGGTGCACCAAAGATTGACAAGGTCATTTTCAAAATTGTACCGGATGATAATGCACAGGCAATGCAGCTGGAATCCGGCGAACTGGATCTGGCGCTGCTCGATCCGAAAAATGCACAGAATTTCAAAGAAAAAGACGGTTTTACCTGCTACGATATGACAACGGCAGATTACCGCGGAATTTTATTTAACTTTGCAAATGATTACTGGACGAAAAACAGAGACATCATTCCGGCGGTATGCTATTCTATTGACCGTCAGGCGATCATTGATTCTGTACTTCTTGGCGAGGGAATGCCGGCATACAGTCCTCTGCAGCGTAACATTTATAATAACGAAAATGTAGAACACTATGATTACAATCCGGAAAAAGCACAGGAAATTCTGGAAGCGGCCGGATGCACCAGAAACAGCGATGGTTTCTATGAGCGGGACGGCGAAGAAATCGGTTTTGTCATCAGCGTGATGTCCGGTGAGCAGGACCGCATTGATATTGCCCAGGCAGCAGCACAGCAGCTCCGGGAAACCGGAATCAACTGTACCGTAGAAATTCCGGCACAGATGGACTGGGGCGGACAGATGGCCTGTCTGATCGGCTGGGGAAGCCCGTTCGATGCGGACGATCATACATATAAGGTTTTCGGCACGGACAAAGGGGCGAATTATTCGAGCTATTCCAATGAAAAAGTAGATGAGTATCTGTCTCTTGCCCGCCAGAGTGACGATCCGGAAGTGCGGAAAGAATATTACGGAAAATTCCAGGAAGAACTGGCAGAAGATCCGGCCTATGCATTCATCTGTTATATTGATGCAAATTATGTGGCAGATTCCGGTATTCAGGGAATTTCCAAAGACACGGTGCTGGGCCACCACGGCGTTGGTATTTTCTGGAATATTCAGGACTGGACAATCGAAGAATAAAAACAAAAAAGCAGACGAAGGAGGTATGGTTACCTCCTTTTTGTCTGTACAGGAGAAAAACGGAATGAAGGAACGATTAAAAGTGGAACATCTTTCCGTCAGCTTTTTTACGGATGAGGGGGAAGTACAGGCGGTCCGCGATGTCAGCTTTTCCCTGAATGCAGGTGAGGTGCTCGCTGTTGTAGGCGAGTCAGGCTGCGGAAAAAGTGTGCTCTGCAAAAGCATTATGAAGCTGCTGCCGGAGAATGCAAAGATCAAAAACGGAAAAATTCTGGTCAATGGAGAAGAAATTGCAGGATACGGGGAGCGAAGAATGCGGGAACTGCGGGGAAAACTGTTCTCGATGGTTTTCCAGAATCCGATGACTTCCTTAAATCCGACGATGACAGTCGGAGCGCAGATTGCAGAGGCAGTGCGGGCGCATCAGAAAGACATGGGAAAAGAAGAAGTGGAACAGAGAGTGACAGAACTGATGCAGCTGGTGGGAATCGAGCAGGCAGAAGAGCGGAAAAAGGCATATCCGTATCACTTTTCCGGCGGAATGCGGCAGCGGATCGTACTGGCGATTGCGCTGGCGGGCAATCCGGAAATTCTGTTTGCTGATGAGCCGACGACAGCGCTGGATGTGACGATTCAGGCACAGATTCTGGACCTGCTTCGGGAAATTCAGAAAAAACTGGGAACGGCGACGGTCTTTGTCACACATGACCTTGGCGTTGTAGCGCGGATCGCAGACCGGGTAGCGGTCATGTATGCGGGAAAAATAGTAGAGATTGGAACCGTGGATGAGATTTTCTATGATCCCCGTCATCCGTATACGTGGGGACTGCTGCGTTCCATACCGGCGTTTTCGAGGGGAAAAGAAAGCCTGCCGTCTATCCCGGGAATGCCGCCGTCTCTTCTCCATCCGCCGAAGGGCGATGCCTTTGCCAGCCGCAATGCTTATGCGCTGGAAATTGATTTTGAGGAGGAGCCGCCGATGTTCCGGGTCACAGACAGCCATTATGCGGCAACATGGCTGCTGGATGAGAGAGCACCGAAGGTTGTGCCGCCGATAGGAGGAAACACAGATGGAACATGAGATTTTGCTGGATGTGCGTCATCTGACCCATATTTTTCCACTGTCCCGGAAAACAGCAGTCAAGGCAGTCGATGATGTATCGTTTCAGATTCGAAGAGGAGAAATTTTTGGACTGGTAGGAGAATCCGGTTCCGGAAAATCTACCGCTGCACGCTGTGTGATGAATATTTATCAGCCATATGCCGGCCAGATTTATTATAAAGGGATTGATACCTGCGACAGAGGCCAGTTCCGGAAAAATAAAAAAATGCTGCAGACGACACGCCAGATGATTTTTCAGGATTCCGGTTCCAGTCTGAATCAGAAGATGAAGGTCCGCGACATTATTGAGGAGCCGATGCGCGTGCAGAAAATCCGGCCGCTGCGGGGAAGCTATGAGGAGGAAGCCAGATTCCAGATGAAATACGTGGGGCTGGATCCGGAATATCTGAAAAAATATCCGGGAGAATTGTCCGGCGGACAGCGGCAGCGCGTTGCGATTGCACGGGCACTGACGATGGAGCCGGAGCTTCTGGTGGCGGATGAACCGATTGCATCGCTGGACGCGTCGATACAGGCACAGATTGTGAATCTGTTCCGTCATCTGCAGAAGGAGCACGGTTTTTCGTTCCTGTTTATTGCGCATGATCTGGATATGGTCGAATTTCTGTGTGACAGAGTAGGTGTGATGTACCATGGAAAACTGGTGGAGACCGGCCCGGCGCGAGCCGTGTTTGAAAATCCGCTGCATCCGTATACGAAAGCACTGATCGCGGCCATTCCGATTCCGGATCCGCGAAGGGAAAGAGCGAGAGCTGTACCGGATTTTTCCAATACAGAATTTTCCCGGACGGGAACACTGCGGGAAGTGGAAAAAGATCATTTTGTGCTGATGGAGGGAGGCGATGCAGGATGAAAAGCCGGAACAAAGTGCTTTACTATGGAAAAAAAGCAGTGGCATTTCTGGCAAGTGTTCTGCTGCTGTCTGTGCTCGTATTTTATATTTCAAGGCTTGCGCCGGGAGATCCGCTGGTATCATATTACGGAGAACGCGTGGAAAAAATGACGCCCGAAGAAAGAGCGTGGGCCGAAGAAAAATTGGGACTGAAGGATCCCATTTCCGTACAGTATATCCGCTGGGCAGGCAATGCGCTGCATGGGGATTTCGGAATTTCGTACAAATATAAAATGGATGTAACGCGCGTGATCGAGGGAAGAATTGGAAATACGCTGGTGCTTGGCGGCATTGGATTTCTGCTGATTTTCACCCTCGCGCTGCTTCTTGGAATTCTCTGTGCATGGAAGGAAGATACATGGCTGGACCGCATCATCTGTAAGGTGGGAACCATCACGGGATGTATTCCGGAATTCTGGCTGTCGCTGCTTCTGATTCTTATTTTTTCCATGCAGCTCAAATGGCTGCCGAGTTCCGGTGCCTACTCTGTCGGAAAACAGGCAGATTTTTCTGACCGTGTCTGTCATCTGATCCTGCCGATGACGGTCGTAGTGCTGAGTCATTTGTGGTATTACGCATACATGATCCGCAATAAAATTCTGGATGAAGTGCGGGAAGAGTATGTGCTTCTGGCAAGAGCCAAGGGGCTGAAACGAAAGACGGTTCTGTTCCGGCATTGCCTGCGGAATACGATTCCGTCGTATCTTGGCATCATGGCCATTTCTGTTCCGCATGTGCTGGGGGGAACCTATATTGTAGAAACGGTTTTCTCGTATCCCGGTATCGGAACGCTGGCGTATGAGAGCGCACGGTACAAAGATTACAATCTTCTGATGCTGCTTTGCCTGATGTCCGGAATCGTTGTGATTCTGTGCAATATGGCGGCACAGATCATCAACGAGAGAATTGATCCGCGGATGCGGGAGAAAGAAGCGGCAGAAACATCGGAGGTAATGATGCTGTGACAGAAAAAACACAATTATTTCAATTTGCAGGAGAGAGGCCTGCAGAAAAAACAGAAGCAGAAAAAAAGAAAAAATGGTATCAGGACCGGCCGGTGGCAGCAGAGCTTTTTCTGGGTCTTCTTGTGCTGGGCTGTCTTTTCTGTGGGCAGATCATGACGAAGGATCCCTCGTATATGGATCTGAAAAACTGTTCCGTCATGCCGTGCCGGGAATTTCTGTTTGGAACCGATACGATGGGAAGAGATATTTTCTCGATGATCTGGTACGGCGGCAGAATATCGCTGGCGATCGGTCTGCTTTCTACGCTGATTTCCACTGTGATTGCCGTTCTCTTCGGCGCAGTCAGCGGATGTGCACCGGCGTGGCTGGACGCGCTTCTGATGCGGCTGACCGAGATCTTTTTGTCGGTGCCGAATCTTCTTCTTGTCATTTTTCTTCTGGCTGCTGCGGGAAAATCCAATGTGATTACGATTTCTGCCGTGATCGGAATGACAAGCTGGACAAGCATTGCAAAGGTTGTGCGGACCGAAGTACGGCAGATCCGGAACAGTGAATACGTGATTGCGTCGCGCTGTATGGGAGGCAGTTTTTTCTATATTTTATGGCACCATCTGGCACCGAACTTTTTTTCGTCTATTATGTTTATGGTGGTTATGAACATCCGAAGTGCGATTGTAGCAGAATCCACACTGAGTTTTATGGGAATCGGTCTTCCGCTGGAGGTGATTTCCTGGGGCAGCATGCTGTCACTTTCGGAAAAAGCGTTGATGACAAAGGCATGGTGGATCATTCTGATCCCGGGTGTTTTTCTGATTGTGACGCTGCTTAGTTTTACAAGCATTGGAAATTATCTGCGGAAGCAGGCAAACAGAAAACAGAGAAATCTGTGAGCTGTTCAGAGAGGCTGCGGTCTGTGGGGAATCCCTGCAGACTGCAGCTTTTTTGTCTTGCAATCAAATACAGGGATTGCTATAGTGAAAAGCAGAAAGAGTATTTTTAATACCTAAAAAACAGCGGGAGGAGAAGGAAATGCTGAAGAGTCAGGAAATGCGGAAACTTGCACCGGAGATGGATCCGCTCCGGATTGGAACAGGATGGAAAAAAGAGGATCTTGAAAAACCGCAGATTATGGTGGAGAGTACGTACGGGGACAGCCACCCGGGAAGCGGCCACTTAAATCTGCTGGTCGAGGAAGTGCGGAAAGGCGTTGCGGAAGCGGGGGGCTTCGGGGCGCGGTATTTCTGCACCGACATCTGTGACGGCGAGAGCCAGGGAACGGACGGCATCAACTACAGTCTTGCGAGCCGCGAGATGATCGCCAATATGATCGAGATCCACGCGAATGCGACACCGTTTGACGGCGGCGTCTATCTGTCGAGCTGCGACAAGGGTATGCCGGGCAATCTGATCGGCCTTGCGCGTGTCGATATTCCGGCGGTTGTTGTGCCGGGCGGAACGATGAATGCGGGACCGGAGATGCTGACACTGGAGCAGCTTGGCATGTACAGCGCAAAATTTGAGCGCGGTGAGATCGACGAGGAGAAGCTCGACTGGGCGAAATGCAATGCCTGCCCGAGCTGCGGTGCCTGTTCGTTTATCGGAACGGCATCCACGATGCAGATCATGGCGGAGGCACTCGGCCTCGCCCTGCCTGGAAGCGCTCTGATGCCGGCGACAAGCCCGGATCTTCTGGCATATGCACAGGAGGCAGGCAGCCAGGCGGTAAAACTGGCACAGATGGAGCATATGCGGCCAAGCGATCTTGTGACGAAAGAGAGTTTTGAGAATGCGATTCTTGTCCACGCGGCAATTTCGGGAAGCACAAACTGCCTGCTGCACATCCCGGCCATTGCGCATGAGTTCGGCATCGAGATTACCGGCGACACATTCGATCGTCTGCACCGCAACGCGCGGTATCTGCTCGATGTCCGCCCGGCGGGAAGATGGCCGGCAGAGTGCTTCTATTATGCGGGCGGCGTTCCGGCGATTATGGAAGAAATCAAAGATCATCTGCATCTCGATGTGATGACAGTGACCGGAAAGACACTGGGTGAAAATCTGGCGGAGCTTCGTGAAAATGGATTTTATGAGAAGTGCAGCGGATGGCTCGCAAAATTTAATGAGCGGTATGGAACTTCGATTACAAAAGAAGATATTATCCGCCCGTATGACAAGGCGATCGGAACGGACGGCAGCATCGCTGTTCTGCGCGGAAACCTTGCGCCGGAGGGAGCCGTCATCAAGCACACGGCCTGCCCGAAAGAAATGTTCCACGCCGTCCTCCGTGCCCGACCGTTCGACAGCGAGGAGGAGTGCCTCGATGCCGTGCTGAAACATAAGGTTCAGAAAGGCGACGCCGTCTTCATCCGCTACGAAGGCCCGAAAGGCAGCGGTATGCCGGAGATGTTCTATACTTCCGAGGCAATCAGCAGCGACAAAGAGCTTGGAAAGAGCATCGCGCTTATCACCGACGGCCGTTTCTCCGGCGCCTCCACCGGCCCGGTCATCGGCCACTGCAGTCCCGAAGCTGTAGACGGCGGCCCGATCGCACTCGTCGAGGAAGGGGATTTGATTGAGATTGATGTGAAGGAACGAAAACTTAACATCATCGGAATCGCAGGAGAACGCAAGTCCATGGAAGAAATTGATGCGATCTTAAAAGAACGCCGCCGGAACTGGAAACCGCGCGAGCCGAAATACAAAAAAGGCGTACTCCGTCTTTTCAGCCTCCACGCAGCAAGCCCGATGAAAGGGGCGTATCTGGAATACTAAAAATACTTGCGTTTTTCTGGGATGGTCTTTAGAAGTTAAGGCAGAGCAAAAAATGGAGGAAGGAGCAACAGAAAAACAAGTGAAAGAAAATACCTAAAAAACAAACTGTTCCTGTATAATGTTGCATCTCTTCAGAAAATGGTCGGAAGTCCAGATTCTGTCCAGAAGAATGTGGTGCTGGAGAACAATTCGCTGTCGGCGGAGCAGATTACCGGTGTGGAAAACCGAAAGAGCAAGGCAGGCGAAGCCGTTCTTCCGGTACTGCGCAGTGTTTCGCTGTTTCTTCTCGGGCTGCTTGGCGTGCTTCTGATTCTGCTGACGCTGCTTGTGATTGCGGCGGAGGCGGCGCGGATCATCTGCCTTGGACAGGCGGCAAAGAAACAGCAGAAGGAGCGGCCGGGCAGGAGGATCCGAAGAACGGAAGCAAGAATTTACCAGTATCTTTGTCTGTGGGGCATAGATGCCGGTCTTGGCTGGGAAACGGCAGCAACCGATGCAGAACTCGCCCGCAGATTTCCGGCGGTCGAGCCAGGCGAATATACGCGTGTCTGCCATCTGATTGAGAAACATATCTACGGTGAGATTCTGCTGTCTCCTTATGAGGAACGTACGCTGAACCATTTTCTGGAAAAGCTGACGGAGCCGGTACCGGGCTGCAGCTGGAAAATGCGGCTGAAGCTGCGCTATGCGTGTCTGCGCCGTGTAAATACAAAGAAAAAGAAGAGAAAGCACAGCGCTTTCCAACAAAAATAAGGGTTAGAAAAACAAACGAAAAGAGGGGTTTTACGATGAAATATGTAACATTCAATATCCGCTGTGATTACGGCGAGGACGGGGACAACAATTTTGTTTACCGCAAACCGCTGATTCTGGAAAAAATCAGCCAGGAGAAACCGGACATCATCGGCTTTCAGGAGGTACGGCCGCATGTGGCTGTCTGGCTGAAGGAAAATCTGCCGGAGTATTACGTTGTCGGCTGCGGAAGAGGAGAGGATCTGGCCGGTGAGGCGATGGTGATCGCGTACCGGAAAAACCGCTATCAGATCGTGAGCCTCGAAACCTTCTGGCTGTCGCCGACTCCGTACGTGCCGGGGTCCCGTTATGCGGTGCAGAGTGTGTGCCCGCGCACTGCGACGGACGCCGTATTCCAGGATCTGGAGAGCGGCAAGGTGTTCCGCGTGATCAACACCCATCTGGATCACGAGGGTTCCGAGGCGAGAAAACTTGGGCTGGAACAGATTCTGGCGCATCTGGATGAGAAAAAACTCTTTGGTGATGTGCCGGTGATTTTCGGCGGAGACTTCAATGCCGAGCCGGACAGCGAGGAGATGAAACCGCTGAAGGAGACCGATGGTCTTGTGAATGCGACGGAGGGAATCGGTATTACATTCCACAATTTCCACAGAGACGATCCGAACGATCCGCAGTGCTCGATTGATTATATTATTCTCAAAGGGGACTGGGAACTGAAAAAGGTGGAGAAATGGACGGAGCAGAAGGACGGTGTGTGCCTTTCCGATCATTATCCGATCTGTGCGGAACTTATTTAAAATATGGATGCAAGAGGCGGCCGCCGGGAGAAAAAATCTTCTGGCGGCGTTTTTTTATGACGGTTATAGGAAAAACTTATAACAAGTCAAAGAAAAAAGGGAATATACAAACGCCGCATTTTCTGTTATGATAGATTACGTTACAAAACCTATCAGATTAGTATAGAAAAGAATTTACGAAATAACAGGAGATTATTCATATGGCAAGAGGAATTGACACAAAATGTATCCATTTAGAAGAGGACGAGGGACAGTGCAGCCACTACGGCGCACTCAGCTACCCGATTTATCAGACCGCAACGTATGCGCATCCGGGCGTAGGACAGAGCACCGGATTTGATTACAGCAGACTGCAGAACCCGACCAGAGAGCATCTGGAGAAGATGGTGGCAGCACTGGAAAACGGAATTGACGCATTTGCGTTAAGCTCCGGCATGGCAGCGATCTCTCTTCTGATGGAACTGTTCCGCCCGGGCGACCACATCATCGCGGACTCTGACCTGTACGGCGGCAGCATTCGTCTGTTCCACAACGTCAACGAGAAAAACGGCGTCGAATTTTCCAGCATCGACTGCTGCCGTGATGGCGTGGAGAGCTATGTGAAAGAAAATACAAAAGCAATCTACATCGAAACTCCGACGAACCCGATGATGAACGTAACCGACATCCGAAAGATGGCGGATATTGCAAAACGCCACAACCTGATTCTGATCGTGGACAACACCTTTATGTCCCCATATTTCCAGAATCCGCTTGATCTCGGTGCAGATGTTGTCATCCACAGCGGCACGAAATACTTAAGCGGCCACAACGATACGCTGGCAGGCTTTATCGTGACAAACCGTGAAGATATTCAGGAAAAACTGCGTTTCCTGATTAAGACAACAGGTGCAGGTCTTGCTCCGTTTGACTGCTGGCTGGTACTGCGCGGTATGAAAACCTTAGGCATCCGCATGGAACGCTCCCAGGAGAATGCAAAACAGATTGCTGCATGGCTGCAGAAGCAGAAAGCAGTCACAAGAGTGATCTATCCGGGACTGCCGGATCACCCGGGCCACGAGATCATGAAAAAACAGGCAAGAGGCTTCGGCGCGATGCTGACGATTCAGCTCGAGAGCAAAGAGTTTGCCCTTGCCATTCTGGAAAAAGTAAGAATGATCCGTTTTGCGGAGAGCCTCGGCGGCGTGGAGACACTCGTGACGTATCCGACAACACAGACCCATGCCGATGTGCCGAAAGAAATCCGCGAGCGGAACGGAATTACGGAGAGCACCCTTCGCTTCTCCGTCGGAATTGAAAATATCGAGGACCTGATCGGCGAGCTTACGAAGGTCTTTGCAGAAATCGAGGAAGAGAAAAATGGCGGAAAGAAATCTTGATTTTGACAGAATCATCAATCGGAGAAATACGGACTGTTTAAAATATGACTTCGCAGTAAAACGCGGTATGCCAGCCGACGTGCTGCCGCTGTGGGTGGCGGATATGGATTTTGAGACATCCTCCTACATCGAGGATGCTCTGGTGGAGCGTGCGAAAATGGGCATTTACGGATACAGTGATGCGCAGACTCCGTATTTTGGGGCCGTTGCGGGATGGATGAAACGCCATCACAGCTGGGAGCCGAAAGAAGAGTGGCTGGTCAAAACGCCGGGCGTTGTGTTTGCACTTGCGATGGCAGTCAAGGCCTACACTGAGCCAGGCGATGCTGTGCTGATTCAGTCGCCGGTTTACTATCCATTTTCCGAGGTCATTGCAGATAACGGCAGAAGAGTCGTCAGCAGCACGCTGGTGCTCGGCGACGACAACCGCTATCACATGGATGTGGCTGATTTTGAGGAGAAGCTGAAATCCGAAAACGTGAAGCTTTTCTTCCTCTGCAACCCGCACAACCCGGTCGGAAGAGTCTGGACGAAAGAGGAGCTGACTGTGATCGGCGATCTCTGCGTGCAGTATGGCGTGACCGTTGTGAGTGATGAGATCCATGGGGATTTCATTTTCAAAGGCGAGCATCAGGTGTTTGCCGGAATCAAAAAAGAGTACGAGGATATCACCATTACCTGCACCGCGCCGAGCAAGACGTTCAACCTGGCGAGCATGATGATGTCGAATATCTTTATCGCCAACCCGGAACTCCGCGCGAAATTCCAGAAACAGCTCGATGCTGCCGGAACGAGCCAGCTTGGCGTGATGGGTCTTGTGGCCTGCCAGACAGCGTACAACAAGGGCGAAGAGTGGTATGAGGCGATGCTTTCCTACGTGAAGGCAAATGCGGAATTCACAAAACAGTATGTGGAGGAGCAGCTTCCGGGCGTGAAGATGATCGACCTGGAAGGAACGTACCTTGTATGGCTTGATTTCCGCGGGACGGGGCTTTCGGTCGATGAACTGGAAGACCTGATCATCAACAAGGCGAAGCTGTGGCTTGACAGCGGCAAGATTTTCGGGGACTGCGGACGCGGCTTCCAGCGGATCAACATCGCCTGCCCGCGCGCAACCCTGACCGAGGCACTCGACCGGATCCGGGACGCATTAAAGAACAGATAAAATACGATAATAAACCGCCTTTTGCCGGAAGAAAAGGATTCCGGGAAGGCGGTTTTGCTGTAAAAGTGATCAAATTTGGTGTTATTTTTACATACAATAGAAATTGCAGAGATGCACATTCTGTGATATAGTGTGGTAAAGTGATGCTGTGAAAAACAAAAATCCCGTTGGCAAACGAGACGGGCAGCGCAGGAAAGGGGATCATAACAATGTATATTACATGCCTGGATGTAGAAGGAGTACTGGTACCGGAGATCTGGATCGCGTTTGCAGAGGCAAGCGGAATCCCGGAACTCAAAAAAACGACACGCGACGAACCGGATTACGATAAACTGATGAGATGGAGACTTGGAATCTTAAAAGAGCACGGCCTGGGACTGAAAGAGATTCAGGCTACGATTGAGAAGATCGATCCACTGCCGGGCGCAAGAGAGTTCCTCGACGAGCTGCGCACCTTCTCCCAGGTGATCCTGATCAGCGACACCTTCACGGAGTTTGCCGCACCGCTGATGAAAAAACTCGGCTATCCGACCCTGTTCTGCAACTCCCTGGAAGTCGCAGACGACGGAGAGATCACCGGCTTTAAGATGAGAGTCGAGCAGTCGAAGCTCACCACGGTCAAAGCACTGCAGTCTATCGGATTCGAAACGATCGCAAGCGGCGATTCCTATAATGATCTCGGCATGATTCAGGCAAGTAAGGCAGGCTTCCTGTTCCGCTCGACCGATAAAATCAAAGCCGACTATCCGCAGATTCCGGCGTATGAGACGTATGAGGAGCTGCTTGGAGCAATCAAAAAGGAAATGGAGAAATAAGTATAAATACGTTTATAAAAAATGCAGAGAACCGAAAAAACAGGTTCTCTGCATTTTTTAATTATTTTTTTGATTCCGCAGACCGCTGCCCGCTGAGCTTGATGCATTCCTGAATCCACTGCAGCGCAGCTTCTTCCCGGTACACCGCGCCGCGCAGGACGAGATAATCCGAAAACGCGCGGTCATCCGCAGGCGGGATTTCATCAAATTTTTTCTGGTTTTCCAGCAGATGTTCCAGATGCTTCTGATGCTGGGAAAGCTGGTCGGCAAGAAATCGCTGCTGGAAATCCGGTGAGGCGCCGTCGAGGAAGAAGAGCCGCAAACGGGATTCATCCTTAGATGCCGTCTGGATCGGGCAGAGCGTTTCCTCCCATTCCGAAAAATCGCGCCGTCCTTCATCGGTGATCGTATAGACCTTCTTTTCCAGCACATTTCCTGTAATTTCCACCCGATACTGGATCAGCCCCTCGGCGTTCAGTGATTTCAGTTCCGGATAAATCTGGCTGTGTTTCGCATTCCAGAATTCAAATAAGGTTGTCTCAAATTCTTTCGACAGTTCATAGCCTGTCATTTCATTTCGGTTCAAAAGTCCGAGAATCGCATATTTCAAAGTTCCCATTCGCATGAAACTCCTTTATCCAAATAATTTTTCAAAACCGTTTTGCTTTTGTGTTTTTGAGTATAGCACAGCTTCGCCGGAAAATCCACAGGAAAAACAAGTAAAATAAAACATGTAAAAGTTGACATGTTTTGCGGTTGGTGGTAAGATAACAAAGAATTACAATTATGAGGAAAGGATTTGAACTGCACCTATGACAAACAACAAAAAAGACCTTCTGAAACGTTACCTGATTTTCCTTGCGGGACTGTTTGTAAACTCCCTCGGGGTTGCGCTCATCACCAAAGCAAATCTCGGAACGTCTCCGATCTTTTCGATCCCTTACGTATTAAGTCTTAACTTTGCATTATCTCTCGGCAGCTTTACGATCATCTTCAGCATCCTGCTGATCGTTCTCCAGATTGTGATTCTCGGAAAGAATTTCAAACCGGAATCCCTTCTTCAGATCCCGGTATCCATTGCCTTTGGATTTTTTATTGATTTCAGTATGATTCTGTTAAACGCACTGAATCCGCAGATGTATGCGGCAAAAGTTGCTTATCTTCTGATCGGATGTCTGATCCTCGGCGTCGGTGTTTACATGGAAGTGCTCGCTGATGTTGTCATGCTGCCGGGCGAATCCTTTGTCCGCGCGGTTGTTGCCAGATGGGAAACGGAGTTCGGTGTGACGAAAATCGCATTCGATGTTTCGATGGCCGTCATTGCCGCTGCCGCTTCGTTCTTCCTGGCGCGTGAGCTGAACGGTGTCCGCGAGGGAACCATCGTAGCAGCTCTTCTGGTCGGATTCATTGCCAGAACGATTGGCAAAAAACTGCATTTCCTTCCGGGGATGCTGTTTGAATAAAAAAAATGGGGTATTTTACAGATTTAAAAAAGAGGAGGAAGCAAAAATGAAATACGATTACCCACACCTTTGCAGCCCGATTACCATTGCAGGAAAGACCTTCCCGCACCGCATGTTTTCCGCACCGATGGGCGGAACTGATATCACGAACGACGGATGTATCGGACCGAAGTCCGCAGCATTCTATGAGCTTCGCGCAAAGGGCGGAGCAGCAGCTGTCACCGTCAGCGAGTGCATGGTACACCCGGTAACCGACGGTTCCCATGCGTATCATCTGGATACCGCAGTCTTAAATTCCCTGGCATCTGCAACGTATGCGGCTGATGCGATTTCCCGCCACGGCGCTGTGCCGAGCCTGGAACTGTTCCATTCCGGTCGCAACGATCGGCGGTCTGAATGATCCGGCGCAGATGGAAGAGATCATCGCATCCGGAAAAGCCGATGTTGTTTACATGGCAAGAGCCCTTCTCGCAGATCCATTCCTGCCGCGCAAAGTCATGGAAAACCGTTCCGAAGATATCGTGCACTGCCTGCGGTGCTTCACCTGTATGGCAGAGCGTGCGGCAACCGGCACGAGACGATGCACCGTCAATCCGCTGATCGGAAGAGAGATGGAGGGCGATGAAGTACAGCCGGCTCCGGTGAAGAAAAAAGTCCTCATCGCAGGAGGAGGCCCTGGCGGACTGTATGCTGCATGGACTGCAGCAAGAAGAGGCCACAGCGTGGTGCTCTGCGAGAAAGAAGTAGCGCTCGGCGGTATCTTAAAGAGCGAAATTGCCCTGCCGTTCAAACGGGAAATGTTCGCGCTGACCGAGACCTACGAGCGTTTCGCAAGAAATGCAGGTGTGGAAATCCGCCTCAACACCGAGGTAACACCGGAGTACGTCGAGAAAGAAGCACCGGATGCCCTCATCATCGCCGCAGGCTCCCGTCCGCTTGTTCCGCCGATCAAAGGCATGGATGGAGAGCAGGTTGTCGTTGTCAATGAGCTGTACCGCAATCTCGACAAGATTTCCGACAAAGTCGTTGTCATGGGCGGCGGCCTCGCCGGATGCGAGTGTGCGATCTCTCTTGGCATGGAAGGAAAAGAAGTCCAGCTCGTCGAAATGCGCGACGCCCTCGCCCCGGATGCAAACGTCCGCCACCGCCCGCTGCTCTTAAAAGAAATCGAAAAACAGGTCAAAGCCGTCCACACCGGTTACCGCGCCGAGGAGATCACCCCGGAAGGCGTATGGTGCACCGACGCGAATGGGGAGCGCCACCTCGTAGAAGGAACCACCGTCATCTGCGCCCTCGGCCAGAGAGCAAGAACCGACGTTGTAGAGCAGCTCCGTAATACCGCGCCGTTTGTACGCGTGATCGGAGACGCAAGACGTGTATCTACCATCACCAATGCCGTATATCAGGGGTATCATGCGGCGCTGGATATTTAATCAAGAATAGAAATTTTGGAAATGCTGTACCATGGAAAAAGAATCCGTGGTGCAGCATTTTTTAAAAGATAAAGTCTACCAATCCGCGTTTTTTCCGTGTATAATGAATGTATCAGTCAGAAAAAATGTGAACAGGAGGACGCAATGGGAAGATTTTTAAATCCGGGAAATGAAGCATTTTCGGAAGTCATTCATTCGGAAATTTATGTAGATAAAACACCGCTTCTGGAATACACCAACAGAGTGATCAGTACTACATCGAAATTTATCTGCAGCAGTCGTCCCAGACGTTTCGGAAAGTCGATCACAGCGGAGATGCTTTCGGCATATTACAGCAAAGGCAGTGATTCCAGAGAACTGTTTGCGGACTATGCGATCCATAAGGCAGAGTCCTTTGAAAAACATCTGAATCAGTATGATGTGATTCATTTTGATGTCCAGTGGTGCATGATGGATGCCGGAAATGCGGATTGCGTTGTGGAATATATCAATCATGGGATCCTGCAGGAACTGAAGGAAAAGTACGGAGAGTTGATTCCGGATACGGTAAAAACTGCTTATGGTGCGATGTCTTATATCAAGGCTGCCAGCGGAAACAAATTTGTTGTCATCATCGATGAATGGGATGTACTGATCCGTGATGAGGCACAGAATCATAAAGTACAGGAAGAGTATATTGATTTTCTGCGTGGCATGTTTAAAGGGTCAGAACCGTCAAAATATATTGCATTGGCGTATCTGACAGGAATTCTGCCGATCAAGAAATTAAAGACACAGTCCGCTCTCAACAATTTTGAAGAATTTACCATGCTGGATGCAGGAAGAATGGCACCGTATGTTGGCTTTACAGAAGAGGAAGTGCATGATTTATGCGACAGGTACGGACAGATCTATGAGCAGGTGAAATTATGGTATGATGGATATTCTCTGGAAGGGTATCAGGTATATAATCCAAAAGCCGTTGTCAGCCTGATGCTGAATGGAAAATATAAAAGCTACTGGTCCAATACCGGCAGCTATGAAGCAATCGTGCCACTGATTAACATGAATTTCGACGGACTGCGGGCGGCAATTATAGAAATGATGTCGGGGGCCGCCGTGGATGTGGATGTGACATCTTTCCAGAATGATACCGTAAGCTTCGCCAACCGGGATGATGTACTGACGTATCTGATCCACTTGGGATATCTGGCTTACGATCAGGACAGGGAGCAGGTTTTTATTCCAAATGAGGAAATCAGACATGAATTAAACAATGCGGTGAAACGCAATAAATGGAATGAAATGATTACTTTTCAGAAGGAATCCGCAGATTTGCTGGATGCAACCCTGGATATGGATGAAAAAGCGGTAGCAGATGGGATAGAGCGAATTCATCAGGAGTACAGTTCGGTGATCCAATATAATGATGAAAATTCCCTGAGCAGCGTGCTTACGATAGCATATTTAAGCTCTATGCAGTATTATTTCCAACCCGTAAGAGAGCTGCCGACCGGACGCGGTTTTGCAGATTTTGTTTATCTTCCGAAACCGGAATACAGAACAAGTTATCCGGCGCTGCTGGTAGAACTTAAGTGGAACAAAAGCACAGATACCGCCATAGAGCAGATCTGGGATAAAAAATATCCGGATTCTATTCTGGAATATACAGGAAATATTCTTCTGGTGGGAATTAACTACAATAAAAAGACGAAAGAACATGAGTGCAGGATTGAAAAGATAAAAAGATAGAAAACCGAATGCTGAGAGGAAAAACGTCATATCATGGACAACGGAATTCATGATATGACGTTTTTGTAAATATTTCAGTCGATACGAAATAGGAATGAACGATTAGATTTTAGAAATTTTTTAAAAAAAGTCCTTGATCGGTAGCAACTCCCGGGTGATAAGCTAAAGCTACAAAGACAGGGAAATAACAAAATATCACACATCAAAATAAAACAGGGAGGTTATGATGATGAACTTTACATTAAGCAATCAGGTACAGATCCCGGCAGTGGGAATCGGAACTTTTATGATGACACCAGACCAGGCAGAGCAGGCGGTTGTGGACGCATTAGCCTGCGGATACCGCATGATCGACACGGCACAGGCTTACATGAATGAGCGCGCGGTCGGACGCGGAATCAAAAGATCCGGTGTGGCAAGAGAGGACATTTTCATCTCCACCAAAATCTGGGTAAGCCAGTATCTGACAGAAGGAACCGTAGAAAAGAGTCTGGAACTGCTTGGAACCGACTACATCGATCTGATGTTTATCCATCAGCCTGCAGGCGATTTCATGGCAGGATACCGTAAACTGGAAAAGGCATACAAAGAGGGCAAAATCAAATCGATCGGTATTTCCAATTTCCAGGGCGAAAAGTTGAAAAAGCTGCTGGATGAGTGCGAGATCAAACCGCATGTGATCCAGATGGAAGCACATCCGTATTACCGCGATGAAGAAACCATCGCAGCACTTGCACCGTGCGGCTGCTGCGTGATGGCATGGTATCCGTTAGGACACGGCGATCATGCACTGCTTGAGGAGCCGGTTGTCAAAGAGCTTGCGGAAAAATATGGAAAGAGCACCGCACAGGTCATCTTAAGATGGCATACACAGGTTGGAAACATCGTCATCCCGGGATCGACCAATCCGGAGCACATCAAGGTAAACCTCGATATCTTTGATTTCGAACTGACGGAAGAAGAGATGAAACAAATGGCAGGCCTGAACAAAAACGTGCGCTACTATTACCCGGATGAAGAGAAACTGGCAGCATACGCGAATATGAAGATTGATCTGGACAGCCAGAAATAAAATAAATACGGTCTGCCGAAGATGGAAGAGCATGTGTTTACTGCATTTATTCAATAAGAAAGGGGAAACAAAAAATGGAATATAAAGTATTGACAAATAGTGTAAAAATGCCGATGGAGGGTTTTGGAGTTTTTCAGGTAAGAGATAAAGAAGAGTGTAAAGAATCTGTTTTAAATGCCATCCGGGCGGGCTATCGTCTGATCGACACAGCGGCTTCCTACACGAATGAAGACGCCGTTGGGGAAGCTGTCTGTGAGGCGATTGCGGAAGGAATCTGTACCCGCGAAGAGCTGTTCATCACATCCAAGATGTGGGTGCAGGATATGCAGAATTATGAAATGGCAAAGAAAGCCATCGACCATTCAATTGAGACACTGGGCGTGGAATATCTTGATCTTTATCTTCTGCACCAGGCAATGAAAGATTATTTCAGCGCATGGCGTGCCATGGAAGATGCATACAAAGAAGGAAAGTTAAGAGCCATCGGTGTTTCCAATTTTTATCCGCATGTGCTGACCAACTTCTGCGAAACGGTAGCGATCCGTCCGATGGTAAACCAGATTGAAATGCATCCGTACTTCGCACAGGAGTCTGCATTAAAAGTCATGGAAGAGTACCAGATCGTGCCGGAGGCATGGGCACCGCTCGGCGGAGGACGCCACAATCCGTTTGACAACGAGATGGTAAAAGAAATCGCTGCCGCACACGGAAAGACCGTAGGACAGGTTGTTCTGCGCTGGAATGTGCAGCGCGGCGTTGTGGTCATTCCGAAATCGGTTCACAAAGCGAGAATCGAAGAGAATTTCCAGATATGGGATTTTACACTGACTGAAGAGGAGATGCAGAAAATCAGTTCACTGGATCTTGGCTATCAGGGAACTGCGGTCAAGCATTTTGATCCGGAATTTGTTAAAATGTGCAATATCAGAAAGATCCACGAATAAAACAGGGCGGTTTGGTTTCCAACTGCTGTAAGATCATTTTTGCACAGGCAGACGTTGCGTTCCTGGATCCAGAATATTCGATGTCTGTACCATTCCAGTAGGTCATTTCCGGTGCGTTTGATACCTTAAGCTATGCAATGGAAACATATTTCGGCAAACCGGAGGAAAACAATCTGTCCGATGATATCAATGAGGCACTTGCGGCAGAACTGCTGAAAGGAAAAACATATAACTCTTAAAATTTCTTGCAGGATTTCACCCTGTGTGGTACATTATAGTTATGAATTGCGGTGGCCGTCTTCGGACAACACCTTGAAAGAGCCTGATGCGTCGGGCTCTTTTTATTATAGGTTTTAGCTTGCTTATTTAATTGAAGTGGCTAACATGGGGCTGCCCTTGGTGTGCAAGAAGTAGAAAGCAATAAAATAAAAACAATAATGACAATATCTAAGCCAGAGGCCTAGGTGTTATTTTTAGCAAGTATTATTGCAGAATATCAGGTGCTTATTATAACAAATAGAAAGAGGAAATGAGACAGGGGAAAAGAATGAAGAAAAAAACAACAATATTATTACTGGCAGGGAGTCTGATGATAGCTGGAATAGCTGCTCTCCTGTACCAGAGCCAGAACAGCAGAAATCAGATCCGTCATTATACGGCCTTTTTTTCAACAACAGGGGAAGAGATCACTTCGGATAATGATATGAAAAAGAAGATCGCTGAACAGATCGGAGCCGATTGTGAAGAAACATGGCTGAAAGGACAGACAAAGGATAATGCACTGAATGCTTATATTGCAGCCGGCGAGTATCCGGATTTTATTTCCGGCGAAAGTAAATTATATGATGCAGGAGCACTGATTCCCATTGACGAATACTGGGACAATTATCCCAATATAAAAAATTATCTGACAGAGGAACAGTGGGACCTGTTTCGGCAGGCAGACGGACATATCTACTGGATTCCACAATTCGGAGTTTCACAGGGACAGGACACGGAAGTAATCCACAGCGGAGAAGCTTTCTGGATTCAGACAAGAGTTTTGAAATGGGCAGACTATCCGGAAATCACGACGGTGGATGAATATTTTGATCTTCTGGAACGGTATCAGGAAGCAAATCCCTGCCTGGAAAATGGAACACCGAATATTCCGTTTGCTATTTTATGCGATGACTGGAGATACTTTTGTCTGGAGAATGTTCCTCAATTTCTGGATGGATATCCGAATGATGGGAGCTGCATCGTAGATCCAGATACACTGCAGGTCATTGACTATAATACAACACCGACAGCCAAAAGATACTATCAGAAATTAAATGAAGAATACAAAAAAGGAATGATCAGCCCGGAAACATTTCTGGATACTTATGAAGAATATCTGGACAAACTATCCACAGGTGCTGTTCTTGGCATGGTAGATCAAAGATGGCAGTTTTATTATGCCATACAGACAGCGTATGATTCCGGAAATCTGCGCAGTTATGGATGTGATTATGTGCCACTTCCGATAACAATAGACAAAAAAGTAAAGAATCAGTGGCATACGGCAAGATCAGCAGAGCTGGATACCGCGTCAGGACTTTCTATTACCATTTCCTGTGAAGACCCGGAAGGGGCAATGCAGTTTGTAAATAACCTCCTTGATCCGGAGATTACGAAATTACGTTTCTGGGGAGAAGAAAATCTGGATTATTCGATAGACGAAAACGGAATATTTTATCTGAATGAGGAGCAGGGCGTAAGGGTAAATGATCAGAAACTGAAAAAGACGCATTTTTGTACATATTCCTATTTTCCAAGGAGTGAAGGAATGCTGTCAGATGGAATCAATGCATTTTCGCCGGAAAATCAACCGGCAGAATTCTGGAAAAGCCAGCCCCGGGATATACAGGAATGTTTTGAGGCGTATGGAGTAACAAACTATGTAGATATGCTTGGGAGAAATGATGCGCCGGGAGTGTGGTATCCCATGTATTCGTATACCAATTCACTGACATCAAATACACAGGCAGGACAGACACTGGAACGGATGGATGAAGTAAAACACCGGTGGCTTCCGCAGGTGATTCTGGCACAGAATTTTGAAGAAACATGGAATTCCTATATGGAAGCATACAACGCATGCGATCCACAGAGCTATTTTGAGGATTTACAGAAAGAGCTCAATCAACGAATGAACAAAAAGAATAGCAATTTTTGCATATTGAATGACAAGAACTAAATAGTCCGAAGGCCCCTATTTGTTTACAATGGTGATAACCAGTAAACAGATGGGGGCTTTTTATAAAATACGGGAGGGAATCCTATGAGAATTTGTCTGGAGCAAAGTGCCTTTCCGGGCGTAATCAGAGTTACGGAAAAGGTAGCACACGATGTGGAACTTGTATCGGGAAAGAAACCGCAGATTCTGGTAGAAAAAGAGATACCGGAAACACTGGAAAGCAGCGGGGAGGACTGGACGATCATTGCCGCGACGAAAGGAAAAAGCAGCTTCCTGAAAAAGCTGGAAGAAGCCGGGAGTGCGGAATTAAAAGAGCTGGAACAAAAGAGAGAATGCTATGCATGGATTTTTCCTGAAATAAAAAACAGGACAAAATCGAACCTTCTTGTAATTGCCGGGAGCGACAAAAGAGGAACGATTTATGGCCTTTTTCATTTATCGGAAATGCTGGGAGTCTCACCGTTTGTCGACTGGTGCGGACTGATGCCGCCAAAGCAGGAAAAGATAGAACTGAGGGAAGACATGGCCTGTATCAGCAAAGAGCCATCCGTCAGATACCGGGGATTTTTTATTAATGATGAATGGCCGGCATTTGGAAACTGGTGCAATCATAATTTTGGCGGCTTTAATGCAAAAGCTTATGATCATGTATTTGAACTTTTACTCAGATTAAAAGGAAATTATCTCTGGCCGGCTATGTGGAGCGCAAGATTTGCAGATGATGGACCGGGTCTCTTAAACGCAGAGCTTGCAGATGAATACGGAATTATTATGGGAATGTCACATCATGAGCCGTGCTTAAGGCAGGGGGAAGAATACAAATATCTTAGGGGAAAGAATTCTGTTTACGGAGATGCCTGGAATTTCAGAACAAACAGAGAGGGGATTACAAAATTCTGGGAAGATGGACTGAAAAGAAGCGGAAAGTTTGAAAATGTGATCACCGTCGGCATGCGTGGAGAAGCGGATACTGCGATCATGGGAAAGAATGCAACACTGGAAGATAATATTCAATTGCTGCGGGATGTACTGAAAACGCAGAAAAAACTGATTCAGGAACATGTCAATCCTGATCTGACCAGGGTTCCGCGTATGATAGCCTTATACAAAGAAGTAGAAGAATTTTTCTATGGAGATGAAAAAACAAAGGGACTGATGGGAGCAGAGGAGTTAGAGGATGTGATTCTGATGCTCTGTGATGATAACTATGGAAATCTCCGGACACTTCCAACAGAAGAGATGCGAAAACACGCAGGCGGCTATGGTATGTATTATCATCTGGACTACCACGGATGGCCGGTTTCCTATGAGTGGATCAACAGTTCTTATCTGCCGAAAATCTGGGAGCAGATGAGTATGGCATACGATTTTGGTGTGCGGGAACTCTGGATGGTAAATGTCGGAGACATCGCCACACAGGAATTTCCACTGAGCTTTTTTCTGGACATGGCGTATGACTTTGATCGCTGGGGAAGCAGGGCGCTTAACTGCACGCAGGAGTACACCAGAAAGTGGGTGAGACAGCAATTCGGTTCTGTGGAAGAAGAGACACAGGACACTATTGCAGACATTTTAGAGCAGTACACAAAAATCATCCACAGAAGAAGGCCGGAAGCACTGAACCCGGAGACGTATCATCCGGTGCAGGAAAAGGAAAGCAGCAGGATCTTCGAAGAAGCAGAGCAGCTTTTGAAAAAACTGCAGGACGTATATGAAACAATTGAAAAAACGAATCCGCAGAATCTGTCCGCATTTATCGCGCTTGTATATTATCCGGCATTTGGGACAATGAATCTTGTGAAGATGCAGATTCTTGCAGGCTGGAATCATTATTATGCTAATCTTGGTGCGGTCTGTGCCAATGATTATGTGGATGAAGTGGAAAGATGCATGGAACAGGATCGAAAAGCTGTGGAAATGTATCATCAGATGGATCAGGGAAGATGGTATGGAATGGGAATGTCACAGCATATTGGATTTACACACTGGAATGAAGATGAATGCAGGAATCCAGTCGTTATGCGGGTCATACCATTAAAGAAAAGATCCATCCTTGTGGCAGCAGACGGCACGGCGCAGCATGCGGAAGGAAGCCCGTGGCTGGATAACACGATGAAATTAAAGGATTTCTTAAATCCGGACTGTACCAGAGCATCCGTCACCCTATATAGCCGGAGTGATTTAAAGGCAGAGTACAAAGTTCTGAAAAAACCGGGCTGGCTGTCTGTGGAGCCGATGGAAGGATGGCTGGATGGCGTGAGCCAGAAGAAAGTGCGGCTGAATCTTACCTTGATAAAACAGAGATTACCGGAAACGAACCAGGATACTATTCAGGATTCGCTCGAGATTGCAACACCGGAAGGAAAATGTGAGATTACAGTGCCGGTTTATACAGGAAATCTACAGGATAAGAAAAATGTATTTGTGGATACAATGGGGTATCTCAGCATCGAAGCGGCACATTATGTAAATTCTGTTCCTGGAAATTACAAAGACAGACAGGTAAAATTTGAAAATCTGCAGGGATATGGAAAGACGAATTCAGCGATGAAGGCATTTCCATCCGATGCCTGCACAGTTCCGGGACAGGATGCGCCGTATCTGGAGTATCAATTTGTTTTGGAAGAAAGCGGAACATATGAAGCAGAATTCTATATGCAGCCATCCAATCCGGTTACCAGAGAGAATCAACTTCTTTATGCGGTCAGGATAAATGAAGAGATGACAGAAACCGTAAACGCAGTGGAGAAAGATTATCAGGTCGGTGATCAGGCAGAGAAATGGGCAGAAGGTGTTCTGAGTCAGATTCGAAGACAAACAGTTTCGATAAAATGCAGAGCAGGGTTCAATACACTTCGGGTCTATCATGTGACACCCGGCTTCGTTCTCGAAAAAATCGTGATTTATCCGATGGGGGAAAAGCCGGAAGAAAGTTATCTTGGACCGGCAGAAACGTATCACGGCAGACAGGAGGAAAAATAAAATATGGCAGGAGCATATGAAACAGGAGTATACCGCAATATTTTTAAAGAGTGTGGATATTCCGAAGAGGAAATTGAAAAAAGAGTGAAAGAAACATTTGAAACAATCTTTTATGGGAGTGAAGAAGAGCGTTTCTATCATGAAGCAGGTGCGGACATGGGATACATGGAGGACACCGGAAATCATGATGTCAGAACGGAGGGCATGTCATATGGAATGATGGTGTGCGTCCAGATGAACCGGAAAAAAGAATTTGACCGTTTATGGAAATGGGTACGGACGTATATGTATATCGAGGATGGTCCGGGAAAAAATTATTTTGCCTGGTCGTGTGCTGTCGATGGTACAAGAAACGCGGACGGACCGGCACCGGATGGAGAAGAATATTTTGCAATGGCGCTCTTTTTTGCTTCAAAGAGATGGGGAGATGGAGAAGGCATTTTCGATTACAGCAGCGAGGCAAGAGCAATTTTACGGGAATGTGTCCATAAGGGAGAGCCAGGGCATCCAGGAGAGCCGATGTGGAATCCGGAAAATCATCTGATCAAATTTGTTACCTCTTTTGAGTTCAGTGATCCATCCTATCATCTGCCGCACTTTTATGAGCTGTTTGCGTTGTGGGCAGATCCCTGCGATCATGAATTCTGGAAAAAGGCAGCGGACGCAAGCCGAAAATATCTTCACACGGCATGTCACTTCCGAACCGGATTATCTGCGGAATATGCAGATTATGACGGAACACCGCATGCACAGCATCAGGAGATTTTCGGCCGTCATGACTGGTACTACAGCGATGCGTATCGTACGATTGCCAATATCGGAATGGATCATCTCTGGTTTGACGCGGATCCCTGGCAGACGGAAAATGCCAATAAGCTGCAGCAATTTTACTGTGAAGAACAGGCGGAACACTGGGATGGGGTATTTCTGACTGACGGCACCAGGCTGGAAGAAAAAGCACTTCATCCGACGGCAATTATTGCGGTAAATGCACAGGCCTCACTTGCCGCAGACGGACCGTATGCAGAGAAATGTGTAAGACGTTTCTGGAATACACCGCTTCGGACAGGCGAGAGACGGTATTATGATAATTTTCTGTATCTTTTTGCAATGCTTGCTTTGTCAGGAAATTACCGGATCTATCGGTAATAAAATCATATATTTTGCAGGAAGGTTTCCTATAGTTTCTCCCGGTGTACAGCACCTGGAGTTCTGTTACAATGGAGTTATCTTGAGTTAACATAGGAAAAGCAGGAGGAATAATAAGGATGGAAGGACCGAAGGCGCCAAGAGATCCGGAAAAAATGAGACCCTATTTTTATATTTTAAAGGACAAAGAAATTTTTGGATCAAAACAGGAAGATGGAACCGGAATCCAGTTCGTGTATGAGAGTGACGGAAGACTGATCAACAGTGCACAGATTGCCGGAAATATCACAGATCAGGAGGAACTGGCCTTACTGGAGAACGTAGAAGGATTTCGAAAACTGGTACACAGCATCGGAATCTCTGTGGAACTGGATGATCCCAGAGAGTCTGTTGAATTTGTGTTTCAGATGTATGGAAAAAAGGATCTCTATGGAGGGGGAACGAATCTGAAAACCAAACTGCCCGGAGATGGAATGGAGAGAAAAATAGATCTGTCCGATTATACATGGACAGAAGATGATGATATTCCGGGGCAGATAAAATTTATCTTTCAGATACCGGAATTGCTGGGAAAAGCAAGTGTAAGACTTTATTTAAATGATGGATATGATGCACCGAAAGAAACCGCAGAAGAAAAAATAGATGTCCGTTCGGAAGAATACAGGGAAATGATACAAAGATCTCTGATGAATTTCGGAAATACCTGCCGGATACAGAGAGTAATTGAAAAAGCCAGAGACGGAAAAGAAGTTACGCTTGCATATATCGGCGGATCTATCACGCAGGGGGCGGGAGCAATTCCGATCCATACAAAATGTTACGCCTATCAGTCCTGCAAATTATTTCAGAAGCGCTTTGCAGCACAGGATAATGTCAGATTGATAAAAGCAGGAGTGGGAGGCACCCCTTCGGAACTGGGAATGATCCGTTTTGACAGAGATGTTCTGCGCAGAGAGGAACAGCCGGATCTTGTAGTGATCGAATTTGCTGTTAATGATGAAGGGGATGAAACAAAGGGGGACTGCTATGAAAGCCTTGTACGTAAAGTGCTGAATCTTCCCTGGAAGCCTGCTGTAGTGCTTCTGTTTTCTGTTTTTGCAAATGACTGGAATCTTCAGGAACGCCTGAAACCGGTGGGATACCGCTATGATCTTCCGATGGTCAGTATACGGGATGCCGTAAGCCCGCAGTTTCAGATGCCAAAAGGACGGGGACGGGTTCTGACAAAAAATCAGTTTTTTTATGATATGTTTCATCCAAACAATATGGGGCACACGATTATGGCGGACTGTCTGCAGTATTTGTTTGAACAATGCGATCTCAGGAATCAATGTGGGGTTGAAACACTGGAAAGACAGATGAAGGCGGAAGAACGACTGAAAGAATGCATGAGCGAGCCACCCGCAATCGGAAAGAGTTTTGAAACAGTTCGTCTGCTGGATCGAAAAGATGGATACAGAGGAGCCGAAATTGATGAAGGTGGATTTACAGCCGTGGACAGGGAACTGCAGAGTGTCGAAATGGATGCAGAACTTACACCTGTGCCGCAGTTCCCGTATAACTGGATGTATGATGGCACCAATTCCGATAAAAACTATTTCGAAATGACGATAACCTGCAGAAGTCTGCTTCTTGTTTTTAAAGATTCCGGTGAAATTTATACGGGAAAAGCAGAGATTTCCGTAGATGGAGGATACTGTATGACAGCGGATCCGCATATCAATAACTGGCTGCATTGCAATGCGGTCATTCTTTTCCAGGAGGAAGAGAGTAAGAAACATATCGTGAGAATTACAATACCAGAAGAAGACAGGAATAAACAGTTTACGATTCTTGGATTCGGGTATGTACAGTAAAGGAGAAAGTTATGGTAACGGCAAATAATCCAATTTTATCCGGTTTTTATCCGGATCCGTCGATTTGCAGGGCGGGGGATGATTACTATATTGTAAATTCAAGTTTTGTTTATGCCCCGGGAGTTCCGATTTTTCACAGCAGAGATCTGGCACACTGGGAACAGATCGGAAATATTCTGAACCGGAAGGAGCAGCTTCCAGTAGAGGGAAGTGAAATCTCAAGAGGTATTTTTGCACCGACGATTCGTTATCATGAAGGATTATTTTATATGATAACAACAAATGTAAGCTACGGTGGAAATTTTATCGTTACAGCGAAAAATCCGGAAGGCCCGTGGTCAGATCCATATTACCTTGGTGAAGAAGCAGCAGGAATTGATCCAAGCCTGTTTTTTGATGAAGATGGAAAGTGCTATTACTGCGGAACAAGACCAAACCCGGAAGGTGTGCGATATAATGGGGACTGGGAAATCTGGGTACAGGAACTTGATCTGAACACCATGAAACTGACAGGAGAAAGCATGGCAATCTGGAAAGGTGCGGTAAAAGACTGCATCTGGCCGGAAGGGCCGCATATTTACAAAATCGGAGAATATTATTACCTGATGCATGCAGAGGGCGGTACAGGTCCGGAACACAGTATCTCAGTTGCCAGAAGCAGAAAACTGTTTCAGTGGTTTGAAGGATGCCCGAGGAACCCCATTTTTACACATCGCAATCTGGGAATGGATTATCCGGTGATTTATGCAGGCCATGGAGATCTTGTAGATGATGGACATGGAAACTGGTATGTAGTAATGCTTGCTTCACGGCCGTGCAGAAAACACAGCAGTATGGGCAGAGAGACATTTCTTGCTAAAGTGATATGGGAAAATGGATGGCCGGTCATTGCGCCTGGAGTGGGACATCTGGAAGAACAGGTGGAAATCCCAATGGAAGAATATCGCTTTGCACAGGAAGTTACAAAATGTGATCAGATTCATTTCTGGGATAAAGAGTTGGATCAGAGACTGATTGGAATTGGCGGGTGTGATGAAACCATTTATTCGCTGAAAGAAAAAGAGGGAATGCTGCGGTTGTATCCCCGAAAAGAAAGTATTGCAGAAGCAGCCTATTGCTCCTATCTTGGATTACGGCAGAAAAGCTATCGCTTTGAAGCGGAAACAGGAGTTTTCTTTGTGCCGGAAAACGAGAAGGAAACGGCAGGTCTGGTTCTTTACCAGAATCATGAGAATCATCTGAGGATGGAAATCGCAAAAAAGCAGGAACAGAAAGTTTTTCGTGTTGTAACGTGTATCAAAGGAACAGAAACGAAAGCAGCAGAAGTTTTACTGCCAGGAGAGACGGAACAACTGCTGAAAATACGCCTGCAATGCCATGATCAGACGGCAAAAGTATGGATTGCGTCAGAAAATGGCTGGGAATGTGCGGCAGAGGAAATCAGTCTTCTTCCGTACACAACAGAAGAGGCAGGTGGTTTTGTCGGATGTACCATCGGCATGTATGCTTCTTCTAATGGAATGGAAAGCAAAAACCATGCAGACTTTGCATGGTTTACCTGTAGCAGCAGGAATTAGGGATTTTTCTGCAATTTTTCCGGATAAATATACATATCGCGGAATTCCGTAGGCGTACATTGTTTGACAGAACGGAAGACGCGAAGAAAGGTGGAAAGACTGGAGAAACCAGACTGAAGTGCTGCTTCCGTGACAGGAATATCGGGATCGGATAAGAGCAGCATGGCATGATCAATTCTTTTGCGATTAAGGTATTTGTAATAGGTGGTATTTGTAAACTGCTTAAACAGTCTGGTAAAGTGGTATTTGCTGAAGCCTGCTGTTTTTGCAACCTGGTCAAGGGAAAGATCTTCCGTGCAGTGTTCATCAATATAATTGCAGATGGAAAGAAAACGATCCAGATATTCTTTCTGCTTTTGCGGTCCGGCATCAAAACGGCAGGATGCAAAGGCCTGGTATCTGCCGATCAGAGAAAGAATATCAAGCATGCGCGCATAGATAACAGCTTCCGAAAGAAAGGAATCCTCTTCATATTCCGAAAGAATCTGGCAGATAAGATGATAAATATCGGAATAGATGTCAGGAGCGGTCTGAGGAGTAAGAGTGAGAACCGGGGAAATCAGCGCGAGGATGGAATTGAGATCGCGGATTTTTGACACAACCGACCATTCAATCTGCAGAATAATTCGTTTTCCGTTTTCCGGTGCCACAAGAGAGTGAAGGATCCCAGGGCAGATGAAAATAATGTCGCCCTCCTGAAGAAGAACAGGTTTATCCCCGAGGAAAACCGTATAAGTCCCTTCCAGAGGCATAATGATTTCCATGGGAGTATGCCAGTGAATGGGATAGTCCTCGCAGTCTGTGTTTACAAAAAGCCGCAGACTGCTGTTCTCTTTATACGTTACGGTTTCGTGAATCCCGTCTAAATGTTCAATCATAATATTGCCTCCGGAGGACTGCTGTAAATTTGATATTATCATAATACAGTAAAACAGAGATCACAAGAGAAAAAATTGAAAGAAGAGAACTGAAAACAGAATTCCAATCTAAATCTGGATATGATAAGATAACTGTGTGAAAGATGACATTGGAAAATCCAGAAGGGAGCAGGCAGTGTCTGCTCCCTGATTCACGTGAGAGGTTCTGAGAATGAAAGAGTTGCTTCAAAAAATTGAAAAACGGATGGATGACTTTACGGTCAAAAAGAAATTATACATTTTATATATTTTTTGCGTACTGCTTCCGCTGATCATTACGGACAGCGTGGTTTTTTTAATCATAAGAAATTCCGAGATGGAAAAGCAGAAACATGATATGACCAACATTGCAAATGCGGTAAGCTACAACATCAGCAGCGTGGTAAATAATGCAGGAGAAATGGCAAAAACGATCTATACCAGCAGATATATTGATGATTTTCTATCCAGAAAATATGATACCTCTGCTCAGTATATCATGGAATACCAGGAGTTTTTCAAGGATACTTTGTTAGAAAATCTGCTGGGAATGAATCAGATTGTATTTACGATGTATACGAACAATGACACCATTGTGAAGGGAGGAAAAGTAGGTAATATAGAGGATCTGAAAGAAACGCAGGCGTATCAGAAACTGAACCAGAGTGGGGAAACAAAAGGTTTTTTCTTTGTCTATGACAAAAACAGATCCGGAACGGCAGAGGAACGCAAGGTGGTATTTCTTCAAAAACTCGATTTTTTTTCAGGAGATCAGGAAAAAATGCTGCAGTTGGAATTTGACTATGGGAACATGATGCGTACGCTTCAGAAAATGAATTTTGACAACGAAGTTTTGATCTGTGAGGAGAATCAGATTGTACTTTCCAATACGAAACATGGAAGCACAGGTTCAGACTTTGAAGAACTGGATGATAAAATAAAGAAGGGATATCATCAGACGGTCAATCTGTATGGTACGGAACTTGAGGTGTATGTCAGACGTACGGGGGAGAACGCGATTGCGAATATTGCTCATAATTTACCGAGTATTCTGCTTCTGATCCTGATTAATGCGATTCTGCCATTCTTTTTTGTACATATCCTGAATCATTCGTTCACAAAACGTATTACGGAGCTGAATGAAGTGTTTAAAAGCGTGGATTCCGAACAGCTTGTACCGATGCGTCATGAAGGCGGAAAAGATGAAATCGGAAGTATGATTCGAAGCTACAATCGAATGGCGGCCAGGACAAATGAGCTGATTCAGACAGTTTATAAAAACAAACTCGTAGAGCAGGAGATGCTTGTCAGCCGCAAAAATGCAGAACTTCTTGCCCTTCACAGCCAGATTAATCCTCATTTTCTGTTTAATGCACTTGAGAGCATCCGCATGCACAGCATTTTGAAAAATGAGAATGAAACAGCGGATATGGTTGAAAAACTGGCTGTCATGCAAAGACAGTATGTCGAATGGGGCGAGGACTCTGTGACGATTGAACAGGAAGTGGAATTTGTAAAGGCGTATCTGGCACTCCAGAAATATCGTTTCGGAGAAAGACTGAGTTATCAGATTGAGATTGATGAAGAATGCAGAAAAAGAAAGGTTCCAAAACTTACGCTGGTAACATTCGTAGAAAATGCATGTGTGCATGGAATTGAAAGTAAAGCGTCTCCAGGCTGGATTTTTGTAAGAGTATATGAACAAAACGAGCTGATCTGCATGGAAATAGAAGATACTGGGAACGGAATGGAAGAAGGCAAAAGGCAGGAACTTCTGGAAAACATGAGAAACGCAGACATTGAGATGCTGAAAAAGAAAGGAAGGGTAGGAATTGTCAATGCATGTTTAAGATTGAAAATGGTATCGGAAAATAAAGTGAAGATCGATCTGGATGGAGAAGAAGGGGTGGGTACACTGATAACAATCTGGATGCCCCTGGAGTATATGTAGTGTAGAGCAGGGAGGAGAAAAATGTTAAAAGTACTGTTGGTTGATGATGAACCCTTTATCCTGCAGGGAATTAAGGTCATCATAGACTGGGAAAAAGAAGGATTTGAAATTGCTGCGACGGCAGAAAACGGTCTGGAAGCACTGGAATATTTGAAAAAAGAAAAAGTGGATCTTATCATAGCAGATATCCGGATGCCTGGTATGACAGGTCTGGAATTACTGGAGCAGATACGAAGGGAAGAAATATCGGATGCGTATTTTGTTATTCTGAGCGGTTATGCGGAGTTTGATTACGCAAGGCGTGCCATGCAGAATAAATGTACGGAATATCTGTTAAAACCTGTTGACCGGGAAACCCTGTTAAAACTGTTGCATAAGGTTCGTGCATTATCAGACCGGGAGAGACAGGAATCAAAGGCACATGAGGAAATGGAACATGCCTATTTTTCGAGACATCTGATCTCTTTAATCCATGGAAAATACGATGATGTCAATCTTAATTACGTAAAAAAACACATGAAAGATACGCAGGGAATCCGTTATGTGGAGATTCAGAAAGAACAGCCGAACAATCTGGAAGAACAGAGCGATAAAGACCTGCGGAATTTTCAAAGAGAGCTGTATGACTGCTGCAGAGAATTTTTGAAAGAAGATGCCAAGCACTGTGTATTTGATGTTTCTGCGGATGAAAAAATATATGATATTGGTTTTGTATATTCTGAAAACCTTGCGGAGCGTCTGGGAATGGATGATAAAACATACCTTTCTGCATTCCGGCAATATCTTGTCAATAATACGAAACAGCCGGTTATTATGCTGGTTGGGAAAAAAGTACCAGATATCAGCAATGTGGCAAGATCGTATGGTAATGCCTGTATGCTCCGCTCTTTTCAGGGGTTCCGGGCACGAAAAGAAATCTATTATTATGAGGATGAAGTGCAGGTTACAGCGGCTGGAATGGTCTTATGCAAACAGGGGCTGGATCAGCTTCTTACCACCATTGAACAGAATAACCACATGGAGATCCGGAAAGCAGTAGAACAGTTTTATGAAGAAATGAGTCAGATGGGAATGAATGCTGAGAGCATGAATCTGAATATCAATTATCTGCTTTTCCAACTGATCCATCTGGCGAGTGAGCAGGATAATGACGTAAACCAGGAAGAAATCCTGCGGCTGATCAGTGAAAGCAGCTTTGAGAATGGTATCCTGCGTGGCAGTAAGGCGCATATGGCGCGCTTTGCATGTGAATACGGCGATTATCTTTCTCAGCTTCGAAAAAACGTTTCCAGGGGCGTTCTCGGCATGGTAGAAAAAGAAATCAAAGAGAATTATGCCGCCAACCTCACGCTGAAGGGTCTCAGTGAAAAATACTATGTCAACAGTGCCTATCTCGGGCAGCTGTTTCGGAAAAAATATGGTCTTTCCTTCAAGGACTATCTGAACAATTTCCGGATGGAGCAGGCCGCAGGCCTTCTGATCCGCACGGATAAAAAAATTGTGCAGATTGCAGAAGAAGTAGGATATCATGATCTGGATTATTTTGTAAACCGTTTTATTCAGGTGAAAGGGTGCACACCGGCCAGATTCCGAAAACAGATGCAGCAGGGAAGTTAAAGAAAACAGGAAGTAAGAAACAGGGTAAATTATAGTGCGTATCTACGATCTATAATTTACCCTGTTTCTTACTATAGTTCATCCGATTGTTTCAAACCTGCAAACTGATAAAATAAATACTATCAAAGGGAGGTATTACAAGATGAAGAGAAAAAAAATTGTAAGCATGCTGCTTGCCTCGGCAATGGCAGCAACCCTGCTCGCAGGATGTGGAGCAGGAGGAAAGAGTTCCTCTAAGGGAGATTCTGACGGAGAGATAAAAGAATTTACCGCATTTTTTGCAGTCCCGGGATCCGAAATCAATGATGATAATGAGGTTCAGCAGATCATTGCAGAAAAAACAGGCGCAAAGGTAAAAGAAACCTGGCTGACGGGTCAGACGGATGTTGAGGCTATTGGCACCATGATCGCAGGAGGAGAGTATCCGGACTTTATTGAGGGCGGAAACGGACAGATGCAGTTATATGATGCCGATGCACTGGTTGCACTGGATGACTATCTGGATGATTATCCTAATATTAAAAATCTGTTCTCTGATCTTGAGTGGGAAAAATTAAGACAGGATGATGGCCATATTTACTGGATTCCACAGTTTAGCTGCATTAAAAATGAAGAAAAAGTATGTACACATAATGATGAAGCATTCTGGATTCAGGCCAGAGTCTTAAAATGGGCGGGTTATCCGGAAATTAAAACAATGGATGATTACTTTAATCTGATTGAATCCTACAACGAAGCGAATCCGACTATGGAAGACGGAACGGAAAATATTCCATACACCATCCTCTGTGACGACTGGAGATATTTCTGTCTGGAGAATGCCCCGCAGTTCCTCGACGGATATCCAAATGATGGATCCTGTATGGTAGATCCGGATACACTGACCGTTTTAGATTATAACACTTCGGATACAGCGGTTGCCTACTTCCGAAAACTGAATGAAGAGTATCAGAAGGGAATTGTAGATCCGGAATCCTTTACACAGAGTTACGATGAATATATTTCCAAACTTTCTACCGGACGTGTACTTGGAATGATTGATCAGTGGTGGGATTTCTCGAATGCAAATGATGCAATCAAACAGGCTGGACTGGATGAGCAGGGCTGCGATTATATTCCTGTTCCGGTTACGATTGATGGCCGTGACAATCAGTGGCACAATTCAGGCGGGGCATTTAATGAGTCGAGCGGTCTTGCAATTACAACAAGCTGTGAAGATGTGGAAGGAGCATTACAGTTTGTAAATGATCTTCTGGATCAGGATATTCACAATCTCAGATTTTGGGGTGTAGAGGGTACCGATTATGAGGTGGATGAAAACGGAGAATTCTACCGAACAGAGGAAGAGCGGACGAAACAGTCTGATACCGCGTACAAAGCATCTCATACCTGCCCATATTCCTACTTCCCACAGTACACTGGAACCAGTGATGATGGAATTAACGCCAATAAACCGGATGGACAGGCAAGTGAGTTCTTTGATGGATTAAATCAGGATGTAAAAGAAACCTTTGAGGCTTATGGTGTTGAGACTTATGTTGAGATGCTTGGAACAAATGAGGCACCTGGAGACTGGTATCCGATGTGGTCCTTCTCTAACAATTTCACAACAGATACACCTGGCGGAGTTGCATGGAACAAAATTGCAGATGTAAAACATGAGCAGCTTCCGCAGGTTGTTATGGCAAAAGATTTTGACGCGGCATGGGATACCTACATGGATGCTTACAATGCATGCCACCCGGAAGACTTTATCAGTGAACTGCAGACTGAATTAGACACAAGAATGGAGCAGGCAGCGAAGTTCAAATAAAAAATGAAATTTTGAAGCGGGCAGATGTGAAAAATTTCATCTGCCCGTTTTTTTAAGGAGTGAGGTCATGTCTTTAGCGAGAACAAAATCAAAAACAAAAGAGCCCAGAACAAAAATCACATGGAAAGAAATCAAAAGACAGAAAGTCCTGCTTTTCTGGGCAGCAATTATCGTAGCATATGGTGTGATTTTCTATTACCTTCCGCTTGCTGGCTGGGCAATGGCATTTCAGAACTACAAACCGAAACTAGGAATCCTGCATTCAGAGTTTGTAGGATTAGAAAAATTCCGGACACTGTTCTCAGATATGACGTTTATCCGTGTTATCCGGAATACTCTGGCAATGGGAGTTATCAATCTTGTTGTAACTTTCGTAACGGCAATTGCGTTTGCAATTTTATTAAATGAAATCAGAAGCCATATAGGAAAAAAAGTGGTTCAGACCATTTCCTATCTGCCGCATTTCCTTTCGTGGATTATTGTAACCGGTATTCTGCATGATATGCTTTCCGGAACTGGTATTGTAAATGAAGTTCTGGTGAATCTGCATATCATCAAACAGCCAATTAACTTTTTTGCACATACGAGCTACTTCTGGCCTATTGTTGCTTTTGCAAATGTGTGGAAGGAAACCGGCTGGAATGCCATTATTTATCTGGCAGCAATCACAGCAATTGATCCATCTTTATATGAGGCGGCATCCATAGACGGCGCCGGAAGGTGGAATAAAATTAAGTACGTGACACTTCCTGGAATCAAACCGACCATTATGATTCTTCTCCTGATGAACGTAGGCAACGTTTTGAATGCCGGATTTGAAATTCAGTATCTTTTAGGAAACGGCCTGGTACAGAGAGTATCACAGACCATTGATATCTACGTATTGAAATGGGGTATCAGCCAGGGCGATTATGCAATCGGTACGGCAGCAGGTATTTTCAAGAGTGCAGTCAGCATTATACTGATTATGATCGCAAACCAGATTGCAAAACGCAATGGCGAAGAGCGATTGTTCTAAGGAGGTTCATCATGGCAAAAAAAACTGGAAAAAAGACCGGAAAATTGGATCTGTTTCCGATAATAAATGGTATTATCATGGTACTGTTTATAGTCATTACACTGTATCCGGTATTAAATACACTGGCAATATCATTAAACGATGGTACAGATGCCCTTCGCGGAGGAATTTATCTGCTGCCAAGAAAATTCACATGGAAAAACTATATCACCGTTCTTCAGAAGGATAACCTGATCACGGGCGCATATATCACAGTGGCGCGAACCATCATCGGAACGCTGCTGGCACTGGTAGCAAATGCAATCCTGGCGTTTATTGTAAGCAGAAAACGCTTTCTGTTTAAAAAAGAATTATCCTTATTCTGGGTTATCACCATGTATGTCAACGGTGGAATGATTCCTACATTCCTGCTGTACAAACAACTTGGCCTGACAAACAGTTTCGGGGTATATGTAATTCCTGGAATGGTCAGTGCGTTCAATATGCTGGTAATCCGTACCTATATGAACGGAATTTCCGACAGTCTGGAAGAGTCCGCGCAGCTTGACGGTGCAGGATATACCACGATTTTTCTGAAGATTTATTCACCGCTCTGTAAGCCGGTATATGCAACCGTAGCATTATTCGTGGCGGTAGGACAGTGGAACTCCTGGTTTGATGCGATGCTGTACAACAGAATGAACAGCAATCTGACGACCCTTCAGTATGAGCTTATGAAACTCTTATCATCGGTTACGAATCAGGGAACCTCTGTGGAAGCAATGAAAAATGCAGCCGGTTCGGTCACACCGACGTCGGTCCGTGCAGCAGCAACCATTATTACCATGCTTCCAATTATTTGTATTTATCCATTTTTACAGAAATACTTTGTTGCCGGGCTTACTCTTGGCGGAGTAAAAGAATAAAGATACTGCATTTTATCCAGGGTCATGCTGTTTTGGCATGACCCTGAAATATTATATGAGGAGAGAGCATATGAAGATAGCAGGAAAAAATCCAATTACAGAACTGGATTATCCGGATCCAGATGTCATCCGGGTAGATGATACGTATTACATGGTAAGCACTACAATGCACTTTATGCCGGGGTGTGAGATTCTGCGGTCGTATGACCTCATTCACTGGGAACATCTGAGCTATGTGTATGAAAGACTGGACAGCACAGAGGAACAGAGGCTTGTTGGTGAGAAAAACTGCTATGGAAAAGGCATGTGGGCCGCATCGCTCCGATACCATAAAGGGATGTATTATATTTGCTTTGTGGCGAATGATACCGGAAAAACATACCTTTATACTGCTGATGATATCGAAGGACCATGGGAAAAACGCATCATAGAAGGCTTTTATCATGACTGCTCACTTTTGTTTGAGGATGATCATGTTTATATTGTTTCCGGCAATAGAAATGTTCGTCTGCAGGAATTGAAAAAAGATCTGGGCGGTCCAAAGGAAGGCGGACTGGATCGGATTCTGGTCAGTGATAGTCGGAATCCGGGGCTTGGTTTTGAAGGAAGTCATTTTTATAAAATCAATGGAATGTATTATTTATTCCTGATTCATTCCCTTCCGGACAGGTGGATGCGGACGCAGGCATGCTATGTATCAGACAGCCTGACGGGAGAATTTAGAGGCGGAGATGTGTTGTGTGATACCATGGGGTATTGCGGCCAGGGCGTTGCGCAGGGAGGAATTGTGGATACGCCGGATCATAAATGGTACGCCGTACTTTTCCAGGACAGAGGTGCTGTCGGCAGAATCCCGGTTCTTGTGCCAGTAAAATGGGAGAAAAATGTCAGAGTTACCTATATGCCGGCGCCGGGCGAACAAAAAGAGCAGATCATAAAAGAAAATTATCCGGTATTGGGTGATTCGGGAAGGGCACTCTGTGAAGTGGAAACAAAAAGCACAAGACCGGAGGAACAGTATCATTCGCTTGTGGAGAGTGATGATTTTTCAGAATGGAATCCGGACCAGAAACGGCTGTTTGGAACGTTTGGATGGAAGAGCTGCTGGCAGTTCAATCACGAACCGGAACTTTCCTGGATTGAGAATGATGCAGAAAAAGGGTGCCTCCGAATGAGCTGTAAAAAGCAGTGCAAAAATGTCACGCAGGCAGTAAATACGATCACCCAGAGGATGAAGTTTCCGATGTGCATAACAGAAGTAACCGTTGATGCGGAAAGACTGAAGGACGGAGATTATGCAGGTATGTGTGCATTACAGGGATGTTACGGCATGGCGGCAGTTACAAAGCGTGATGGACGGATGTTTCTGGTTATGAGATCTCTCGAAGCGGAAAATGACAGCCTGGAAGGAAATCAGGGCAACAGTGAAGAAAACGAATGGGAAGCAGTGGCGGTTGAATCATCGAAAATAAGAATCCGGATGGAAGCGGATTTCCAGAACCAGCACGATAAAGTCCGGTTTTTATATTGGAGCGATGAAAAATGGAAACAGATCGGACCATGGCATCAGCTCTATTTCAAAATGGATCATTTCACAGGATGCAGAGTTGGACTGTTTGCCTATGCAACGAAAGAAGCAGGGGGAATCGCAGAATTCGGCAGATTCCGATATTTTTAACAAAAAGTTCCCGCCCCGGCGTTTATCAAAAGTGAAATTCCGTTGAATTTCTGGAAACTGCTGGTGATCTTTCTGGAGAGAACCATCATTGCCATTCCGCTGATCGTATTGTTTGCAAATATGATCGGGCTGTAAATACAGGAAAATACAAGATCCCCGATTTGGCACTTTTGTGCTGAATCGGGGATTTTTTGGCGTAAAAACGCAGGTAAAGGATTCGTAGATTGACAAAACAGCCTATTTTCGCCTATTCTGAGACTGTAAAAACGCTCCGCTGGGCAACATGAGACGGTGCGGGAACAGCAGGAGGAAGGGACACGACGTGGAAGCGAAAGAGTTCGGGCGGTTTATTGCCGGAATGCGAAAAGAGAAAAAGATGACGCAGGCAGAGCTTGCGGAAAAGATTCATGTGACGGATAAAGCCGTCAGCCGGTGGGAGCGGGGACTTGGCTTTCCCGATATCCAGACGATTGAGCCGCTGGCTCAGGCACTTGGGATTTCTGTGCTGGAACTGATGCGCTCCGAACGGCAGGAGAAGGCGAAGGAAGAGGCGGCGCCGGAAATTCAGTATACTCAGAAGGAGGTGGCCGAAATGCTGCAGAACGCAGGTGACATTTCAAGGCAGCAGAAAAAACAGGACCGGAACGCAAACGTGATCGCGGGATTTCTGGTGATCGGTGTGGCAGCGGCAGCGTGGGCGGCAAAGATCGTAAACGTGGGCGGCGGCCTGATTCTAGGCGGTCTGGTGGCAGCAGCGTTTGTATCGCTGTGGTATTTCTTCCAGAACCTCGATGATGAAGAAAGCCGGAAAGTCTATGGGGCAGCATCCATTCTGTCTATCGGCATTCTGGCATCCCTGGTAAATTTCGTCTGGGGCGATCAGCTGGCAGAATTCATTCCCGGCGGTCTGGAACGAAAAGAGCAGATCTTCTGGACCCTGTGGTATCTGTTTGTTCTGGTAATGATGATGATCGGAACCATTCGATGTATCCGCCGGCAGAGACAGAAAAAAGAAAAGAAATGCAAAACCGTTCTTTTCACGGCAATTATGGCGACGATCATGTTTGTAACACTGTGGCAGTATCAGAACACCATGCAGAACCGGTACAAAAACACAGGAATCTGGAGAGGCGCACAGCAGTACGCCGAGGTGCTGCTGAAAAGAAACAAAAACCTCGAAAACGACTGGCTGATCGGCGATGAGTCCTGGCGCGAAGGAAACAAAAATACTTTCGAAATTCGCCTTACCTATTACGCTGATGCCGATGACGCAAAAGAGGGACGTGAAAGCGAATATCAGTACAAGATTCATTTTGATGATGTTGACGGCTACGTCATCAAATCAGAAGGCGTACCAGAGAAAGAGATTGTTTTCCCGGAAAATAAATAAGAAGTGAGAAACGGGATTCCATTCTTGCGCCTCCCACAGAAAAAGACTATACTCATAGTATCAGCATGTACGCTCGGAATCTTTCTGCACTTGCTTTTGCGAGTGGCGGTTGGAATCAGTTATGATAAAGAAACAAAAGAACATGCCTGCAAAATAGAAGTATTGTGATGATTTGCAAGCTGTGGAAAAGGGATATCGTGTGTGTGAACGGAGAAAAGCAAGTAAAAATAGTAATCTTTACTATTTTTCCTTGCTTTTTCCTTGCTTTTTCCTCCATCATAGGATAATATAAAAATATACGGTTCGGAGCAGGTTCCGGGCAGGAAAAAACAAGATGGAAAGGATATGGATTTTTATGAAGATTACAGAGGATATTATCTACGCAGGAGTCAACGATCATCAGGTAGACCTGTTTGAAGGTCAGTACAAAGTGCCGAACGGCATGGCATACAATTCTTACGTAATTCTCGATGAAAAAACGGCAGTTATGGATACCGTAGATGCAAACTTTGCGGATGAATGGCTGGAAAATGTTGCGAAAGCACTGGATGGCAGAAAACCGGATTACCTGATCGTACAGCACATGGAGCCGGATCACTCTGCGAATATTGAAAACTTCGTAAAAGCATATCCGGAAGCAACCGTTGTTGCAAATACAAAAACTTTTGCCATGATGAAAAACTTTTTCCCAAAGATGGATCTCGCCGGAAAGAAACTGGAAGTAAAGGATGGCGAGTCCCTTACGCTCGGAAAACACGTTCTGACCTTCGTGTTCGCTCCGATGGTACACTGGCCGGAGGTTATGGTTACATACGACAGCACCGACAAGGTTCTGTTCGCAGCAGACGGCTTCGGAAAATTCGGTGCACTCGATCGCGAGGAACCGTGGGATGACGAAGCACGCCGTTATTTCATCGGCATCGTCGGAAAATACGGTTTGCAGGTACAGAAGCTCCTGAAAGTAGCAGGTACGCTGGATATCCAGAAAATCTGTTCCCTGCACGGTCCGGTTCTGACGGAAAATCTTGGCCACTACATTGAAAAATACGATATCTGGTCTTCTTATCGTCCGGAAGAAGAGGGCGTTGTGGTTGCCTATACTTCTGTTTACGGCAATACAAAAAAAGCTGCCGAATTGCTTGCAGATAAGCTGAAAGAAAAAGGCTGTCCGAATGTCGTTGTTTACGATCTGGCAAGAGACGATATGTCCGCTGCCGTAGCGGATGCTTTCCGTTACAGTAAGCTGGTTCTCGCAACGCTGACCTACAATGCAGGAATTTACCCGTTCATGCAGGATTTCATCAACCGCCTGACAGAGCGCAGCTTCCAGAACCGCACCATCGGTCTGATCGAAAACGGAAGCTGGGCACCGACCGCAGCGAAAGTGATGAAAGGTATGTTTGAAAAGAGCAAAAATATCACCTGGACAGAGAATAATGTAAAAGTAATGTCCGCTGTGAAGGAAGAGAACGTAAAAGAGATCGAGGCATTGGCCGAAGAACTCTGCAAATAAGAAATTAGAAAGAGAAGAAAGAATATGGGAAAAATGCTCCGCTGGACTTTGCGAAAGGCAAAGACAGCGGAGTCTTTCGTTCTACTCTTTTGGAAAGAAGATTCTGTGGAGTTCCGGAGGGAGCAGGATCGCCCTGCGGTGGGTCAAAAAAAGCCGGGGGTTGAATTTTGCGAAAGCCTGCGGCCGCCTCTTTGTAAGTGAGACTGCATCAGGTTTCTGATCTTTCGATCTTGATGTCATAATATTCTGAAAATAATAAAATATAAAATAAATTAAAAGAAAGTATTGACAAAACGGAGAAGATGAGTTAATATAAGATCAACAAAAGAAAAGAAAACAAAAATAAAAACGAAAAAGAAACATCAAGACGAAATCTAAGAAAGTAAGAGGTACAGTCCAATGGCATAGTTAATCTGAACATCAAAAAAATCTCTGAAGAGTTTACATATAGAACCTAAAGGAGATGATTCCAATGAAAGGCAGAGGCCCATAGGGAAAAAATAAAAACAAAAAAATCCAGGAGGTACGGTCCAAAAGGAACATAACGAAATACCCCGAAATCAATGAAAGTAGCAGGTGTATAAAATGAAATTACTGGAAATTCATTAAAAGCCCGGTCGAGAGAAAAAAGAATCGATCGGGCTTAAACTATTTCTGCTGAAAAATCTGTTTGACTGCCCTGCGGTCTGCGCGAGCCGTGAAAGCAGAAAAGACGCTGTAGCCCCGAAAGAAACGAGAGCATACAGCGTCCTTTTTATTTTATGAAATTGGATGAGATTCTGCCTATATAATACGATTCTACCATTAAGGGGTGTACTTTTTGGGACAAAATAGATACTATAATTCTGAAAGGGGGAAGTATTTATGGACCTTGTGAAAATCGGAAGCTATATTGCAGAAAAAAGAAAAAAACTTGGTATGACTCAAAAACAGCTTGCTGAGAAACTGGGTAAGAGTGATAAGTCAGTTTCCAAATGGGAACGTGGGATTTGTTTACCAGATGTGTCTGTGTATTTAGAATTATGTGAAATATTAGGCATCAGTCTAAATGAATTTTTGGCAGGTGAAGATATTGAGGTAACTAATGTAGA
>ERZ1106983.154-NODE-154-length-97288-cov-21.192466_pt1 | contig 97288 bp, 81 predicted proteins | sample MGYA00403693_ERZ1106983 | MGnify/ENA primary metagenome ERZ1106983 (study PRJEB35170, sample SAMEA104062420) | human gut metagenome | biome: human gut; feature: human-associated habitat; material: faeces | place: Denmark | collected 2012-07-13 ...
GAAAATGCAATGCCGGAGCGTCCGCAGACGCTCCGGCATTGCTCTATTAAAAATATTCTTTCCGCTGATTATGGCCAAAGCGCACGCGGCGGCCATTCAAAATCGTCCCGCCCGCAGCGCAAACGCTTACAGCGTTTCTACCCGGTCGAACAGATCCTTTGCGGCTTCCACGGCGTCCTTGCTGCCAAAGGCGACCCGCACGCCGCCGGAAAGTACGTCAGACAGGGCAGCGGCCTGCGCTTTGAGCAGGGCGGCGTCCACGCTGCACAGCGCCTTGCGGTCGGCGGCGCGCATCTCGTCCGTGATGCCGCAGAAGTACCGGTGATCCAGTTCCCGCGCAGCGGCACGCGCCTTGCGGGGCGTGTCCAGCTTGGCGGCGGTGCCTACGATGAACTCGTCCAGGTCCCGGACGGTGTAGTCCCGGGCGGCAAGGGCGGCAGGGGCGGCGGCAAAGGTATCGTAGCTTTCCCGCAGGTGGGGGTCCCGGTAGGTGTACAAAAACTCGATGCCGTCTGCACAGAGCATTCCGGTGCTGTAGGCACCGCCCACCTCCCGGATGGTGTGCCACAGGTACTCGTAGCTCATCACCCGCGCCAGCACCCGGCGGCGGCTGTCCCGGGGCATGGGCCATGCCAGCACATCGTAGTTCACGCCGCCGTCAATGATAAAGGCTTCGTTCACCGGGGGCGTCAGGGGCTGGGTGTAGGGCTGCGCCGGGGTGCGCCGGGCAGCGGCAAAACGGCTTTCCGGCAGCAGGGTGCGCAGCTTTTCCAGTGCGTCCTCGGTGCCGTGCAGGCTGACGGTCAGGGCGGCAGTTTGCAGCACCCGGCTGCGCACAGCATCCAGTTTTGCGCCCAGTGCCGCCCAGTCGGCCTTTTCCAGCAGACCGCACAGGAAGTGGTAATAGCTCACGCCGGTGCAGGCTTCGTCCGCAGCACCCTCTACATAATAATGGGCGCGGGCGCGGGTGGAGGCAAACTCGTTGCCCTGCTGGATGAACAGCTGCTCCATGCGCAGCTTCAGCTGACTGACCACCCGGGCATAGGCGGCTTCGGCGGCAGCGCCGGTAAGGACGGTATCGTACAGCCACTCGCCACCGATCTCCACCGCCTTTTCCAGGCTGCGCTCCAGCAGGCTCAGGCAGAGGGAGAGCTTCGCATGGCAGGGACTGCCCTCCTGCCGCCCTGTCCAGAGATCCAGCTGGGCGCGGCTGTCGCCCAGCCATGTGCTGCGCAGGGTGTTCAGCTGCTGGGCGGTGTGGGCGGGGGTGTCCAGCTCGTCCAGCACATCGGTGAGCAGGTTCAGATATTGCAGTTCTTCCGGGGTGATGCTGCCCAGATCATAGTAGAGATTCAGGTACAAGCTGCCGGCAGAGGGGTGACGCAGCAGGGTGGCACCGGCCAGCTGCTCGGCGCTGCCCTGCGGGGCGGTATCGCCCGCGCCAAGGTCGGCGGCGGTGAGGGGATGCTCCAGCACCAGTTTGCCATCGGTGCGCACCGGGGCGGCGTCCTCCGTTTTAGGTGCGGTGGGGATCTGCACCACCTGCACCGGGGCAGGTGCAAACAGCTCCCGCAGCAGGGTGTCGAACCAGCCCTCCTCCAGCTTGCTGCGCAGGGCGGCGAAGAGCTTGTCGGTGTGCAGCAGCAGGGCGGCATCGCCGGTGTGCAGCCAGCCGGTGGCGGCGTTGATGGCGTCCAGCACGCCGTCCGGCAGGCTGCCCGGGCGCTCCAGCGAGGCAAACTCGGCCTCGTTCAAAGCCGCCAGCAGCAGGTCGTGAGGAATGCCGGTCTTTAGCAGCTCGTCCACGGTCTTGCGCACAGCGGGGGCAAACTTGCGGGCAGAATCCACCGTAGCACCGCGCAGCAGCAGCTCTAAGGTAGGCTGCAGGGTACTGTCGTCAAAGCCGATGTCGATATCTGCGCCCAGCTGCTCGGCCAGCAGCGCGGCCTTGAGGGGAGAGCTGTTGGTGCTTAGCAGCGCACCCAGCAGGATCTCCACGCCCAGCTGCCGCTCACGGTCGGCAAATGCGCCGGTGTACCATGCCAGTGCGCACTGCACCTCGTCCGGCTTGGGCTGGTCGGTGTAGTAGGGCAGCTCCACGAATGCGCCGGGCTGCTCGTCCTGCATGGTCAGGTGGGGGCGGGCAGCGGCCTTGGGCATCTTGGACAGGTAGTCCTGATCCAGCCGCGCCAGCTTGTCGGCCATATCCATCTTGCCGTACAGGGTGATGCAGCAGTTGTCGGCGCTGTAATGGCGGCGGTACACCCGCTGGTATTTCTCGTAGGTCAGGGCGGGGATGGACGCCGGGTCGCCGCCGGACACAAAGCCGTAGGCGGTATCCGGGAACATCGCGCGCTGCAGGGCGTTTTGCAGCTGAGCATCCGGGGAAGCCAGTGCGCCCTGCATCTCGTTGTAGACCACACCGCTGACCGTGCCGTCCGCATCCCGGTGCCAGCCTTCCTGCTCGAACACGGCAGAGTCTACCATAGCCAGCGGGCAGAACACCGCGTTCAGGTAGACATCCATCAGGTTGCAAAAATCGGTCTCGTTGGGGGTGGCAAAGGGGTAGACCGTTTTATCCGGGAAGGTCATTGCGTTGAGGAAGGAAGCCATGCTGCTTTTGAGCAGCTGCACAAAGGGGGAACTGACCGGGTATTTTTCGCTGCCCGCCAGCACGGAGTGCTCCAGAATGTGGAACACGCCGGTGTCATCGGAGGGGAAGGTGCCGAAGCCGATGCCAAAGGCCTTGTTGACGTCCTCGTTCTCCACCAGCAGCACGGCTGCGCCGCTGACGTCATGGGTGAGCAGGGTCAAAGTACCGTGCTGCTCGGGGCAGTCCTCGGTGCGCAGGACGGTATAACCGGGATAGTGTGCCATTTTTATTCTCCTTTACGGGATATTTTTCACAGGGGATGCGCCTGCGGCTCAGCCGCCGAACAGGCCGAAAAAGCTGGTGTGGGTCACGCCCAGCACAAGAAAAAGAGCAATCAGGGCGAACAGCACGCCGATGATGATGTCCATCTGGTGCACCGTGAGCGGAAATTTATCGTAGAGTTTTTCCTTGGGGTTTACAAAATCCTTGTCGCCGTTGTCCAGCAGGCGCTTTTTGCCCTGCTCAAAATCAGCCTTCTGCGCCTGCAATTCAGCCTGCTGGCGGGCAAGTTCTGCCTCGCGGGCGGCCAGTGCGGCCTCGCGGCGTTCAAGCTCGGTCTGGGTGTCCGGGGTGGGCTGTGCCATGGAAAGTCCCTCCTGTAAGCATAAGATGTTTTCCTTATGATACCACAAAAATGTGGACAAAAAAAGCACCCGCAGTGCAAAGACTGCGGGTGCAAAGGGGGATGATGAGGAGATTACTTCTTAGCCAGATACTTGCGGATATCAATGGCGACAGCCACGATAATGACAAGGCCCTGAACGATGTAGGTGTAGGAGGAGTTGACGTTCATGAACTGCAGAGCGACCTTCATCAGCTCAAAGACCAGAACGCCGACCAAAACGCCGGGAACAGTACCAACGCCGCCGGTGGTGGAAACACCGCCGATGGTGCAGGCTGCGATGGCGTCCAGCTCATAGCCCTGTGCGGTATTGACGGATGCGCCGCCGGACTTTGCAGCCAGCAGGCAGCCGGCCAGACCGAACATGCAGGAGGCCAGGATGTAAATGCGGATCTTGGTGGCGTAGACGTTGACACCGGCAACCTCAGCAGCAGCCTCGTTGCCGCCGATGGCGTACATATACTTGCCGTGACGGGTCTTATTATACAGGAACCAGAAGCAGAAGGCCACGATCAGGGCGAACCAGATCAGCACGGGAATGGCAAGGAAGGTATCCTTTGCCAGTGCGGTGAAGTTGGAGTTCAGAGAGCCGATGGGGGTACCGCCGGTGTACACAAGGCAGATACCGTAGACCACCTGCTGCATACCCAAGGTAGCAATGAAGGGCTGCACCTTCAGGTAGCTGACCACCAGACCGTTGCACAGACCCACGATGGCGCAGATGGCAATGACCAGAATGAACACCACGGGGGTGGACAGGGTGGGCATATTGGGATAGAACTTGCCGGAAGCGCCTTCGGTCTGCGCAAAAATGCAGGCAAGGCAGGCGGCAAAACCAGCCAGACGGCCAGCGGACAGGTCGTTACCGGTGGTGATCAGGCAGCCGGAAATGCCCAGCGCAATGATGTAGCGGATGGACACGTTCTTGAACAGGTTGATCATGTTGGTGCCGGAGAAGAAGTTGGGGTGAATGATGCCAACGATCAGGGTGACGGCCAGCATCATCATGATAATGGCGTTGTTGCTGAGCCACTTGCCCACAGCCTTGCCATTCAATTTTTTGGTAGCTTCCACGATAGACAGCCTCCTTAATTACTGATTTGCCGCAGCTGTGTCAGGTGCGGTCTCGAACTGGGTAGCCAGCGCCATGATGTTCTCCTGCGTGGCATCCTTGCCGTTGATAAAGCCGGTGATACGGCCATCGCACATGACCATGACACGGTTGGACATACCAATGATCTCGCTCATTTCAGAGGAGATCATGATAATGCTCTTGCCCTGCTTGGCCAGATCAGCGATGATGCAGTAAATTTCATACTTTGCACCGACGTCGATGCCGCGGGTAGGCTCGTCCAGAATAAGCACATCGGGGTTGTTGGCCAGCCAGCGGGCGATCAGCACCTTCTGCTGGTTGCCGCCGGAAAGGCTCTTGATCTGGGTCTTGGGGCTGGGCACCTTGATGGCCATCTTTTCCTTGTTGGTAGCCACCAGATCGAGGATCTTTTTGTTGTCCAGCATGATGGGACCCTTGCGCAGGGCGTCCAGAGAAGCGATGGAGATATTATCGGCAACGCTCAGCACGCCCAGAATGCCGGTAGCACGGCGGTCCTCGGTCAGCAGAGCAACGCTCTTCTGAATGGCGTCGCGGGGCTGCTTGATGTTGACCTCTTCACCCTTGATCCACACCTTACCGGAGGTATGGGCACGCAGGCCGAAGATGCCTTCCATCAGCTCGGTGCGCTGTGCGCCCACCAGACCGGCAACGCCCAGAATTTCGCCCTTTTTCAGCTCAAAGCTGCAATGGCGGAAGGAACGGGGATGGATGGAGGTGAAGTCCTCCACCTTCATCATGACCTCGTCCGAGGGCACGTTCTCCAGCGGGGGGAACAGGTTGGACAGCTCACGGCCGACCATCTTTGCAATGATCTCTTCCTTGGTCATGCTGGCAACGTCCCACTTGCCGATGTACTGGCCATCGCGCATGATGGTAACTTCGTCTGCGATGACCTTGATCTCGTCCATCTTGTGGCTGATGTAGACCAGAGCAACGCCCTGCTCCTTCAGCTCCCGCATGATGCGGAACAGGCTCTCGACCTCGTTTGCGGTCAGAGAGGAGGTGGGCTCGTCCAGGATCAGCACCTTGCAGTTGGCGGAAACGGCCTTGGCGATTTCCACCATCTGCATCTGGGCGATGCTCAAAGAGCCCAGCTTTGCATGGGGGTCGATGTCCAGCTTCAGTTTCTTCAGCAGTTCATCGGTATCTTTGTACATTTTGGCATGGTCCACAACAGTGACGATGCCGTATTTCTTGGTGGGGTAGCGCCCCAGCCAGATATTCTCAGCCACGGTACGGGCCGGAATGGGCTGCAGCTCCTGATGCACCATGGCGATGCCGCGGTCCAGTGCATCCAGCGGGGTGGGGATGGTTACCTTCTGCCCCTCGTATTCGATCTCGCCCTCGTCCATCTTGTAAATGCCGAACATACATTTCATCAGAGTGGACTTACCGGCGCCGTTTTCACCCATCAGAGCCATGACTTTGCCGGGACGGAGCTCCAGCTGTGCATGATCCAGGGCTTTGACACCGGGGAAGGTCTTGACCACGCCTTTCATTACCAGACGGTATTCTGACATTCCGCAAAAGCCTCCTTTTTGGTTGTTTACAGGCGGGCAGTTTTTTTTCTAAAATAAGGCGCGTGCGTGGAGACGTTTTCTCGCACGCACGCGCTTTTTAGCTTACATTCAAGCCGTTAAGGCCTGCTGCGCACCTTGCATTGGTTCCGGGAAACTTTAGTCTTCCTTCAGGTACTGAGAAGCGTTGTCCTTGGTGACCTTGACGTAGTCGACCCAGTAGAACTGCTCCACGTCCTTGCCCTCAACGAACAGCTGGGTAGCCTCGGCAGCCTTGGTAGCCTGACCCACGTCATCGTTCAGAACGGTACCGGTCATGTTGCCGTCCAGAACGTCCTGAACAGCCTCAGTCAGAGCATCGACGCCGACCAGATAGATGTCCTTGCCGACGGTGCGGCCGGCCTGCTGGATGGACTGCAGAGCGCCCAGTGCCATTGCGTCGTTGTTGCAGAAGACGACTTCGATCTTATCGCCGTACTGAGACAGAGCGTTTGCAACGTCCTGCTGAGCGGTGGTCTGATCCCAGTTGTCCAGGTACTCGTACAGGCACTCAACTTCCTTGCCTGCATCGGTCAGAGCCTTGATGGAGTACTCGGTGCGGTACTGAGCATCGATGTTCTCGGGGTCGCCCTTGCACATAATGTAGGTGATCTTGCCGTCACCGTTGATATCGCCCTGAGTCTCGGTATCCAGGATCAGCTCGCCCTGATAAGTACCGGACTGACGTGCGTCAGCACCAACGTAGCAGCACTTGCCCTTGTAGGAATCCAGCACGCTGTCCTCGGGCTGACGGTTGATGAACACGATGGGAGTGCCGGAGGGAGAAACGGTGTCAACGATGGTCTGAGCGGAAGTGGTCTGGACAGGGTTGATGACCAGCACGTCCACGCCCTGCTGCAGGAAGGTGTTGATCTGCTCGGTCTGGGTGTTCTGGTCGTTCTTGCCGTCCATGATGGTGACGGAGTAGCCCATATCCTTCAGGTAGCCTTCCAGATCGGAGCGGTACAGGGTCATGAAGTTATCAGCAAACTGATAGATGCAGACGCCGATGTTGGCGGAGCCGTTGGTAGCAGCGGCAGAAGCAGCGGTGGAAGAAGCAACGCTGGAAGCAGCGGTGCTGGTGGAGGAAGAGCCGCCGCAAGCGGTCATAGCAGCGGTAGCGCCCACAACAGCGGAAGCCTTCAGGAAGTCGCGACGAGAAATCATTTTCATAATAGTAATCTCCTTCATTTGTGTGTCACAGCATATTCACAGACGCATTTGTCGCATACGTCCGTAATCCCTGACAGTATTATACCCTTGTATGGGGGTGTTCCGCAAGAGAATAAGTTCACAATATTGGTGCAAATGTTTTGTTACGTTTCTACAAAAGCGGACCAAAGGTTACAAAATCTTTTCGCGAATTATCACAATTTTTCATGCCGATGCAACCAACATACAAATATGATGAAGGTATGTAAAAAAACATGCTTAAACATGACTGAATGTTGCATGGTTGCTAAAAAAGCGCGAAAAGGGGCGATACATTTCTTGAAAGATATTTTCAGGGATACTACGCAGCGGAAAGAAAACGCCTTTTATACAGCCTTGCCTAGCGAGAAAAACAACACAGGTCGAGAAAAGCTCTGCTCCCCGGGTGGGGGTGGTGCTGCGACCTTGGGGTACGGCGCCGCTGTACCTTTATAGTGATAGGGCGGGCGGGACGCAGCGAACGTTTTTGTGGGAGGTGTCCGAAATACAAGCGGACGTTTTTTGCGTGCCGCACCAGCCGGGAAAATAAATCTGACGCAGCTGCGTTGTGCCTTGAAAATATAAAATATACTATCTGGATAATGCTTGCATGAAAATACCCGATGGCCCCGCAAAAGTGCACACTGTCGGGTGCGGCGGGCGGGTGATATCCTGTGTACAGAGCCCGGGATACCGGACGAAAGGAGGAAGAACATCATGGGGCAGACAAAGCCCGCCGCCGGGCTGAAGAGCCTGAACCGCGCCGCCGACACCCTGAGCACCCTGCTGGCGCAGGAGGTAAAGGAGCTGAACGAGCGTCAGAAGGCCGCCCGGCGGGAAAACACCCCCGACCCCGGGATGATGAAGGGGCTGAAGGAAGCCACCGCTGTGCTCAAGGATCTGGCGGGCGTGGTGAAGACCCTGAACGATCAGGGCACAGAACTGGAAGGGACAGAGTGCGGCGTGGTGCTGCTGCCGCCGGTGGAACAGGAGGAAAAGGCATGAGCAGGACTGAGCGTGCAGTCATCGTGTGGAAGCCGCAGCCCCGGCAGCTGGAATTTATGCGCAGACCGGAACCGGAAGCGCTGTACGGCGGCGCGGCGGGCGGCGGCAAGAGCGATGCACTGCTGATCGAAGCGCTGCGGCAGGTGCACATCCCGCATTACCGGGCGCTGATCCTGCGCAAGACCTACCCGCAGCTTTCCGACCTTGTGGATAAGAGCCAAATGTATTACCGCCGGGCTTTCCCGGAGGCGCAGTACAACGCCACCTCCCATGTATGGGTGTTTCCCAGCGGGGCAAAGATCTGGTTCGGCTCTATGCAGTACACCAAGGACCGCACCAACTATCAGGGCAAAGCCTACGATTTTATCGGCTTTGACGAGCTGACCCACTTTGAGTGGGACGAATACAGCTACATGATGAGCCGCAACCGTCCCACCGGGCCGGGCACCCGGGTGTATATGCGTGCCACCACCAACCCCGGCGGCATCGGCCACGGCTGGGTGAAGGCGCGGTTCATCACCCCCGCCCCGCCCGGCACGCCCATTGTGGAAACGGTCACGGTGCGCCTGCCGGATGGCACCGACCGGCAGATGGAGCGGGCGCGGGTGTTCATCCCGTCCAGCGTGTTCGATAACCCCGCCCTGCTGGCCAACGACCCCGGGTATCTGGCAAGCCTTGCCAGCCTGCCGGAAGCGGAAAAGCAGGCGCTGCTCTACGGCAGCTGGGACAGCTTTTCCGGGCAGGTGTTCACCGAATGGCGCAACGACCCGGCGCATTATCAGGACCAGCGCTGGACTCATGTCATCGCGCCCTTTGCCATCCCCAAGCACTGGCCCATCTGGCGCGGGTACGACTTCGGCTTTTCCAAGCCCTTTTCGGTGGGGTGGTATGCAGTGGACGAGGAAGGGCGGCTGTACCGCATCAAGGAGCTGTACGGTTGCACCGGACGCCCCAACGAGGGGCTGCGCATCGACCCGGTGGAGCAGGCAAAGCGCATCCGGGAAGCCGAGCAGAACGACCCGCTGCTGCGGGGCAGGGTGATCCACGGGGTGGCAGACCCCGCCATCTTTGACGAGAGCCGGGGCGAGAGCATTGCGGCCATGATGGAGCGCAGCCCGCATTTTCTGCGCTGGCAGCCCGGGGACCACACCCGGCTGGCGGGCAAGATGCAGTTCCACTACAGGCTGCGGTTCGCGCCGGACGGACGGCCGATGCTGCAGGTGTTCAGCAGCTGCAAGCACTTCATCCGCACCCTGCCGAACCTTGTGTACGACGAGAGCAATGTGGAGGATATCGACACCCGGCAGGAGGACCACATCTACGACGAGTGCCGCTATGTGCTGATGGAGCATCCCATCAGCCCGCCCGAGGCTTCTGCCGCGCCGCCAAGGCCGGACGACCCACTGGAGCTGCACCGGCAGGCGCGGTTCTACCGCATTTGAAAAGAAAGGAAAGACTATGGAAGATACAAGAGCAGAAGCCCTGCCCATCGGCGCGGCAGAGGCGGCGGCTGCCTTGCAGACGCTGCAGCGCTACAAGGCGGGCAAGGCGGCGCTGGACAAGCGCCTGATCGACAACGAGCTGTGGTTCCGCATGGGACACTGGAAAAACTACCGCGACCCGCTGATGCCCGGCAAGGCGCAGCCCTCCAGCGGATGGTTGTTCAACAGCATCGCCAACAAGCACGCCGATGCCATGGACAACTACCCGGAGCCCATGGTGCTGCCCCGGGCGGCAGACGACCAAGCCACAGCGCAGGCACTTTCCAGCGTGCTGCCGGTGGTGCTGGAGCAGGCGGATTACGAGCAGGTGTACAGCGATGTCTGGTGGCGCAAGCTCAAGCAGGGCACTGGTGTTACCGGCATCTTCTGGGACCCGGCGGCGCGCGGCGGGCTGGGCGATATTGCGGTGCGCAGCGTCAACCTGCTGATGCTCTACTGGGAGCCGGGCGTGCAGGATATTCAGGACTCGCCGGACTTGTTCCACCTCAGTTTAGAGGACACCGCCCGGCTGACCGCGCAGTATCCGCAGCTGGCGGGGCACGCCGCCGGGGTGGTGGACGTGCCCCGGTACATCCACGAGGACGGCCAGACCACCGCCAACAAGAGCGTGGTGGTGGACTGGTACTATAAGCGCCCGGACGAGAGCGGCAAATTGCGGCTGCATTACTGCAAACTGTGCAACGGCGTGGTGCTGTATGCCAGCCAAAACGACCCGGTGCTGGCGGCGCGCGGATTGTACGACCACGGCAAGTATCCCTTTGTGTTCGACCCGTTGTTCGTGGAGGAGGATTCTCCCGCCGGGTTCGGCTACATCGACGTGATGAAGGACTGCCAGAACGCCATTGACAAAATGAACCACGCCATGGACGAGAACGTGCTGCTGGCGTCCCGCCAGCGGTATGTGCTCAGCGACACCGCCGGGGTGAACGAGGAGGAACTGGCCGACCTGAGCCGGGACATCGTGCACGTTGTGGGCCGCCTGAACGAGGACAGCTTCCGTCCGCTGCAGACGGCGGGCTTGCAGGGCAACAGCCTGAGCTACCGCAACAGCCGCATTGAGGAGCTGAAGGAGATCAGCGGTAACCGCGACCTGACGCAGGGCGGCACCAGCGGCGGTGTGACCGCCGCCAGCGCCATCGCCGCTTTGCAGGAGGCAGGCAGCAAGCTGAGCCGGGATATGCTCAAGAGCGCCTACCGCGCCTTTGCAAGGCAGTGCTACCTTATCATTGAGCTGATGCGGCAGTTCTACGATGAGCAGCGGGTGTTCCGCATCACCGGGCAGCGTGGCGAGAGCGAGTTCGTGCCCTTCTCGGCACAGGGGCTGCGCGCAAAGCCTGTGCCCGCCGTGGGCGGGGTGGAACTGGGCAGCCGGGAGCCTGTCTTTGATATCGTGGTCAGCGCCGCCAAAAAGAGCACCTTCAGCCGCCTGTCCCAGAACGAGACCGCCAAGGAGTGCTACAAGCTGGGCTTCTTCGACCCCGCCAACGCGGACGCAGCCCTTGCAGCGCTGGAAATGATGGACTTTGAAGGGGTGGAAAAGGTGCGCGCCCGGGTGCGGCAGAACGGTACGCTGGCGCAGCAGCTGGTGCAGCTGCAAGGGCAGATGGCAAGACTGTCTGCCGCTCTTGCGCAGCAGCCCGGCGGCACCCAAACGGCGCAGGAAACCGCCAGTCTGACGGCACAGCTGCCGGTGGCGGCGGCTGCCCGCGCCATGAACTGGAACGGAAAGGAGGTGAAGTGAGATGATCAAAGTATGTTACAGCGAGCTGGACGGCCCCAAGGGCTTGAGCCTGCGGTTGGAAGCCGCCGGTCACGCGGGCTACGCGCCCGCCGGGCAGGATATCGTATGCGCCGGTGCGAGCACCCTGATGCAGGCGCTGGTGTACCTGCTGGCAGGGGAGGAGAGCGCCCGCAGCGATGCTTGGGATGAGCCGGATGGCCCGCGCCTTGCCGTAGCAGCACAGGCACCGGTAGCGCCGTGGGTGCAGGGCGCATTTGAACTGGCCAAGGCAGGCTTTACCCTGCTGGCAGAGCGTTACCCGGACAACCTGCGCTTTGCGGATGTGAGCCGCAGCGGACAGCAAAGCATGATGGACTTGCAGCTGTTTGCGGAAGGCGAAGCCGCCCCCGCATTGAGCCCGGAGCAGAGCCGGCAGGCAGTGGCTGCGGGCACCCTGAAGCCGGAAGCCCCCGCCGCGCAGCCGGAAGCACCGCAGCAGACCCCGGCAGAGCCGGAGCCGCAGCCGGAAAAGCCTGCACAGCCGGAGCGTCCGGCACTGCCTTCCCTGCCGCTGCCGGTGCAGAACACGGTGCGCGGCCTGCACGCCCGCTGGGCGGCAGAGGAAGCCGCCATGCGCCGCAGCCAGCCGGGCTTTGACCTGAAAGCAGAGCTGAAGAACCCGGAGATGCGCCGTCTGATGCAGCTGCCCGGGATGCGGGTGCAGGACGCCTACCGCCTTGCCCACTACGAGGATGCCCTGCGTACCACGGCACAGACCGTGGAGCAGGGGGTGGTGGAACGGGTGCAGCAGCGCGCCGCGCGTCCGCTGGAAAACGGCCTGCGCCCCGGTGCTGCGGCTTCGGTACGGCCGGACGTAGCCGCTATGACCCGCGCCCAGCGGGAAGCCTTGGAGCGCCGTGTGCTGCACGGTGCACAGATCGAACTTTAACCTGACAGGAGAAAGGAAAAAACATGATGAATTTCAACATCCAGCTGTTTGCGGACGCGCAGACCAACACCACCGGCACCATGTCGGTGGAGATGAAAACCTTTTACGAGAAGCGCCTGATCGATCAGGCAGAGCCGCGCCTTGTGCACGACCAGTTTGCGGATTACTACCCCGTGCCCCAGAACGGCGGCAAGACCATCGAGTTCCGCAAGTACGACAGCCTGCCCAAGGCCAGCACCCCGCTGACCGAGGGCGTTACCCCCAACGGTCAGGCCCTGAACGTGACCAGCATCACCAGCGACCTGCACCAGTACGGCGGCTGGACTCCGCTGACCGATGTGCTGCAGATGACCGCCATCGACAACAACGTGGTGCAGGCCACCCGCGTGCTGGCAAGTCAGGCCGGCCGCACCATGGACAGCATCACCCGCGATGTGCTGGCGGGCGGCACCAATGTCATTTACGCCCCCAAGCTGGGCGCAGACGGTGCCGAGACCGCCGTTACCAGCCGCAAGGCGCTGGACAAGAGCTGCACCCTGACCCCGAAGCTGTTCTTTCAGGCGGCGGCGCAGCTGGGCGCGATGAACGCCGACCCCATCGGTGACAGCTACGTTGCCATCATCCACCCCTATGCGGCCTACGACCTCAAGACCTGCAAGGAGTTCATGGAGGTGCACAAGTACGCCGACCCCGACACCATGTTCCGCGGCGAGATCGGCAAGCTGGGCAACATCCGCTTTATCGAGACCAGCGAGGCCAAGATCTGGAAGGATGATACCTGTCCGGCGGGTCTGGCAGTGTTCGGCACGCTGGTGCTGGGTGCCCATGCCTACGGCGTGACCGAGCTGGAGGGCGGCGGCCTTGAGCACATCGTCAAGCAGCTGGGCTACGGCGACGACCCGCTGAACCAGCGCGCCTCTGTGGGCTGGAAGGGGATGCGTGCCGCCGAGCGTCTGGTGGAGCAGTACATGGTGCGCATCGAGAGCGTGTCCAGCTACTCCGCCACCGCTGCCGCCAACTAAGGAGGTGCCCATGGCTGAAAAGAACGTGCGCATCCGGCTGTTCAAGGACAACAGCCGCTACAAGGGCGATCTGTTCGTCAGCGTTAACGGTGTGAATTACAAGATCCGCCGGGGCGTGGAGGTGGAGGTGCCGCCCGCTGTGGCCGAGGTGCTGGAACACAGCCAGCGTCAGGACGAGCTGACCGCTGCCCGCATTGCTGCTGCGGAGAACGCGGCACAGTAAAATCTGTAAAATCAACGCTGCCCGGCTGGGAGAAATGCCCCCGGCCGGGCTTTTTATAAAAAGGATGTGATGAAGATGACCGTAGGAGAAGCTTTGGAGCGTGCCGAGCAGCTGCGCCCGAACTGCCGCATTGAAACCGAGACCCGGCTGCAATGGCTGCGGGAGACGGACGCCCTGCTGCGCACAAAGCTGTTTGACCGCAGCGCCGCCGGGGCGTTTGACGCGGTGGGCGCAGACCGTCCGTGGGAGCAGCCGGTGCAGGACGACCAGCCGCTGCTGGCACCGCCGCCCTTTGATGCGCTGTACCCGCACCTGTTGTGTGCGCAGATGGACGCCGCCTTGGGCGAGACCGACCGCTACGCCGGAGAGCAGGCGCAGTACAACGCCCTGTATGCGGAACTGGCGGTCTGGCTGCGGCAGAACTACCCGCCCCGCAGCCGGGCGCAGTGGCGCTGGTAAGGAGGTGGGAACATGGTACTGGCAGACAGAATGCGGCTTGGCAACACCCGGCAGCTGCTGCGGGCCTTTGGCGGCCTGAACGAGACCTACGGCTGCTCGGAAGCAGAGTACAGCGCCGGAGTAAACTTTTCTGCCCGGGATTTCCCAGCCCTGAGCACCCGCATCCCGCGCCGCAAACTGCGGGCGCTGACCGGGCTGAACGGGATGTACCACCTGAACGGTCTGCTGACGGTCTGCGGGCGGGATATCACCTATACCCCGGACGATGCCGCAGCCCCGGCGGTGACGAAGGCGGACGCTGTGACCGATGGCCGCAAGGCGCTGGTGGGCATCGGCACAAAAATTTTGATCTTCCCGGATAAGCTGGCCTTTGATACGGCAGACGGCAGCGTGACCGCACTGGGGGCGCTGTGGACGGCGGCGGACAAAAGCGTGACCTTTGCCCCCTGCGATGCCGCAGGCAAGACCTATCAGGTGGAAGCCTTTGGCCCGGACGAGCCCGCCGATCCGGCAGACGGACAGCTGTTTTTAAGGGTGGAGGATGCCGACCATCCGTGGCGGTACGACAGCACGCTGGAAATGTACAGCAAAAACTCCGGCAGCTGGGCGGACATCCCGCTGGAATACTGCCGCATCACGGCGGCAGGGCTGGGCAAGCTGTTCCGGCAGTGGGACACCGTGACCGTGCAGGGCGCAGCCGCCGAGACTGCGGGGCAGAGCCCGGAGCTGAACGGAGATCAGATCGTGTATGACATGGGCGAGGACTGGCTGCGGGTGCGCTGCACCCCGCAGGGCGAGTATTTTTACGGCACACTGGTGCAGAACGCCGCCGCCGCGCAGTGGCAGAGCATGGACGGCAAGCAGCACCGCAGTGTGGATGCCGCACAGACGGTATCCATGGAGCGCCGGGTGCCGGAACTGGATTTTGTGACCGAGTGCGACAACCGGGTGTGGGGCTGCAACAGCAGGGAGAACGTTATCTACGGCTGCAAGCTGGGCGACCCCACCAACTGGTTCAGCTACCGGGGTATCGCTGCAGACAGCTACGCCGTCACTGTGGGCAGCGACGGCGCCTTTACCGGGGCGGCTTCCTGCATGGGCTATGCGCTGTTCTTCAAGGAGAACACCCTGCACAAGCTGTACGGCTCCAAGCCTTCGGATTTTCAGCTTTCCAGCCTGCGCTGCCGGGGCGTGGCAAAAAACGCCGCCCGCAGCCTGTGCGTGCTGAACGAGACGCTGTATTATCTCTCGCCGGACGGGGTCATGGCGTGGGACGGCAGTCTGCCCACCAAGGTGTCCGGTGCGCTGGACGCCGCAAAGCTTGCCAACGTGCAAAGCGCCGTGGGCGGTGCGCTGGATGGCCGGTACTATCTGCACATCTCCCGGGAGAGCGCGCGTCTGCTGGTCTACGATACCGAGAAAGGGCTGTGGAGCGAGGAGGACGTCTGCTCCTGCGATATGACCAGCACCGGCGGGCAGCTTTATCTGTGGGACGGGCAGGCGCTGTGGGCAGCAGACCCCACCCGCGAGCCGGACTGGCAGAGCACCGATAGCGTGGAGACGGACATCCCCTTTGAACTGGTCACAGGCGATGTGGGACTGGACGGCACCGAGCAGCGGTACCTCTCCCGGCTGACCTTGCGTCTGGACGCCGAACGCACCAGCACGGTGGAGGTGGCAGTAAGCTATGACGGCGGCGCGTGGGAGACGGTGGCCACCCTTGCCGCCCAAGGCCGCCGCCGCAGCTGTGATCTGCCCTTTGTGCCCCGGCGGTGCGGGTCGCTGCGGCTGCGGCTTCGTGGCAAAGGACAGATCACCCTGCGCAGTCTTGTGCGCACCATCGCCCCGGCAAAGGGAAAATTATGGGAGGAGGATACCTCATGGCAAGCATGAACGGCCTGAGCAAGCTGGGTCTGCCCAAGCTCAGCGATAACATGGACCCGGAGGATGCCCGGGCACTGCGCAGCTATCTGTACCAGATGCAGGAGCAGCTGCAGTATGTACTGACCAATCTGGATACGGAAAATATGTCCGACACCCTGCGCAGCAAGCTGCAGGGATTATAAGTACGAAAGGAGAATTTTATGGCATCCAAAAAGAAGGAGGAACTGCTGCAGCCGGACGTGCAAACGCAGGCACAGCCTGCTGCGCAGTCCACTTACAGCACCGAGGGGCTGGACAGCCGCGCCGAAGTGGAAAAGGCTATGGCAAACGCCAGCTACCGCCCCAGCCAGCAGGTGACCGATGCAGCCAACGCCCTGAAGCAGTGGCAGCAGAACCGCCCCGCAGACTACCAGAGCAGCTATCAGGACAGGATCAACGAGCTGCTGGGGCAGCTGCTGGAACGAGAGAATTTTCAGTACAGCTACACCCGCGACCCGCTCTATCGCCAGTACGAGCAGCTGTATACCCTGAACGCCCACAACGCCAGCGCGGACGCGGCGGCGCAGGCGGCTGCTCTGACCGGCGGCTATGGTTCCAGCTATGCCACCAGTGCGGCGCAGCAGGCTTATCAGCAGCAGATCGGCGGGCTGGCAAGCGCCATCCCCACCTTGTACAGTCTGGCGCTGGATACCTACCAGAGCGGCGGCGAGGAGCTGGTGACCCGGCTGGAGCAGCTGAACGGACAGGAACAGAACGCCCAGAGCTTATATGACCGGCAGCTGCAGGACTACTACACCCAATTGCAGCAGAAGGGCGATGCCTACAACGACGCCTACGCCAAGGACTACGGTCAGTATCAGGAGCACCTGAACCGGCTGGACACCCTGCACGGCTACTACACCGCGCAGGAGCAGGCGCAGATCAGCCAGCGTCAGCAGGCTTTTAATAATGTTATGACCGTGCTGGGCGTCATCGGGGATGTGGTGCAACTGGCCATCAGCGGCACCACTGGTCTGGGCAGCTTAGCGGGCAGTCTGCTGAACACCGGGTACAACATCTACTCCGGCAACCGCGCCTACGAGGCCGAGCGCGCCGACACCCAGTGGAGCCAGCAGATGCAGGAGAAGCAGCGTCAGGACGCACTGACCCAGCAGCAGTACGACAACACCGCCAGCGAGCGTGCCTATCAGGACGCGCTGAAGCAGCAGGCCTTCAACAATAACGTGACCAGCCAGAAGCTGAACATCGCCAAGGGCGAGTGGGCGCTGAAGCAGTCCAATGCCCAGCAGAAGGCCGCACAGGCTGCCGGTAAGGCGGCGGCTGCGGGCACAAAGTCCGGCAGCTCCGGCAGCGGCGGAAAGGCCACCGGCAGCAGCGGCTCTGCTTCCGGCGGCAGCCGCAGCACCGTCAGCGCCGGGGTGCCCTACACGGCAGCGCTGCTGCGCAGTCAGGGCAAGAGCGAGGTAGCCATCACCTCTGCCCTGCGGCAGGAGGGCTACACCCCCGCCCAGATCGCAAAGATCCTGCAGGAGATGAATCAATAAAATAAAAATCTCCCCGGCAAAGCAGCTACTTTGCCGGGGAGATTTACCTTTATGGTATATTTTGAGCCCACCGGGCATCCCACCAAATAAAAAAATCCGCTGTGAAAACAGCGGACAGTAGTCACCCCGGTAGACATTCCTGAAGATTGGGACCCGCGGGCTGATCAAAGCCCCACTGGGGCTTTGATTGCGTCGCTTTGCGCCGCCGCCCTGTTCGAGCCCACTGGACACCCCACCAAATAAAAAAATCCGCCGTTGCAATGCAACAGCGGATTTTTTGGTGGGGTGCCCAGTGGGACTCGAACCCACGGTCTCCAGATCCACAATCTGGCGCGTTAACCGACTACGCTAAAGGCACCACATAATGCGCCCGAAGGGACTCGAACCCCCGGCCCACTGCTTAGAAGGCAGTTGCTCTATCCACCTGAGCTACGGGCGCACGTTGTTATCCCAATGGGTTCCATTATGGCGGCAGTTCTGTGTCGGCACAGGCTGCGAGAGAAATAATACCATACCCATCGCATTCTGTCAAGGAAAATCTGAAAAAAGTTTCAACTTTTTTGCCCTGTGGGCAAAAACAGACGCTCCGGCGTGCACAAAACGGCCTTACAGCAGCCACATTCCGGCAAAGCCCAGCACAAAGCCCAGCACAAAGCCGCACACCACGTCCCGTACATGATGTACCCCGGTGAGCACCCGCAGACAGCAGATGAGCAGGGCAATGCCCACCATCACGCAGCCCGCAGCGGGGTAGAAATACAGCCACACCGCCGCCAGCACGGCGGCGCTCAGCGCGTGGCGGGAGGGCATGGAGTGCCCACGGCTCTCTTTTGCCACCAGCGGGGTAAAGCCGGGCTGCTCGTAGGGGCGGGGAAAGTGCAGCCGGCTGCGCAGCAGCGTGCCGCCCCAGAACACCAGCCCCGGCACAAAGACGGAACGGGCGATGAGCACCATAAAGTCCAGCGCGGCCTGCTTCTGGGTGAGGAACAGCCGCGAGAGCCGGACGTTCAGCAGGCACAGCAGCACCGGATAGCACACAAAGGGTACCAGCGGCAGCCACCGATCCAGAAAAACGACCAGCCGCTTTACAGCCGGGTGGGTGTTGAACCAGTGATAGATGGGCTTATACTGTTCGGCGGTCAAAGCAGCTCTCCTCCTGTCGGGTCGGACATCAGAAGCAGGTGTCCAGATAGTTTTCCACATCAAAGGGCTCCGGGGTGGAATCCTTGCGCAGGTACAGCGGGTGGTGCGGGTGTCCCTTTTTGCTGCGCTTGCCAAAGGTGACCCACGGGATCTCCCGCTCCCGCGTCAGGGCTACCATCTCCCGCATCAGACCGGGCAGGTAGTCCCGCTTTTCGATCAGGGTGCCCCATGCCGCCCACATGGTAGGCTCGGTCTGCGCCAGCACGGCCTGCAGCCAGCGCAGGTTTTCATCGCACAGGGCGCGGTCGGGGGTCTTATCCATATCGTTGGGGTCGGTGGCGCGCTGGGGGTAAACGTTGAACATGATCCAGCTGTCAAAGCCGTTGGCGGCGGCCAGACGCTCCACACTTTTTAAGGTGGGGTCCAGCGCGCCGGGCTGGGCGGTGCTGGGGTTGATGCCGATGCACACCAGCGGGTGCTTGCCCACACGCCCCAGAACATAACGGTAGTTTTGGTAGGTGTGGGGCTCGTAATACCATACGCCGCCGGCGTATTCGCCCGCCTCAAGCACGGGCAGAGAAACGGTCTGCATGATAGTAAACTCCTGTCGGTTTTGAATGTCGTTATTATCGTACCTGAATCTACCGGGAAAATCAACAGTTTTAGCCCCAAAATACTGCCTTATTTCTGTTTTTGTGGTATACTGGGGGTGTTCCGGTGCGGCAGGGGGACTGCGGCACCGTGTTTATAGAAAAAAGGAGTTCTTATGCTGGAAGATTATAAAAGTGCACTGCGCGCAGGGCAGCGCGCCTATCGTGCCCGCATAGCCCGCGGCCAGTCGCCCTATCTGGCTGTTCTGGACGATGTGCTCAAGGGCGTGGATATCGTGGCGCAGGAGCCACTGGGGCTGGTGGAGATCCCATCGGACAGTCTTGTGGGCACCAAGACCAGCGGACGGCACACTGCCTTTTCGTATGACTTTATGCCCTTGCTGGAGCCGGATACCGAGTTTGCTGTCAAGTGGTCGAACCTGTGCGACGCGCATCTGGAAGAGGGCATCCATACCCCCATCATCGCCTTTGAATACATGAACCAGTTCTATGTGCAGGAGGGCAACAAGCGGGTCTCGGTGCTCAAGTATTACGGTGCCGTCAAGATCCCGGGCACGGTCACCCGGCTCATCCCCGCCCGCACCGACAAGCTGGAGAATAAGATCTACTACGAGTTTCTGGATTTCTATAAGCTGTCCAAGGTGAACTATGTGCATTTCTCCAAGCTGGGCGGCTATAGCAAGCTGCAGACGCTGGTGTGCAAGGCCAGCGGCGAGGCATGGTCGGAGGATGACCGGCTGAACTTTGCAGCTTTTTACACCATGTTCCATCAGCAATTCGAAGCCTTGGGCGGCACGTCCATGGGGCTGACTACCGGCGATGCGCTGCTGGTGTACCTGTCGGTGTACCGCTACTCCGACACCTACGACGCCACCCCTGCGCAGGTGCGGCAGAACCTGGAAAAGCTGTGGAACGAGGTAAAGGTGCTTACCGAGCCCCACGGTGTGGAACTTTCGCTGGACCCGCCCAAGAGCCCCGCAGAGCCGCTTTTGTCCAAGCTGAATATCTTCAGTCCCAGCAAACAGCCCAGTGAGCTGCGGGTGGTGTTTCTTCACGAGTACAACGCCAAGATCAGCGCATGGGTGCGTGCGCATGACGAGGGGCGCGAAGCGCTGGCTAAGGTTTTCCCGGACAAGGTGTATATCAGCAGCTACGAGGACGTGAACCCGGAGGTGGACGCGGAGCAGGTGCTGGAGGAGATAGCCCACAACAATGCAGACGTGGTGTTCACCACCAGCGTACGGATGTACAACGCCTGCCTGAAGGTGGCGGCGCAGCACCCCAAGACCCGCATCCTGAACTGCTCGCTGAACGCGCCGCACCCGCTGGTGCGCACCTACTATCCCCGCACCTATGAGGTGACCTATCTGCTGGGGATGCTGGCCGGTATTATGACCAAGACCGGGCATATCGGCTATGTGGCGGCGAACCCCGTGTATGGCGTGCCCGCTGCGATCAACGCCTTTGCACAGGGGCTGAAGAGTGTGCGCCCGGCAGGCCGTATCCGGCTGCGCTGGGCCTGCCAGACTGATGCAGCCCACCCGCTGGATTTTGCCGACTGCCCGGAGATCGACATGGTCTACGCCCGGGACAGTCGGGAGCCCGCCGATACCAACCGGGACTATGGCCTGTGCCGCAAGCTGCCGGACGGCAGTTTGCAGCCGCTGGGGCTGCCGATCTGGCGGTGGGATACCTTCTATGTGGAGATCGTGCGCTCCATCTTTGACGGCAGCTGGGACAACGCAGCCACCACCCGTGCGGTGAACTACTGGTGGGGTCTGCGCAGCGGCGCAGAGGATCTGGAGTATCAGGAAACACTGCCCAGCGGTACGCGGCAGCTGCTGGATCTGCTGGAAACGCTGCAGGGCTCGGATAATGTGCACATCTTCCCGGAAAAGCTGTATGATAACGAGGACAACCTGCACTCCCCGGAGAATAGAGTTTACAGCCCCAAAGAGCTGATGGAGATGGACTGGCTGGATGCCTGTGTACACGGCAAGCTGCCCCATTACGATGAACTGGACGTCAAGACCCGTACCGTGCTGGCGATCAACGGACTGGACAACGTAAAGGGTCTGGAAAAATGAGCCGGCCTGACCGGAGACAGAATGGAGCATACGAACGTGAAAATTCTTGCCATCTCAGATGTCCCGTCCAAGGCGCTGTGGGACTATGACACCCGTGCCCGGCTGGAAGGCATCGACCTGATCCTCTCCTGCGGGGATCTGCCCAAGAAGTATCTGGAATATCTCACAAACTTTACCGCTGCACCTATCCTGTATGTGCACGGCAACCACGACGGCAGCTACCAGACCGAGGGCGAGCCCGGCGGCTGCATCTGCGTGGACGACCAGGTGTACACATGGAAGGGGCTGCGCATCATGGGGCTGGGGGGCTGTCAGCGCTATAATAAAGAGGATACCTACCAGTACACCGAGAAAGCCATGCGCCGCCGTGCGCACAAGCTGGAGCATCAGGCGCACAAAAAGGGCGGCATCGACCTGCTGCTGACCCACGCCCCGGCCAAAGGGCTGAACGATGGGGACGACTGTGCCCACAGGGGCTTTGAGTGCTTCAACGAGATTTTGGATGAGTACCAGCCGAAGTGGTTCATCCACGGGCACATACACCTGAATTATGATGCAAAGCTGCCCCGGGTATGCACCCGCGGCAACACCACCGTCATCAACGCCACCGAGCGCTATGTGTTCGAGATCCCGGACCCGGACCCGGCAGAAGAGCGTAAGACCCTCTGGCGGATGCTGGGGTTTTGAGCTGTTGACGGCTCTTGAAAAACGATTTGAAATGCCCTTCGCCTTTACGGCCCCTTCTGTGAAAATGGGATATCGGAACGCCCGCAGGCGTTCCGATATCCCGAAATTTAAAATAATTTTCCGCTGAATATGGCCAGAGCACAAGCGGAGGCCATTTCCAATCGTCCCGGCACAAAAAGAGGCCGCTGCACAGTGCTTGTGCAGCGGCCTTTTTGTTGATGGAGCCTTATTGTGGGAATGGCGGGCGCGGCAGCAGTGCGGTGCAGCCTGCGGCCCTGTGGAAAAAATTACAGTTCCAGTTTGCCGGAGAATTTGTTGATAACGTAGTAGGCTGCGCCCTCCTCGGGCTTGACGTACACCTTGCAGGACTGCACGCCGACCTTGTGGGTGGTGCGGTAGTCTGCCTTGGCACGGTCGATGATGTCGGTGATGTTGTACTGCTCACCGCCCATCTCCACGTACAGCTCGGGTGCCAGCGGCGGGCGGCCACGGCGGGCGGGAGCCTTGGCGGATTTGCGGGTCTTGCCCTCGGCAGCCGGAGCATCGGCTGCGGGAGCAGAAACTTTCTTTTCAGGCATGATGCATAACCTTCCTTCTGTATTTGATCATGGTGCAGCAGGGCTGCACCGGCGGGCTCCAATGGATCTATCGTAAGGCAGAAGCGGTGCGGAAAGCGCACGCCTGTCTGCCCCATACGAACCGATATGAAAACGTTTGCATAAAGAAGCTGAATTTATAATTATATAATATATTTTTGAAATTCATTTGTAAAGCCTTTTTCATAAAAAACATTGTAAAATCGGTAAGAAACGGTGGAATAAATGGTCGGAGCGGGGTTTTGATGCTTTTTTCTCGGGTATAGTACGACCTTTCGGCAAAACAGGCGGTCGTTTCCGGAAATGCCGGGCAGCACTGCGGCTATAAATACGGGCGGCAAAAAACACTCCCTGCAAGGGCGGAATAAGGCGGAACAGAACTGCCGGCGCACGCAGGATGTACCGCATATAAAAAAGAAACGTCCCGACAAAATCGGGACGCTTCTTTTGGGAGCGTGTGCAGTGCTGTTCGCGCCGCACACGCCGCAGATAAAAAGAAAGCCCCCCAGACAAGCTGGAGGGCTTCCTTTTTATGCCGGTGGTGGGGGTCGAACCCACACGTGTTATTAGCACAAGGGATTTTGAGTCCCCCTCGTCTGCCATTCCGACACACCGGCGTATCATTTTGTGAGCGATTTTTATTATACCGGATTTGACAGGTAAAATCAAGAGGGAGTTTTTACGGAAAATGCAGCATAAAACAAAACGTTACACTCCTGTTTATGTGTCGTTTTGTGCACGGGAGAAAAACAGACTTTGCAAAAACTGCGATAAAACAACCGAAATGCGAAGGATTTTGAATAAACAACAGAGCGCGGCATTGCTTTGCTTCCGTTGACGAGACCGAAAAGGGCGGGGTATAATCAGGCTAAAACAGAAGCTTTGCAGCAGAAGAATGCCCGCAGGAGGTAGGAAAATGGCAGACGAACGCAACAGAATGCTGGAGCAGTTGAACACAGACGACTGGCAGGAATGCCGTCAGAGCGTGTTGATCGTGGACGATTCTGCCATGAACCGCAGGATGCTCACCGAGATACTGGGCGGACGCTTTGATACCGCCGAGGCCACCAGCGGGGAAGAGTGTCTGCACCTGCTGGAGGAAAACAGAGACGGTATTTCCATTGTGCTGCTGGACATCCACATGGAAGGAATGGATGGCTTTGCGGTGTTGGAGGAGATGGAGCGACAGAAAATGCTGGAGGATATCCCGGTCATCATGATCTCCAGTGAGGACAAGGTGGACGCCATGCGCCGCGCTTTTGATCTGGGCGCGTCGGATTACATCAGCCGTCCCTTTGACGCCCGGGTGGTGTGCCAGCGCATCGGCAATACCATGCGGCTGTACGCGAAACAGCGGCGGCTCTGCGCTGCGGTGGAAAAACAGATCCGGGAAGCGGATCAGAACAGCCGGATCATGCTTGCGCTGCTGAACCGGGTAATGGAAAAGCGCAACGGCGAGAGCCGGAACCATGTGCGGCGTATCCAGATCATTACCGCACTGCTGCTGGCACAGCTGGCGCAGAAAAACGGGCAGCACTGGCTTACGGGCTCTGTGCGCCGCCGCATCACATTGGCGGCGGCGCTGCACGATATCGGCAAAATAGAGCTGGAAAACCGGCTGCTATGCAATACCGCCCCGACTGCGGAGGAAGAGACACTGCTGCGGCAGCATACAACGCTGGGTGCACAGATGCTGGAAGAAAACAGTACCCGGCAGGAAGCGGCTTTTGTGCAGACGGCGGCACAGATCTGCCGCTGGCACCACGAACGATATGATGGCTCCGGCTATCCTGACGGGCTGGTGGGAGAACAGATCCCGCTGGAAGCGCAGGTGGTGGGGCTGGCAGATGCTTACGATGCACTGGCCGGCGGCGAAAACGGGCGTCCTTACCCCCACAAGGCGGCGGTGTATCTGCTTTGTACCGCCCAAAGCAGCCAGTTCAGCCCGCTGCTGCTGGAATGCCTGCAGGAGATCGGCGACAGGCTGGCAGAAGCACTCCGTGCACCGGAAAAATAAACATTATAATAAGGTGCGCGGGGATGCTCCAAGGCGTTTGCTGCTGCGATGAAAAAGTATTACTTTTCCTCAAAAATCAGATAAAATTTGCGAAACGGTAAAGATTTGGTCGGTTTTTTGTAAGAAACTCACATTCTCTTTAAGGAAAAGGAAAAACAGCTGTGCAAGGCGCAGAAAATCCATACATGAAACAAATTGATATGGAACAATCGACAAAATGTGATAAAATAAAACCAGATATGCGCGCTTGTGTGCATGGTACGGATGGTAAACAGCAATAAGGAGTTATGTGACTATGTCTATTGAAATTTCCCCTAAGTCCTTCTTTGAGCAGCCCAGTGTGGCGGATATGCGGCTGATTGCCTGCCCCGGTGCAGAGGAGCTGACCGGCCTGATCGACAAGCACCTTGTCCGTTGGGCAAAGGCTGCCGGAATTGAAAAAGACACCTTCATTATTTCCTGCGACTGCCCCCGCTTCCAGAGCGGTGATGCCAAGGGTCTGGTCAAGGAGTCTGTCCGCGGCGACGATATCTTTATCGTGGTAGACCCGGGCAACTACAGCGTCACCTACAAGCTGTTCAACTACGAGAACCATATGTCCCCGGACGACCACTTTGCAAACCTGAAGCGCCTGATCCAGGCTGTGGCCGGTAAGGCACACCGTGTTTCCGTTATTATGCCCAGCCTGTACGGCGGCCGTCAGCACCGCCGCGTGGTGCGCGAGAGTCTGGACTGCGCTGTGGCGCTGCAGGAGCTGCAGACCATGGGCGTGCGCAACATCATCACCTTTGACGCACACGATCCCCGCGTGCAGAACGCAGTGCCCCTGATGAGCTTTGATAACGCCATGCCCACCTATCAGGTGCTGAAGAGCCTGCTGAAAAAGGATCCCACCCTGTCCTTCGACAAGGAGAAGTTCACCGTGGTCAGCCCGGACGAGGGTGCTATGAACCGCAATATGTACTTCTCCAGCGTGCTGGGCTGCAATCTGGGTATGTTCTACAAGCGCCGCGACTACACCCGCGTGGTGAACGGCCGCAACCCCATCGTTGCTCATGAGTATCTGGGCGAGAGCGTGGAGGGCAAGACCGTCTTTATCGCGGACGATATCATTGCTTCCGGCGAGAGTATGCTGGAGGTCGCCAGCAACCTGAAGGAGCGCGGCGCTGCCAACATCATCGCCAACGCCACCTTCCCCCTGTTCACCAGCGGTCTGGAGAAGTTCGACAAGGCTGTGGCAGACGGCACCCTGACCTACGTTGTGGGCACCAACCTGACCTACCGTATGCCCGAGCTGCTGACCCGCGACTGGTATGTGGACGTGGATGTTTCCAAGTACGCTGCCTACTTTGTGGTGGCACTGAACCACGATATGTCCGTTTCCAGCATCATCGACCCCCTGAAGAAGATCGAGAACCTGCTGGCAAACCGCAAGTAAGGAAACCTTTCCAAAGCCCCTGCACCCTGCGTGCGGGGGCTTTTTGCGTTTTCATAGAGAAAAGGAAGTGTATCATGAGAAACAGCAGCGTTATAGGGAACTTTCGCTGATCAGCTCTTTTTACAAAAAATAATATACTAATATATTAATTGTAACAAAAAACACTAAATACTATTTACAAATCTTGATGTAAATGGTATTATTTGTACAACATTGAAGCAGAAAGGCACCTGCTGTGAGGAAAAAGTCCGAGAAAAAGCAAGCGAGTCCGGCCTTCAAAGCTGGGCATAAAAAAGTACGCAGACACTTACAAGAACAAGAAGGAGAAAACAATATGAAACGCCGCGATTTTATGAAGCTTTCCGCCGCTACCGCGCTGGGCGCTACTGTAGCCGCCATGGCACCCTCGGCTCTGGCTGCAACAGAGCTGAACCAGACCAACGGAGATCTGCACACTACAGTAGACCGCAAGACTGCAACCATGGGTCTGGGCGATGGCAAGACCTTTGCTTATGACCCGGAAAAACCGTACCTGAACGTGAATGTGGGCCTGTTCCATGATGCGCAGGTAACAGTGGGCGGTCAGAATGTTGGCACTGCTACCTATTACCTGCCCGATGGCATGGATCCTTGGGCGCCGGCAGTTATCGTGCTGACCCCGGATGACACCACCGCAAAGGCGTTCTCCGGCACGGTCACCGGTCGTATGTGGCGTACGGTAGCGTGCAAAAATAAGATCGCAGTTGCATTTTTCGGTCCCGAAAACGGCGGCAGCTGGAACCTTTCCCTGAGCGCTGCCGGTCGCGATGATGCAGCAGCGCTGGATGCACTGTACCAGCTGATGCGCAAGAAGAGCGTTAAACTGTCCGGTGCATTCTCTATGGATAAGTCCCACACTGCACTGGTGGGCTACAAGGAGGGCGGCGCAGCTGCCCTGCTGTTCGGTGCTCGCTGGGCAAGTGATTTCAGTTCCATCTGCGCTGTGGATGCAGCCGAGGTACCAGCAGCCTCTCTGGAGGCAGTGGGCGGTCAGTATGTGCTGCCATTCCCCGGCGACTCCACCCGCGGCGTGCAGGAGGAAGCCATTGCCGCAAAGACGGTGGATACCCCCGTTTGGTTCGTCCGCTCCAATGCTGATTCTACCAATAAGGCAGCGCTGGAGTTCTACCTGAAAGCCAACCAGGCTGTGGCAAAGGGCGACGGTGTTTATGTCAGCGGCCGTGCAGGTTCTGCAGCCGAGGTGTGGGTCACCGAAAAGGCACAGTGCCCGGTAGCCATCTGGGAAAAGTTCTCCGGTCAGTTCAAGCGCTTTATGGCGCTGCAGCTGCCGGGCCGCGTGGCAAAGACAGAGGACTTTACTCGGCGTGGCTTTGATATTCACGAGGAGTGGGTCAACGGCGAGTTGCGCCGCTGGATGGTCTATGTGCCGTCCACCTATACTGGCAACGAAAAGGTGCCGCTGGTGCTGGTGATGCACGGTTATACCGCCTCCATGTATGCCATTGCAGAGGAGTCCCGCTGGTACGATGTGGCAGAGCAGAACGGCTTTATCGTGGTCTTCGCGCAGGGTCTGGTGCGCCCCGCAGACCTGATGGGCAACATTCCCACCGCCATGTGGCTGGCAGGTCCCTTTGCCGCAATGGCCGGTAAGGATACCGACCCCAGCGTGGATCTGGAGTTCATCAACAGCTTGCTGGACCGCATGGAGCAGGATTACCGCATCGATACCACCCGCGTGTATGCCACCGGTCACTCCAACGGCAGCCTGATGACTTGGGCTACCGCCTGCCGCTATGCAAGCCGGTTTGCTGCTATTGCTCCGGTCGGCTATATGTTTACCCCGCTGCCGGAGCTTGACCCCGCTGTTCTGCTGCCGGCATGGGCTTTCCTTGGTGAGTACGACTCGGCAGGCGTGGCAGAGCTGGTGGAGGATAACGGCACAGTGAAGGCGCTGCAAGGCTGGAATGCCCACAACGCCACCAACGAGGCAGCTGTTGCAGAAAGCTCCTCCTACAACGGCGCTTTTGTGACCAAGAGCTTTATGGGCGGCAACGCACCGCTGGTGAAGTACACCGTGGTCAAGGATACCCCCCACGTTTACCTGCAGGAGGAGAGCGTTGCCATCTGGAACGAGTTCTTCTCCCGTTACAGCCGCGGTGCGGACGGCACCCTGTACTATCAGGGCAATGCCGTAAACGCTGGTCAGTACCAGCCCAGCGCAAACTGGTACGCTGCAAAATAAGCTGACAATGCCCGCCGCGCGGCTTTATATCTCGGGACACCGGAACGTCTGCGGACGCTCCGGTGTCCCTTTTTATGTTTTGCGGCGGCTTGTGTTAAGTTTTTGAAAATTCGCGCCGGGAGCTTTGCAAATTCCGGTGGATTTATGCTATATTTAAATTGAAATATTTTGCATTCTGACAGAAAGGAAAAACGCCATGGAGCATTTTGTGGAGTTTGAAGATGTCTGTAAATATTACCAGACCGGCAGTGTGAAGATCGCTGCTGCAGACCACCTGAATTTCTATGTGGACAAGGGTGAGTTCTGCATCATCGTGGGCCCCTCCGGCGCGGGCAAGACCACATTGCTGAACATTCTGGGCGGCATGGACAACTGCGACGAGGGCAACGTCTGGCTGGACGGCCGCAACGTGAGCCGTTTTTCTGCCCGGGAACTGACCACCTACCGCCGGTACGATGTGGGCTTTGTGTTCCAGTTCTACAACTTGGTGCAGAACCTGACCGCGCTGGAAAACGTGGAGCTTGCCAGCGAGATCTGCCGCGACCCGCTGGACCCCGCCGAGACCTTGCGCAGCGTGGGTCTGGGCGAGCGGCTGAACAATTTCCCGGCGCAGCTTTCCGGCGGCGAGCAGCAGCGGGTGTCCATTGCCCGCGCACTGGCCAAAAACCCAAAGCTGCTGCTCTGCGACGAGCCCACCGGTGCGCTGGACTACCGCACCGGCAAGCAGGTGCTGGGTCTTTTGCAGGATACCTGCCGCAAGACCGGACGCACCGTCATCGTTATTACCCACAACACGGCACTGACCGGTATGGCTGACCGCATCATTCAGGTGCGCAGCGGCCGCATCGTGTCCAATCAGGTCAACGAGCACCCGGTGCCGGTGGAACAGATCGAGTGGTGAGAACTGTGCAGAAAAGTTACCGCAAAAATATCCTGCGCGAGATGAAAAGCAGCATCAGCCGGGTGGTGTCCCTGTTTGGCATCGTGGCGCTGGGGGTGATGATGCTTACCGGCCTGATGTGCATTGCCCCCGATATGCGCACTGCGGCCCAGAAGTACTATGTGCAGCAGAATGTGTTCGACCTGCGGGTGCTGTCCACCCTTGGCCTCAGCCAGAGCGATATCAACGCCATTGCCGCTGTGGACGGGGTAGATGCCGTGCAGGCGGTAAAGTATCAGGACGTGGAAGGCCACTGGACAGGGGACGAGCAGACCACGGTGGCGCGGCTGTATCAGCTGCCTGCCGACCCGCAGGCCGATACGCCGGAGAATATGAACCGCTTGGTGCTGCTGTCCGGCCGGATGCCGGAAGCTGCCGGGGAGTGCGTGGTGCATGTGATGGGTCACGGCAGCCCCGTGGAACTGGGCACCCAATTGACCCTGCCGGAAGAGACCGAGGGGGTCAGCGGGCAGGTGTTCACGGTGGTGGGCACGGTGCAGGACCCGCTGCATTTTTCCTCCGATTCCGAGAGCAGCACCGTGGGTGATGGTCAGCTGGACTGCATCCTGTTTGTGCCGGAGGGCACTTTGACTGCAGATTATTATACGGTGTGCTATATCAAGACAAAAAACGCCGGACTGTATGATAATTATTCCGATGAATATCAGGCCGCAGTGGATGCCGTAGCGGAAAAGCTCAAGGCCATCCAGAGCGTGCAGTGTACCGCCCGGCGGGAAGAACTGATGGACACCGCCAACGACAAGCTGACCGAAGCACGCGCAGAGTACGACAGCCAGAAGGCCGAAGCCGAGCGCCAGTTTGCCGAAGCCGAGACAAAGCTGGCAGATGCGCAGCAGCAGCTGGATGCCGCCAAGGCGCAGCTGGAAGCCGGGGAAAAGGAGCTTGCCGCCCAGAAGGCTGCCCTGCCGGACACCATGCAGAGCGGTGCCGACCAGCTGGTGAGCAGCGAGGAGCAGGTGCTGGAATTTGAGGAACAGTTACAGCAGATAGAACTGCTGGTCAATCTGAAAAAGGTGGCCGACCCCTTGCTGACCTACGCGGAAGCCGCCCTGCGCAACGCCGAAAAGGCGCTGGACGAAGCCGAGCCGGAGGACGAGGATTATATTGAACTGCGGGATGCGCTGGCCAAGGCGCAGGCCGCTTACGACAACATCTATAACCAGCTGCAAGGCTATCAGCAGCAGCTGGACGCGGGCAAGCGGCAGATGTACAAGCAGGGGCTGATCTCCTCGCCAAACCTTTCCAACGACCAGCTGGTGACCGAAGCCAAGGCTGCGCTGCGCAAGATGAAATTGCAGCTTTTGCAGGGACAGTTGCAGCTGACCACCGGCACCGCCAGTGCCTACACTCAGTTCGATGCCGCACAAAAGCAGCTGGAAGAGGGCTGGGCAGAATATAACGCCGGGCAGACCCAGCTGGAAGCTTCCCGTACCGAGTACGAGAACCAGAAGGCCGAGGCAGAGCAGAAACTGGCAGACGGCCTTGCCCAGCTGAACGATGCCGAGGAGCAGGTGAGCCAGATCAAAAAGGGCGAGTGGTATGTGCTGGATCGCACCTCCACCATGAGCTGCGTCACCTTTGCCCAGTACGCCGACCGCATGGACGCCATTGCCCGGGTGTTCCCGGTGTTCTTCTTCCTTGTGGCGGCGCTGGTGGCTACCACCACCATGACCCGCATGGTGGACGAGAACCGCCTGCAGATGGGCACTTTAAAGGCGCTGGGCTACTCCAACCTCAGCATCGCGGGCAAGTATTTGTTCTACGCGCTGCTGGCTACCATTCTGGGCAGCATCGTCGGCATGGTGGTGGGCTTTGTGGTGTTCCCCATCATTATCTGGAACGCCTATCAGCTGGTGTTCACCCTGCCCACCTTCACCCTGCACTTCTACCCGGGCATGGCAGCTGCCAGCGTGGGCATCAGCGCCGCCGTCATCGGCTTTGCCACATGGTACGCCTGCCGTTCCAGTCTGGCCGAAAAGACCGCAGCTCTGCTGCTGCCCCGGGCCCCGGTGGCGGGCAAACGCATCCTGATGGAGCGCATCACCCCGCTGTGGCAGCGGATGTCCTTCTCCCAAAAGACCACTGCCCGCAACCTGTTCCGGTATAAAAAGCGGTTCTTCATGACCGTGCTGGGCGTGGCGGGCTGCACCGCGCTGCTGCTCATCGGCTTTGGCATTCAGGATTCTCTGCTGCCCATCGTCACAAAGCAGTCTACCGAGCTGACCCACAACGATATGTCCATCACCCTCAGCGACCCCAAAGCCCTGACCATGGAGCAGGGGCTGGCAGAGGAGCTGGACGGCAACAGCGCTGTGCAGAACTGGGGCGCGGTGTATACCAAATCCACCACCATCTACAATGCCGAAGGCGAGAGTGCAAGCGTGAGTATCGTGGCTGCCGCCAAGGACAGCGACCTGACCCGCTACGTCACCTTCCGCACCCGCAAGGGACACAAGGCCATCAGCTTTGACAGCGGCAGCGTCATCCTGACCGAAAAGACCGCCGAGAATCTGGGTCTGCACACCGGCGATACCTTCTGGGTGGAAAACGCCGAGGGCACCCGGGTGGAACTGACCCTGACCGGCATCACTGAGAACTATATGTTCACCCGGCTGTACCTCCCCCGCGCACAGCTGGAAAGCCTGCTGGGCACGGCAGAGATCCCGTGGAACACGGTCTACGGGCAGACCACCTGCACCGATACTGCCGGGTATAACGCCCTGCGCACCGACCTGCTGGACTGCAACTATGTCAGCAGCATCAGCTTTACCGAGGACACCACCGAACTGTTCGATAACCTTATCGTCAGTCTGGGCTATGTGGTGGTGCTGATCATCATCTGCGCGGCGGCACTGGCGGCAGTGGTGCTGTATAACCTCATCAGCGTCAACCTTGGGGAGCGCAAAAAGGAGCTGGCGACCATCAAGGTGTTGGGCTTCTACGATCAGGAGGTGTACCGCTACATCTTCCGCGAGATCGAGCTGCTGGCACTCATCGGCTCCGGCGTGGGTCTGGCGCTGGGTGTGCCGCTGCACAAGTTCATCATCCTGACCGTGGAGATGGATCAGCTCATGTTCATCCGCACCATTGCTCCCCGCAGCTACCTGCTGGCGGTGGCGCTGACCATGGTGTTTACCGTGGTGGTCTGCTTTGTGATGCGGCGGCACGTCCGGCGCATCAGCATGGTGGAAAGCATGAAGGCCCCGGAGTAATGTTTACAGCGCATTCATGAAATAAGCATAATTTCGTAGAAATTTTCGGGTATCATAAAATCACCGGGAGGGGGAGAGCCGCAAGCCCCCTCTCAGGGACATGATTCCTCCTATACCCCAAACCAAATACCGCAAAAGGCCGCGCCTTGTCTGAACCAGCAGATGAGACGCGGTCTTTTGCGTGTAGGATACGTCTGCAGTGCACCGGCAGAGGAGATCGTTTTTGCCAAACTGTGCAAAAAATACGGGCAGCACAGGCGGATATATCATGCAAAAAATACATCCTCGAAAAAAGTGGAATTAACCTATTGACAAACTAGGTAGAACGGGATATAATGCAAACATCCAATCCACCAGTCTTGTAGGGAAATGAAACAGAGGTTCCCCGGCGGGTGGTACATAGAGGGATGGAAAAGTTTTACCGGAAGGAGGGCACAAAGATGAAGCTGATCTGGAAAGAACTGCTGCACGCGAATTATCGCTGTGGGCGAATGCATACCCACCGGGCACCGGCATCGGATGTGTACTGTATGTTGCCCTCGGCTGCGCGAATGTGTACCCGAATGTGACAGCAGCTCCGGTAGACCACACTGCCCGGTGCGCCTTTGAAAACGCATCGGGATTTTTTACACACAATAATAATACTATTGGTATATAAAGAGAGGTAAATAACAATGTCTGAATATAAATTTGAGACCCTGCAGCTTCATGTCGGTCAGGAGCAGGCCGACCCCGCCACCGATGCCCGTGCGGTGCCCATCTACCAGACCACGTCTTATGTATTCCGCAACAGCCAGCACGCCGCAGACCGCTTTGGTCTGGCCGATGCAGGCAACATCTACGGCCGTCTGACCAACTCCACGCAGGATGTGTTCGAAAAGCGCATTGCAGCGCTGGAGGGCGGCGTGGCAGCACTGGCTACCGCTTCCGGTGCAGCTGCCATCACCTACACCATTCAGGCACTGGCACAGGCCGGTGACCACATCGTGGCACAAAAGACCATCTACGGCGGCAGCTACAACCTGCTGGCACACACCCTGACCCAGTTCGGCGTCAACACCACCTTCGTGGATGCCCACGACCTTGCACAGGTGGAAGCAGCCATCCAGCCCAATACCAAGGCTGTGTATCTGGAAACGCTGGGCAACCCCAACAGCGACATCCCGGATATCGACGCCATTGCAGCCATCGCCCACAAGCACGGCCTGCCGCTGGTCATTGATAACACCTTCGGCACCCCGTACCTCATCCGTCCCATCGAGCACGGCGCAGACATCGTGGTGCACTCTGCCACCAAGTTTATCGGCGGCCATGGCACCACGCTGGGCGGCATCATCGTGGACAGCGGCAACTTCGACTGGAAGGCCAGCGGTCGTTACCCCAACATTGCTGCCCCCAACCCCAGCTACCACGGCGTCTCCTTTGCAGATGCCGCAGGCCCTGCCGCCTTTGTCACCTACATCCGCGCCATTCTGCTGCGTGATACCGGCGCTACCATCTCCCCCTTCAACGCATTCCTGCTGCTGCAGGGCACCGAGACGTTGAGCCTGCGCATCGAGCGTCATGTGGAGAACACAAAAAAGGTGGTGGAGTTCCTTGCCAACCACCCGCAGGTGGAAAAGGTGAACCACCCCTCGCTGCCGGATCATCCGGATCACGCTCTGTACCAGAAGTATTTCCCCAACGGCGGCGCATCCATCTTTACCTTTAACATCAAGGGCGGCCGCGAGGAAGCCTTTACCTTCATCGACAACCTGAAGATCTTCTCTCTGCTGGCCAACGTGGCGGACGTGAAGAGCCTTGTTATCCACCCGGCCTCCACCACCCACAGCCAGCTGACCGATGCCGAGCTGGCCGAGCAGCAGATCTACCAGAACACCATCCGCCTGTCCATCGGCACCGAGCACATCGATGACATCCTTGCCGATCTGGAAGCCGGCTTCGCAGCCGTCCGCGGCAAGTAACTAGCGATTCTCTTTCCCGCAAGGGGAGTGTGATCTTCCTTTTATTCCTGTCCAAGCCTCCATAAGCGTACGACAAGACCCCCGGCTGCCCGCCGGGGGTCTTGTCATCATAAAAAAAGTGGTTCAGAAACGCCTGTGGGCGTTTCTGAACCACAAATTATACTGCCGTTTTTCCGATTAGCGGCCGATCAGCAGGTCGCGGCGGCAGCGCAGACCCACAGAGAGGGTGGCGCTGCTGCCCAGATGCCGCAGGGTGACGCGGGTACCGGACTTCTGTCCCTCGCACAGCAGCGAGAGGTTCAGGGTGGTGGTGTTCTTCTCGGTCACCAGCACCAGCGTTTTCACGCCGCTGGCCTGCAGCGCCTGCATATCCTCGATGGTGGTGCGGAAGGTAGCCACCTCGGCGGGCACGTCCAGCGTCAGCACGCCGCCCTTCTGGCGGGCGGTGTACAGCAGCTGCTTGCCCAGCAGACCCTTGACGGTGTAGCGCGCTTCGGTCTTTGCGGTGTCGGCCAGCTCGTCACCGGAGATCAGCATGATGTTGCCCTGAATGGGGTTGCCCTCCGGGGCACCGTAGCCGCCGTAGCTGGGGTCCTTTTCCCCCACGGCAACGTCGGCACTGTGCAGTGCAATGTCGCCCTGCACCATCTGCTCCTGCGGGGGCAGATAGCCCTCCACGCAGGTAGGATCCACCTCGGCGGCAAATGCGCCCACGCTCAGCATGGCAGCAGCGCACACCGCCACAGCGGCACAGCTTAGGGTACGGACAAACTTTTTGTTCAGCATCTTCATAGGAAATACCTCCTGAAAACGGCAGCCGCAGGGACTGCCTTTGTTTTTTGCATCATAATCGTTTTTTAAACCATGGTTCAGCTGCGGCGCATCCACAATGGAAAACCGCCGTATCTGCTCTATAAACGGATACGGCGGCCGGATTATTGCAAAAGATTCAAAAATTTTTATTTTCAGGAATTTTCCGGTTTGTTTTCGGTGTCATCGCGGTTGAGGATATCCATGAATTCCTCGCCGGTGATGGTCTCCTTCTGGTACAGATACTGTGCCAGTTCGTCCAGCTTTGCGCGGTTCTCGGTCAGGATGCGGATGGCCTTTTCGTGCTGGGTCTTGACCAGCTCTACCACCTTCCGGTCGATCTCGCACTGGGTCTGGGCACTGCAGGCCAGCGAGGTGTCGCCGCCCAGATACTGGTTGTTCACGGTTTCCAGTGCCACCATGTCAAATTCATCACTCATGCCGTAGCGGGTCAGCATGGCACGGGCAAGCTTTGTAGCCTGCTCGATATCATTGGACGCGCCGGTGGTGATGGAGTTGAAGGCTACTTCCTCGGCAGCGCGGCCGCCGGTCAGGGTGGCGATCTTGTTTTCCAGCTCGGCCTTGTTCATCAGGTAGTGGTTGCCCTCGTCCACCTGCATGGTGTAGCCCAGTGCGCCGGAGGTGCGGGGGATGATGGTGATCTTCTGCACCGGGGCAGAGTTGGACTGCTTTGCTGCCACAAGGGCGTGGCCGATCTCGTGGTAGGCTACGATGCACTTTTCGTGGTCGGTCAGGATGGAGTTCTTCTTCTGGTAGCCGGCAATGACCACCTCGATGCTCTCCTCAAGGTCGGCCTGCGTCACGCTCTTGCGGCCCGCCCGCACGGCACGCAGGGCGGCTTCGTTCACGATATTGGCCAGCTCTGCGCCGGAGGCACCGGAAGCCATGCGTGCCACAGTGTTGAAGTCCACACCCGGGGCAATCTTTACCTTTTTGGCGTGCACTTTCAAGATCTCCTCGCGGCCCTTCAGATCGGGCAGCTCCACGGGCACACGGCGGTCGAACCGGCCGGGACGGGTCAGGGCAGGGTCAAGGGAATCCGGGCGGTTGGTGGCTGCCAGAATGATGACACCGGTGTTGCCCTCAAAGCCGTCCATCTCGGTAAGCAGCTGGTTCAAAGTCTGCTCGCGCTCGTCGTTGCCGCCAAACTGGCCGCTGTTGCGCTTCTGGCCAATGGCGTCGATCTCATCAATGAATACGATGCAGGGCGCTTTTTCCTTGGCCTGCTTAAACAGGTCGCGCACCTTGGAAGCACCCATGCCCACGAACATCTCCACGAACTCCGAACCGGAGATGGAGAAGAAGGGCACGTTGGATTCGCCTGCCACGGCCTTGGCCAGCATGGTCTTGCCGGTGCCCGGAGGGCCTACCAGCAGAATGCCCTTGGGCATGGAAGCACCAATCTCTTCATACTTCTTGGGGTCGTGCAGATAATTGACGATCTCCTGCAGGTTCTCCTTGGCCTCATCCTCACCGGCAACGTCCGCAAAGCGGATGCCGTGGGTGGACTGCACATAGACCTTTGCGTTGGATTTGCCCGCGCCGCCGAACATCATGGCACCCGGGCCGCCGCCTGCCTTTTCCATCAGCTTTTTGTTCATCTGGTTGCCGATGAAGCTGAACAGCAGAATGGGCAGCACGAACCACAGCAGAAAGCTGAGCACCGGCGAACCCTGCTCCACGATCTCGCTGGAGAACTGCGCACCGGCATCGTACAGGCGCTCGGTCAGGCCGGGGTCGTTCATCAGGCCGGTCTTGTAGATCTGCTTGTTGTCCTTATCCGTAAAAATGATCTGGTTGGACTGGATATCTACCTTGCCGATGTTCTCCTGCTCGGTCATGCTCATAAAGGTGCCGTAGTCTACCTCCTGCACCTGACGCTCGGCCAGCCACGGCATGACCACAAGGTTGATGACCAGCAGCACCAGCAGCACGATGGCATAGTAGATGGCCAACGGCTTTCTGGATGGCTTGACTTCTTTCATGGGATGTTCCTCCTTATAAGGTGGGCTTCCACCCGTTTGCTGCGTCCAGTATACCACATCCTGCCGCCCGGCAACAGCGCAGCGAGGGCAACTTTGCAAAAACTTAGCAGTTTCTTAACAAAGAGGGGAGAATCCCCAATTCTGCATGATTTACCCTATGATATTATGAAATGCTTTCATCTTTATCCTGAACGAAACTTCTTGACACTTTCTGGCGGGCGTGCTAAAATTATCTCACTTTCAACAAAGTGCAAATGCGTTGACGGGGATAAAACGATCTTTCTTCTGCGTGCAGAGAGCCGCCGGGTGGTGCAAGGCGGGTGCAGAGAACTTCGGATACTGGCCCCTGAGCGGCAGAACTGAACGGACAAGTAGGTTCTGACGGACGCCCACCGTTACAGGGGCAGCGATTCGCCGTTTTGGCCGATCGTGCAAAGTGGCTGTACCTGACCGTACAGCAAGGAGAGTGGTACCACGGGTGCCCTGTAAAAGCAATTTACAGGCTCTCGTCTCTCAAGGTTTTCGCCTTGAAAGACGGGAGCCTTTTTGTATGCGGATATCCCTTCAGGCATCGCTACGCGATGCCAGCTCCCCCAAGGGGGCGCCTTTGGCAATGCCGCAAACTTTACCGCATTCCGGAAAGCCGTCCCCTTGGGGAAGGTGGATGCGAGTGAAACGAGCAGACGGAAAGGGTGCATTTTATGCACCACAACATCAGGAGGACAACAGGATGATGGACGCTACCAAGTACGCACCGGGGTACTACCCGGTACCCGCCGGTTATGACAGCTGGGTAAAAAAAGACCATATTGAAAAGGCTCCCGCATGGTGCAGCGTGGATCTGCGGGACGGCAATCAGGCGCTGATCGTGCCCATGAGCCTTGCAGAAAAGCTGGAGTTCTTCCAGATGCTGGTGAAGATCGGCTTCAAGGAGATCGAGGTGGGCTTCCCCGCCGCCAGTGAGACCGAGTACGAGTTCCTGCGCACCCTGATCGAAAAGGATATGATCCCCGCCGATGTCACGGTGCAGGTGCTGACCCAGTGCCGCGACCACATCATCCGCCGCACCTTCGAAGCAGTCAAGGGCGCACCCCGGGCGGTGATCCACTTCTACAACTCCACCTCCGTGGCGCAGCGGGAACAGGTGTTCCACAAGTCCAAGGAGGAGATCAAGCAGATCGCTGTGGACGGCGCAAAGCTGGTAAAGCAGCTCAGCGAGGAGTACGAGGGCAATTTCCTGTTTGAGTACAGCCCCGAAAGCTTTACCGGAACCGAGGTGGATTACGCCGTAGAGGTGTGCAACGCCGTGCTGGATATCATGCAGCCCACCCCGGAGCGCCCCATGATCATCAATCTGCCGGTGACCGTGGAGATGAGTATGCCCCATGTGTACGCCAACCAGATCGAGTATTGCGACAAGCACCTGAAGTACCGCGACAGCGTGATCATCTCTACCCACCCCCACAACGACCGCGGCACCGGCGTAGCCTGTGCCGAGCTGGCAGTGCTGGCGGGTGCACAGCGCGTGGAGTGCTGCCTGTTCGGCAACGGCGAGCGCACCGGCAATGTGGACGCCGTAACGCTGGCCATGAATATGTACAGCCACGGCGTAGACCCCAAGCTGGACTTCTCGGATATGCCCGCCATCTGCGCTACCTACGAGCGGGTGACCCGGATGCACATCTACGAGCGCACCCCCTACGCCGGGCAGCTGGTATTTGCCGCCTTTTCCGGCAGCCATCAGGATGCCATTGCCAAGGGTATGGCGTACCGCAAGCAGACCGGCGAGCACCGCTGGACCTGCCCCTACATCCCGGTGGACCCCCACGACATCGGCCGTACCTACGACGCCGACGTCATCCGCATCAACAGCCAGAGCGGCAAGGGCGGCATCGGCTTTGTGCTGGAACAGAACTACGGCTACAACCTGCCCCCCAAGATGCGGGAGGCACTGGGCTACAAGGTCAAGAGTGTGTCCGACCACAGCCACAAGGAGCTGAGCGCCGCCGAGGTGCTGCACATCTTCGAGGATACCTACCTCAACCGCGCAAAGCCGCTGAACGTGGTGGAAGCCCACTTTGCACAGGTAAACGGCATTACCGCCACGGTCACGCTGGAACTGAACGGCCAGCGCAAGGTGGTCACCTCGGTGGGCAACGGCCGTCTGGATGCCGTAGCCAACGCTATCCAGAGCGCCACCGGTATGGACTTCCATCTGGAAAACTACTCTGAGCACAGTCTGGATGAAGGCTCTACCTCCCGCGCGGCCTCCTATGTGGGGCTTGTCTGGGGCGACAACACGGTCACATGGGGTGCCGGTACCGACACTGACATCATTGTGGCCGGTGTCCGTGCCCTTGTCAGCGCGATCAACAATCGATAAGGAAAACTCCCCCAGTCTGCTACGCAGACAGCCCCCTCTGGGATGGGGCCTTTGGCAAAACCAGAAAGTTTTCCTTCTCGCCAAAGGCTCCCTCACCGAGGGAGCTGGCAGCACCGTCAGGTGCTGACTGAGGGAGTTTGGACAGCGTACTCATGTTTTGAAAGTAAAAAGGAGAAAACTACCATGGGAATGACCCTGACGCAGAAGATCCTTGCCGCACACGCCGGACTGCCGGAGGTCAAGGCAGGCCAGCTGATCAACGCAAAGTTGGACATTGTGCTGGGCAATGATATCACCACCCCGGTGGCCATCAACGAGTTTGAGCGCGCCGGTTTTGACCGCGTGTTCGATAAAGAGCATATCGCCATCGTGCTGGATCACTTTGTACCCAATAAGGATATCAAGAGCGCTACCCAGTCCAAGCAGTGCCGGGAATTTGCCAATAAATACGATATCCTCAACTTCTACGATGTAGGCCAGATGGGCATTGAGCACGCCCTGCTGCCGGAAAAAGGCATCGTCACCGCCGGCGACTGCGTGATCGGCGCGGACAGCCACACCTGCACCTATGGTGCACTGGGTGCCTTCTCCACCGGTGTAGGCTCCACCGATATGGCCGCAGGCATGGCCACCGGTATGGCATGGTTCAAGGTGCCCTCTGCCATCAAGTTCGTGCTCACCGGCAAATTCAATCCCCGGGTGTCCGGCAAGGACCTGATTTTGCACATCATCGGCATGATCGGTGTGGACGGCGCACTGTATAAATCCATGGAGTTCACCGGCCCGGGCGTGGAAAGCCTTACCATGGACGACCGCCTGTGCATCTGCAATATGGCCATTGAAGCCGGTGCCAAGAACGGCATCTTCCCGGTGGATGAGGTGACCAAGGCTTATCTTGCAGGCCGCAGCCAGCGCCCGCCGGTGTTCTACGAAGCCGACCCTGATGCTGTGTACGAAAAGACCATCGAGATCGACCTCGGCGCACTGGAGCCCACCGTCAGCTACCCCCATCTGCCCGAGAACACCCATGTTGCCAGCGAGGGCAAGGACATCAAGATCGATCAGGTGGTCATCGGCAGCTGCACCAACGGCCGTTTGGAGGACATGGAAGCCGCATACAACATCCTCAAGGGCAAGCACATCGCCAAGGGCGTGCGCGGCATCATCATTCCCGCCACCATGGCTGTCTATAAGGAGTGCATCCTGCGGGGCTGGACTACTGCCTTTATTGATGCGGGCTGCATCGTATCCACCCCCACCTGCGGCCCCTGTCTGGGCGGCTACATGGGCATTCTGGCAGCGGGCGAACGCTGCGTTTCCACCACCAACCGCAACTTTGTGGGACGCATGGGTCATGTGGACAGCGAGGTCTATCTGGCCTCTCCCGCCACCGCCGCCGCCAGCGCCCTGACCGGCTGCATCACCGACCCGCGCACGGTCTGACCCGAAAGGAGCATGAGCATGAACGCAAGAGGTTCTGTTTTCAAATACCCGGATAACGTGGATACCGACGTCATCATCCCGGCACGCCACCTGAACACGCAGGATGCCAAGGAACTTGCCAGCCACTGCATGGAGGATATCGACAAGGACTTTGTGAATCGGGTGCAGCCCGGTGATATCATGGTGGGCGGCTGGAACTTTGGCTGCGGCTCTTCCCGCGAGCACGCGCCCCTGTGCATCAAGACCGCCGGTATCGCGGTGGTCATTGCCAAAAGCTTTGCCCGTATCTTCTACCGCAACAGCATCAACATCGGCCTGCCCATCATGGAGTGCCCGGAGGCTGTGGACGCCATCGAAGCAGGGGACACCGTTCAGGTGGATTTTGACACCGGCGTCATCACCGACGAGACCAACGGCAAAGTGTTCCACGCCGAGCCTTTCCCGCCCTTTATCCAGAACATCATCTCCGCCGGCGGCCTGATGAAGGCCATCCAGAAATAACCCCTTCAGCCTCACTTCGTTCGGCAGCTCCCCCAAGGGGGCGCCTTACAGCAATGCCGTAAACTTTCCCTCTACCGCGAAAAGCCGTCCCCTTGGGGAAGGTGGCACGGCGTAAGCCGTGACGGAAGGGGTGGTTGGCAGACGCTGCTAATTATTGTAAAAGGAGTACCTCATGGAAAAAAATATTGCTGTCATCTGGGGCGATTGCTCCAGCCCGGAGATCGTAAAACAGACCCTCCGGGTGCTGGATAAGGTGGCCGAAAAGTACGGCCACACCTTCCACTATACCGCTGCCGCCATGGGCGGCGAAGCCATTGATAAATATGGCGACCCGCTGCCCCAGCACGAGCTGGATAAGTGCCTTGCCGCCGACAGCGTGCTGCTGGGCGCGGTAGGCGGCCCCAAGTGGGAGGGTCTGCCCGGGGAGCAGCGGCCGGAAAAAGGTCTGCTGCGGCTACGCGCCGGGATGGGACTGTACGCCAACAACCGCCCGGCGAAGATCTGGCCGCAGCTGGCGCCTGCCAGCCCCCTGAAGCCCGAGATCGTGGCACAGGGCATTGATTTTATCATCGTGCGGGAACTGATCGGCGGCGTGTACTTCGGCAATCACGAGACCCACACGCTGGAAAACGGCGAAAAGCAGGCCGTGGATACCATGCCTTATGCAGAGCACGAGATCGAGCGCATTGGCCGCATCGGCTTCGAGACCGCCCGCAAGCGCCGCAAAAAGCTGTGCTGCGTGGACAAGGCCAACGTGCTGGACACCAGCCGTCTGTGGCGCACCGTGATGCACCGGCTGCAGGCCGAGTACCCGGACGTGGAGTACAGCGAGATGTTCGTGGACAACTGCGCCATGCAGATCGTGAAGAACCCCGCCCAGTTTGACGTCATCGTTACCGAGAATATGTTCGGCGATATCCTGTCGGACGAAGCTTCCATGATCACCGGCTCTATCGGCATGATCCCGTCCTCCAGCCTTGGTGACGGCACCCGGGGTCTGTACGAGCCCATCCACGGCTCTGCCCCGGACATTGCAGGCAAGGACATCGTAAACCCCACCGCCTGTATCCTTTCTGCCGCCATGATGCTGCGGTACTCCTTTGGCATGGCAGCAGAAGCCGATGCCATTGAGAATGCCGTGAGCCGTGTGCTGGACAAGGGTCTGCGCACTGCCGACAACATGAGCGACGGCTGCACCTGCCTTGGCTGCACTGCCATGGGCGATGCCATTCTGGCAGAGCTTTAAGCCGCAGCGCGGGACGATTTGAAATGCGCTCCGCTTTTTACGGGTTGCGGCACCCAGCATCCGCTTCGTGCCTTGGGCGGCACTCGCGTCTTGCTGGCCGCTGCCCCAACAACTGCTCCCTGTTTCCGCCGCTGGCGGCGGTCGCAGTTGTTGCATTGCGGGGTGGGTGGAGTCCAGAGGTAGGGAGGGGGGAATCGGAACCCCCCTCCCTGCCTCTGGCCCAGCGGAGCGTCCCTGCACGCTGAAAGCAAGCAGAAACTTCCCCCATGGAGCGTGATACCTTCCAAATCTTCCCGGCTGCGGACAAGGCAAAAGCGCCCCGCACTTCCAGTGGAAATGCGGGGCGCTGCATGGTTTTGGTTGAAGTTTGCCGTTTACAGCTCGATCTTGCCGAAGCTGAAATCTGCAAAGTCGTCCACGCGCTCGGTGCGCTTGGGTGCCACGGGTGCTGCGCTCTCGGCGTCGCGGGGGGCGTAGGTGCGCTCCGGCACGCTGGACGGACGCGGGCCGCGGGGTGCACCGCTGCGATTGCCGCGGTAGCCGCCGTTGCGGCCGCCGTTCTCGCTGCGGCGCTCACCGCGATAACCGCCATTGCGGTTGCCGCCGGGACGACGGCCATTCCGGTTGCCGCCACGGCCACGGCGCTCGCCGTAGGTATTCTCGGTCTGAGCATCCGGTGCGGTGGAGTAGATGACCACGCGGCGGTCACGGCCCTCGCCCTTGCTCTCGCTGCGCACACCCTCCATCTTGCTGATGGCAGAGTGGATGATGCGGCGCTCGTAGGGGTTCATGGGCTCCATGGCAAAGCTGCGGCCGGTCTTGCGCACCTTGGCACCAATGCGCTGTGCCAGTGCGGTCAAATCGCTCTCGCGCTTGTCGCGGTAACCTGCAACATCCAGACCCAGCTTGATGTAATCGCCCTCCAGACGGTTTGCCACAAGGCTTGCCAGATAGGACAGGCTCTCCATGGTCTCGCCACGGCGGCCGATGAGGGCACCCAGCTTTTCACCATCCAGACGGATGATGGTGGCTTCGCCCTTCTGCACGGCGCTGAAGGTCACATTCTCCACGCCCATCAGGGTGATGACCTCCCGCAGATAGTCCACGGCAGCCTTCACCTTGGCGTTCTCCTCGATGACGATGGGCACTTCCACCTCTTCTGCCTCCTCGGCAGTCTCGGCGGTCTGCTCTGCAGCGGGGGTCTGCTCAGCGGCAGGCTCTTCCACAGCGGGGGCCTGCTCGGCCACGGGGGCAGTCTCCTGCACGGGGGTGGCAGTCTCCACAGGCTGCTCTGCCACCTGCTCCACCGGCTTTGCGGGCGCGGCGGGGGCATCCGGCTCTTCCACGCTCACGCGCACCTTGGCGGGGGTGGTCTTTAAGCCCAGAAAACCGGTCTTCTGGGGCATTTCCAGCACTTCGTAGCTGACGTTCATATCGTCTGCCTGCACACCCAGCAGGGCACAGGCCTTGGCGCGGGCTTCGTCCACCGTCTTGCCGGTGGATTCCTGTGTACGGATCATAACCGTTTACCTCCCTTGTTACTGTTTATCCTGCTTGTCAAGCTCGCTCAGCGGCACGGTGCGCTCGTCCTTGTAGCGCTCGGCGTCCAGCTGACGGGCATACTCCAGCCGGCGCTTGTTCATCTCGCTGGCGGAAAGGTTCTTTTCCACGGTCTTGCCGGTCTTGGGGTCGGTGACCTGAACGGTGGTGTTCTTCACACCGCGCTTTTCCTGCTTGCGCTTTGCGGCGATCTCTGCTTCCACTTCCTTGCGCATCTTCTCAGGGTCGTAGAACTTGCGCATGATCTGGGTCTGTGCGGTCATAACGATGTTGGAAATGACGTAGTACAGAGAGAATGCCAGCGGGAAGGTAAAGCAGAAGAACAGGTACATCAGCGGCATCATGTACATGGTCAGCTTCATGCTGCCCTGCATCTGCTGGCCGGAGGCCTTCATGCTGATATGGGTGGACAGGAACATGGTGATGACCGACAGCAGCGGCAGCACGATGTCCAGAGACAGACCGATCTGCGGGATGCGGGTCAGGTCGATGCCCAGGAAGTTCATGTGCTGGCCGAACTCGGTGATGGTAGCGATCTGCTCGGCGCTAAAGCAGCCCAGCACGCCGCTGTTGCCTGCAACCACCTGGGCGATGATGTTGGTATCGCGGGTGATGGCGGTAAAGGTGACACCGGCAGCGGTCAGGGCCTCGCCTGCGCTGGCCAGCGCAGCGGCGCTGATGTGGAAGATGCGCTCCAGCGGGTTATACACCACGCCGATAACACCGAACATGACAAGGAAATTCAGCAGCATGGGCAGGCAGCCTGCGGTGGGCTTATAGCCAAAGTCCTGCTGCAGCTTCATCAGCTCAGCCTGCTGCTTTTCGGGCTTGTCCTTGTACTTGGTCTGGATCTCCGCGATCATGGGCTGGAAAGCAGACATTTTTGCCATGCTCTTCTGCTGGCTGGTCTGCAGGGGGATCTTGACGATGTTGATGAGCAGGGTGAAGAGGATGATGTCCCAGCCGTAGCTCGGCAGCAGCTTGTAGATCCACTCCATGACATAGCCGAGAGGACCGCTCAGGATGTAAATAAAGTTCATACCTTTGTCCATTCTGCCCCGGCTGTGGCCCGGGACGCATTATTTTTTTATCGTAGGACACGCCGCCCACAGTGCAGCGCGTCATAAGAAGCTGATTCAAATGCCGGGGGAACTCCCCCAGTCTCGCTGCGCTCGACAGCCCCCTCTGAGATGGGGCTCCTGACGCAACTGCAAACTTTGTGCTTTAGCCGAAAACTCTATCGCTATGCCAAGGGCTCCCTCTCCGAGGGAGCTGGCACGGCGCAAGCCGTGACTGAGGGAGTTTTCATAACAGGCTTATCCCCTATGCCGCTTTTCAAACAGCTTTGCGGGCTGCAGGTTGCGGGCGGGGCTTTGCCAGCGGCCGGGCGGCGGCACGGGGTCGTATCCCCACCTGCCCAAGGGATTACACCGGGCAATACGCCATGCGCCCAGCAAAATGCCCTTTACACAGCCGTGGGTCAGGATGGCCTGCATGGTGTAGTTGCTGCAGCTGGGCGAAAACCGGCAGCTGCGGCCGATCCATGGGCTGAGGGTGTACTGGTAGATACGGATGGGCACGCACAGCGCCCTGCGGCAGAGCATTTGCAGCCGGTTCACGCGCGGGACTCCGGCTTTTGTTTGCGGGCAGGGGGCACGGTGGCGGGCGGCTTTGCGTCCGGGCGCTTGGCCTTATCCGGCAGACCGGCCTGTGCAAACAGCTTTGCCACAACGCTGCTCAGCTGCCAGCTTTTCAGTTTGGGGGTCATGCCCCGGGCCACGAAGATCAGATCGTAGCCGCCGATATTGTAATCCAGATGCTCGTCAATAGCAGCTTTCATCACGCGGCGGGCGCGGTTGCGCTGCACGGCGTGGCCTATTTTTTTGGTGGCGGTCAGGCCCACCCGGGTGTTGCGGCCGCGGGTCTTGAGCACATACAGTACCAGTGCCGGGTTCACATAGGACTTGCCGCGGGCGTACACACGGCCAAACTCGCTGTTGCGGCGGATCGGACGATAACGCATAACGTCGGCACCTCCTTTCGTCCGGGTGCACATGGGTGCACTCTTTAGCCAGTATATCAAAAATTTTTGCAGTTTAAAAGCCCATCCGGGCATTTTTACGAAAAAACTTTTGACGGGTAAAAAAATAAGACCGCCAATGGGATATCAGCGGTCTTTTGTGCGCATATTCATTTCTGCGCCGGATCTCACCTGCAAGGTTTAAGATCAGACAGTCAGGCTCTTGCGGCCCTTTGCACGGCGAGCATTGATGACCTTACGGCCGTTCTTGGTGCTCATGCGGGTCAGAAAGCCATGAACTTCCTTGCGCTGACGCTTCTTGGGCTGAAAAGTTCTCTTCATGGTTGTATCCTCCGTAAAAACTTATCCCCGGTATGGGGTCTTGATCGGTCCCAGATTGGGGACAGGCTTGCAATTCAACAGTATATCGCATAGTATGACGTTCTGTCAAGCATTTTTTGCAGTTTTCTGCAAACTTTTTTCTGATTTTTCTGTTAAAAGCTTTTCAACTTTTTCACCATTTTGCTGTGGAAAACTTTTTTCTACCAGATATTGTGGTCTTTTTGGCGTGTTTCCACAAGGCTGCTGTACCATCTTATCTTATGTATTATAAATTACATTATAGTAATATAGACGCAGGGAGATTTTTGTGGTATACTAACGTGGTATCAGCAGCATTGTTGAAAACTTCGACCGATTCAATGGAGTGGATGTTTTATGGATTCTTTCAAGGACGTTTTAGAAGCGGCCCAGATGTACTGCAAGGCGCAGATGGCCGAGCCAACGTACAATCTCTATATCGACGGGTTGGAGCCCATCAGCTTTGAGGACTCCAGCCATATCACCCTGTCGGTGCGCAACGATTTTATCTGCAAGATCGTCACCGACCGGTACCTTGGCCTGCTCAAAGAGGCCTTCAAGTCCGTGCTGGGCTTTGATGTGGACATCACCCTTGTGGTGCCCAGCACCCCGCCCCACGAAGTAGTGCTGGCCCAGCAGTACGAGGCAAACCCCGCCTCCCCGCAGGGCAACTACGAGTTCACCTTTGAAAACTTCATCAAGGGGCCGTCCAACCAGTTTGCGTTTGCTGCTGCGCAGGCTGTGGCGGCAAACCCCTCCGGGGCGTATAACCCCCTGTTCATCTACGGCGGCTCCGGCCTTGGCAAGACCCATCTGCTGACCGCCATTCAGACCGAGATCAAGCGCACCCACCCCGATTTCGTCATCATGTATGTCACCTGCGAGCAGTTCACCAACGAGCTGATCGCCGCCATCCGCGCCGGCAGCACCGAGGACTTCCGCATGAAGTACCGCGTGGCAGACCTTTTGCTGGTGGACGATATCCAGTTCATTGCGGGCAAGGAGTCCACACAGGAGGAGTTCTTCCACACCTTCAACTCCCTGCATGATGCCCACAAGCAGATCGTCATCGCCTCCGATCGCCCCGCCAAGGAGATCAAGAGCCTGGAAGAGCGTCTGCGCACCCGCTTTGAGTGGGGTCTGACCGCCGATGTGCAGCCGCCGGATTTTGAGACCCGGGTGGCCATCGTGAAGCGCAAGGCAGAACTGTTGCATCTGGATCTGCCCGAGGACGTGGCAGAGTTCATTGCCAACCACCTGAAAAACAACATCCGCCAGCTGGAGGGCGCAGTGAAAAAGCTGAACGCCTATTATATGCTGGAGGGCATCCAGCCGGTGATCAGCGTGGCGCAGAACGCCATCAAGGATATCCTCAACGAGACCCAGCCGGTGCCGGTGACCATCGAAAAGATCATCGGCGAGGTATCCCGCACCTTCAACGTGTCCCCTGCCGACATCCGGGGCACCAAGCGCAACGCCAATGTGGCTTCCGCCCGCCGCGTTGCCATCTATATCCTGCGGGAAGTCACCGGCATGAGCATGGAGGAGATCGGGCGGGAATTCTCCGGCCGCGACCACTCCACCATCGTCTACTCCCTCAAGACCATGGAGCGGGACATGAAGAACGACCAGCACCTGCGGGAGACCGTGAGCGATATCATCAAGAACGTGAAGGCCTAAACCGGGGAAAACTGGGCAAAAGTCATACTCATTTCAGGGTGTGACCCCAAAATATGGGGAGAAACCGGAACAAAAAGGGGAAAATACGCCTATATCTTGTGGCAAAAAGGCGAAGCTTTCCACACTTTCCACTTAGTTTTCAACATTTAACATCAGTTCTTCACATCGGCTGTGGAAAGAATCACCGTTCCCCACCTTTCAACATTTCCTTCACGAGCCTTCCACAACCCGGTGGAAAGCCAAAGCCCCGCATCCCGGCAAGACATTTCCGGGTTTTCAACATCTTCCCCACCCCCTACTACGGTTACTACAACAAGTTCAATATATTACTGCCTTCCGGCAGCAGCCCAAAGGACAGATATTCCGCCGGAAGTGTGAAAAAAGGAGAGATACTGTTTTGAACATCGTCTGCGATAAAACGCTGCTCAGTGCAGCCATCGACGGCGTTTCCAAAGCTGTCACCATGCGCTCGTCCATCCCGGTGCTGGAGGGCATTCTGCTGAAGGCCGAAGGTTTTCAGCTCACCCTGACCGGCTACGATCTGGAAATGGGCATTGTGACCACCATCGAAGCCAACATCAAGGAGCCCGGCGAGATCGTACTGAATGCAAAGCTGCTCAGCAGCATGATCAGCCGGATGCCGGCAGGTCAGATCAGCATTGTGGCTGCCGATAACGGCAAGACCACCATCCAGAGCGGCGTGGCACAGTTCGAGATCCAGTCCATGCCGGCTACGGATTTCCCGGATCTGCCCAACACCGGCGCGGAGCAGACCCTGACCATCAAGACCGGCATGCTGCGGGACATGATCGACCGCACCCTGTACGCCGTCAGTCAGGACGAGAAAAAACCCGCCCACACCGGCGAACTGTTCGAGATCGAGCTGGACAAGTTGACCATAGTGGCGCTGGACGGCTACCGCCTTGCCATCGTGGAGCGCCCCATCACCGCCGTGAAGGATATCCGCATCATCGTGCCCAGCAAGACCATGACCGAGGTGTCCCACCTGCTGGCCAACGATGACGAGGAGGACGTGCACATCAGTGCCAACCGCCGCTATGTGGTGTTCACCACCGCCGGTTACACCATCATGAGCCGCCTGATCGAGGGCGAATTTTTGAATTACCGCAACGTCATCCCCGCCGGAAGCCGCACCCGGGTGACCATCGACACCAAGGACTTCATCTCTACCATCGAGCGCGCTTCCCTGATTATTACAGAGCGTTTAAAAAATCCCCTCCGCATCTCCTTTACAGAGGGTAAAGTCGTGGTGCGCTGCCAGACGAACCTTGGCCGCGTGGTGGACGAGTTCAGCGCCGCCTGCGAGGGCGATGAGGTGGAGATCGGCTTCAACAACCGCTATCTGCTGGATGCTTTGCGCAACGCCCGCACCGAGCAGGTGCGCATGGAGATCAGCGGCCCCTTGAGCCCGGTCAAGGTGCTGCCGGTGGAAGGCAACGACTTTTTGTATCTGGTACTGCCGGTACGCTTTAAAAACGACTAAGGAGCGCGTTTTATGCAGAAGATTCTTATTCATACCGAGTTTATCAAGCTGGATGCCCTGCTCAAATTTGCCGGCCTGTGCGAGACCGGCGGCGAAGCCAAGGAGCTGGTGCAGGGCGGTGCTGTGAAGGTGAACGGCGAGGTGTGCACCATGCGGGGCAAAAAGTGCCGCGCCGGGGACGTCATCGAGCTGGACGGGCAGAGCGTAGAGATCGGGCAGGGTCAGTAAATGCGTCTGCTTTCGCTGGAAGTACAGAACTATCGCAATATTTGTGCGGCACGGCTGGAACCCGGCCGGGAGCTTACCGTCATCTGCGGCAACAACGGGCAGGGCAAGACGAACCTTCTGGAAGCCATCTGGCTGCTGACCGGCGGCAAAAGCTTCCGGGGCGGCAAGGATGCCGAGCTTGTGCGCCGGGGAGAAGCATTCGCGGTGCTGGAAGCCGACACCCAGCGGGACCGGCCGGAAGGATGTGAGCCCGCCGAGCCTGCCCATATCCGCATGACCGTGGGCACCCCGGAAGCCGCAAAGCCCGGCCGCTATGCGGCAGTAAACGGCGCAGCGCCTAAGCGGGCGGCGGCGCTGGCGGGCAGCTTTCCGGCGGTGGTGTTCGACCCCGGCCACCTGAGCCTTGTCAAGGGGGCACCGGAGGGGCGGCGCAAATTTCTGGACGCTGCGCTGTGCCAGCTGTACCCCGGATATCTGGCCAGCTACCGCCGCTATGTGCGGGTATTGCAGCAAAAAAATGCGCTGCTGCGCCACTCTGCAACCGGGCAGGAGCGCCCCTATGCGGAAAAGCGCACCCTGTTGGAGGTGCTCAACACCGAGCTTGCCGCGCAGGGCGAAGCCCTGCAGCAGCGGCGGCGGGAGTATCTGACACTGCTGGCTCCCTGCGCCTGCGCCAACTACGCCGAGCTTTCCCACGGGGCGGAGCGGATGAGCATCCGCTATGCCGCCCAGTTTGCGCCGGGTGGGCTTGCCGCACTGCTGCGCCAGCGGCAGGAGGAAGAACTGCGCGCCGGGCAGAGCCTGTGCGGCATCCACCGCGAGGACCTGGAGCTTTTACTGGACGACCAGCCTGCCCGGGTGTATGCCAGTCAGGGACAGCAGCGCAGCGTGGTGCTGAGCCTGAAAATGGCGGAAGCGGCGGCGGCGGCGCAGATCACCGGGGAGCACCCGGTACTGCTGCTGGATGATGTGCTGAGCGAGCTGGACGAGGGGCGCAAGCAGTATCTGCTCACCTGCATGAAGGAAAAGCAGACCTTTGTGACCAGCTGCGATGACACGGACTTTTTAAAGACCGACGGCGAGGTATACCGCATGGACGGCGGGGTGCTGAACCGGGTCTGACAGCATGGAGAAATGTTGTAAGCAGTGCTGCATAAAAGCTGCATTTTCGTGGACTTTATGCAAACAAAAGACACGGGAGAAAATACAGTATGTATATTCATCTGGGGCGGGACTATGTTCTGAACGACCGTGATATCATTGGCATCTTTGACCTTGAGACCACCACCACCTCCCCCCGGGGGCGGGAGTTTTTGAACTACGCCCAGAAGAACGGGGCGGTGGTCAGCCTTTCGGACGAGCTGCCCCAGTGCTATGTGCTGGCAGACGGAGGGCTGGTGGATGCGGTGTATCTTTCGGAGCTGTCCAGCGCCGCCATGCGCCGCAGAGCGCAAAAGATGGTGGAGTGAAATTTGCGGAAAACGGGCGGAAGATCCACAGAAAAAAGAGGGATGGGAAAGCCCCGGAACTGCCCGGAAAGCCGCACCGTACCAGCCGGAACGCCCGCTGCGGGCAGCGCGTGAAAACACAACAAAACGGCGAGAAAAAAGTACACCATGGTGTACCGGTTCCCGCTTTGCTATAATTTGAAAAAACAAACGCAAAAATGAACAAAAGGGAGAAAGGATATGGCAGAAGAAATCATTACCAGTACAAATGCCGATACCGCGACCGACCACGAGTATAACGCCAGCGAGATCCAGGTGCTGAAAGGTCTGGAAGCGGTGCGCAAGCGCCCGGGTATGTATATCGGCTCCACCGGTGAGCGCGGTCTGCATCATCTGGTGTACGAGATCGTGGACAACGCCATTGACGAGGCGCTGGCCGGTTACTGCAACCACATCGAGGTCAAGATCCTGAAGGATAACATCATTCAGGTCACCGATAACGGCCGCGGCATCCCCGTGGACATTCAGGCCGATACCGGTCTGCCCGCCGTCACCGTGGTGTACACCATCCTGCACGCCGGCGGCAAGTTCGGCGGCGAGAACTCCGGCTACAAGGTGGCCGGCGGTCTGCACGGCGTGGGTGCTTCGGTGGTCAACGCCTGCTCCGAGTGGCTTACCGTCAATGTGCGCCGCGACGGCAAAGAGTACGAGCAGACCTTCCGTCGGGGCGACCCGGACGGTGCGCTGAAGTGCATCGGCACGGTAGCCGAGGGCGTCACCGGCACCCGGGTCACCTTCAAGCCCGACCCGGAGATGTTCAAGGACACCACCGTCTACGACTTCGACACGCTGGAAAAGCGCCTGCGGGAGGAAAGCTTCCTGAACGCCGGTGTCAAGATCACCCTGACCGATGAGCGCCAGCTGTACACCCCCGTGCTGGAGGACGGTCAGGAGGGCGACCCCTGCTACCGCTCCGAGGTGATGTGCTACGAGGGCGGCATCAAGAGCTTTGTCACCTATCTGGGCGAAAAGCGCAAGCTGGAAGTGCTGCACCCCAACGTCATCTACCTCAAGGGGCAGACCGACCGCGGCGTGGCAGAGATCGCGCTGCAGTACAATTCCAGCTACAACGAGCTGCTTCTGAGCTTTGCCAACAACGTCAACACCCCGGACGGCGGCACCCATGAAGAGGGCTTCAAAGCCAGCCTGACCCGCGTGTTCAACGATTACGGCCGCAGCCACGGCCTGCTGAAGGACAAGGACGAGAACCTGTCCGGCGCAGACGTGCGCGAAGGTCTGATCTGCGTCATCTCGGTCAAGCTGCAGGAAGCCGAATTTGAAGGCCAGACCAAGGCAAAGCTGGGCAATACCGAGATCCGCACCCTCGTTTCCAACATGGTCTACTCCAAGCTGATGGAGTTCTTCGAGGAGAACCCCGGCGTGGCAAAGGCCATTTTTGAAAAAGCCACGCAGGCCGCCCGCGCCCGCGCCGCCGCCAAAAAGGCCCGCGAACTGGTGCGCCGCAAGAGCGCGCTGGAGACCAGCCGGATGCCCGGCAAGCTGGCAGACTGCCGCGAAAAAGACCCCAGCCGCACCGAAATCTTCATCGTCGAGGGCGACTCTGCAGGCGGCTCTGCCAAGATGGGACGCGACTCTGCCATTCAGGCCATTCTGCCGCTGTGGGGCAAGATGCTGAACGTGGAAAAGGCCCGCGCCGATAAAATTTACGGCAACGACAAGCTGATGCCGGTGGTGCTGGCGCTGGGCTGCGGCATCGGTGACGAGTTCGATATCTCCAAGCTGCGGTACGACAAGGTGTTCATCATGGCCGATGCGGACGTGGACGGCTCCCACATCTGCACCCTGATGCTGACCTTCTTCTTCCGCTATATGCGCCCCCTCATCGAGCAGGGTCATGTGTATGTGGCACAGCCGCCCCTGTTCAAGGTGCAGAAGGGCAACACCATCAAGTACGCCTACAACGACGCGGAAATGGCCATCCTCTCGCAGGAGATGCCCGGCGCAAAGGTGAACCGCTACAAGGGCCTTGGTGAGATGAACCCCGAGCAGCTGTGGGAGACCACCATGAACCCGGACAACCGGGTCATCGTGCAGATCACCATCGAGGATGCCGAAAAGGCTGACGAAGCCTTTACCATCCTGATGGGCGATCAGGTGGAGCCCCGCCGCCGCTTTATCGAGACCAACGCCCAGTACGCAAAGCTGGACGTGTAAGCGTGCTCGCCCTCTCCGTCAGTTCGCTTCGCTCACTGCCACCTCTCCCAAAGGGAGAGGCCTTGGCAAAAAGATAAACTTTGCGTGGACTGCCAAGGGCTCCCACTTTGGGGGAGCTGGCGCGTAAGCGCCTGAGAGGGCGAGGCTGTTTTCCGAGAAAAAAATCCCTTTCCTGTACAAAAGAGAGGGTCAAACCCTACGGAGGAACAAATGGAAGAAGATTATGTGATGATACCGGGCAGCGGAACCAAAAAGATCATCCGCGATGTCAAAAAGGAGATCGAGACGGCCTTCCTGGATTATTCCATGTCGGTCATCGTGTCCCGCGCCCTGCCCGATGTGCGGGACGGCTTGAAACCCGTCCACCGCCGCATTCTGTACACCATGCATGAGCGCGGCAACGACCCCAGCCATGCATACCGCAAATCTGCCGATACCGTCGGTGCGGTGCTGGGCTCTTACCACCCCCACGGCGACGCATCGGTCTACGACGCCATGGTACGTCTGGCACAGGACTTCTCGCTGCGCTATCCGCTGGTGGATGGTCAGGGTAACTTTGGTTCTGTGGACGGCGACCCCCCGGCTGCTTACCGTTACACCGAGGCCCGCATGAGCCGTATGGCGGTGGAAATGCTGACCGATATCGAGAAGGACACCATCGACTGGGACCCCAACTTTGACGAGACCAAAAAGGAGCCCAGCGTGCTGCCCTGCCGCTTCCCGAACCTGCTGGTCAACGGCAGTCAGGGCATCGCGGTCGGTATGGCCACCAACATCCCGCCCCATAACCTGAGCGAGGTCATTGACGGCTGCATCGCCTATATTGATGACCCGGACATCGACCTGCCCGGCCTGATGGAGCATATCAAGGGACCGGACTTCCCCACTGCCGGCATCATCATGGGACGCAGCGGCATCCGCGCCGCCTACGCCACCGGCCGCGGCAAGATCACCCTGCGCGGCCGCGCCACCATTGAGGAGACCAAGAACGGCCGCACCCAGATCGTGATCACCGAGATCCCCTATATGGTCAACAAGGCGCGTCTCATCGAGCACATGGCAGACCTTGTCAAGGAAAAGCGCATCGAGGGCATCACCGGCCTGAACGATGAGACCAACCGCAAGGGTATGCGCATCGTGGTGGATATCCGCAAGGACGCCAATGCACAGGTCATCCTGAACCAGCTGTACCAGTACACCCAGCTGCAGGATACCGTGGGCGTTATTATGCTGGCTATCGACCACAAGGTGCCCAAGGTGCTCACCCTGAAGCAGATGCTGCAGAAGTATGTGGAGTTTCAGGATGAGGTGGTGCGCCGCCGCACCCAGTACGACCTGAAAAAGGCCAAGGAGCGCGCCCACATTCTGGAAGGCCTGAAAAAAGCCACCGACATCGTGGACGAGCTGATCGCCACCATCCGCGCCTGCAAGGGCGGTATGGCAGAAGCCAAAGCTGCCATCATGGAGCAGTTCGGCTTTGACGACCCGCAGGCAGACGCCATCGTCAAGCTGCAGCTGGGCCGTCTGGCTGGTCTGGAGATCTTGAAGATCGAGGAAGAACTGGCAAGCCTGCAGGCCAAGATCGAGGACTGGGAAGCCATTCTGGCCGATGACGCCCGGGTGCTTGCCATCGTCAAGGACGAGCTGCTGGAAATGAAGAAACGCTTCGGCGACGAGCGCCGCACCGAGATCCAGTCCGTGACCGGCGAGGTGGATATCGAGGATCTGATCGCCGAGGAACAGTGCGTCTACACCCTGACCGAGGCCGGTTATATCAAGCGTCAGCTCAAGGCCACCTATCAGGCACAGCGCCGCGGCGGACGCGGCATCTCCGGCATGACCCGCAAGGAAGAGGATATCGTGCAGGAGATGTTCGTAGGCTCCACCCACGACTATGTGCTCTTTGTCACCGACCGTGGCCGTCTGTTCCGCATCAAGGGCTACACCATCGCCGAGGGCAGCCGCACCAGCAAGGGCATGAACATCGTCAACCTGCTGCAGCTGGCGGAGGGCGAAAAGGTCACCAATATGATCTGCCAGAGCAAGGATGCTGAGCAGTCGGGCGGCTATGTGACCATGGTCACCAAGCAGGGTTTGATCAAGCGCACCCCGCTGGAACAGTACGCCAACATCCGCAAGAGCGGCCTGATCGGCATTGCCCTGAACGAGGGCGATGCGCTGGCATGGACCCGCCTGACCTCCGGCCACGATATGCTCATCGTTGCCACCCGCAACGGTCAGGCCATCCGCTTCAACGAGGAAAACGCCCGCCCGATGGGCCGTAACGGCCACGGCGTGCGCGCCATCCGTCTGGCAGAGGGCGACGAAGTTGTCGGCGTGTGCATCTGCCGCGAGGGCGGCACGGTGCTGACCGTGACCGAGAACGGCAAGGGACGCCGCTCGGATATCGACACCTACCGCATCACCGCCCGCGGCGGCAAGGGCATCCGCAACTACGATGTGAGCCGCGACAAGGTTGCCGCCGTGAAGATCGTGGATGACGTGGACGATGTGCTGCTGAGCAGTCAGGAGGGCATCATCATCCGCCTGCACGCCAACGAGATCCCGCTGCAGAGCCGCTACGGCTCCGGCGTGCGGGTGATGCGTCTGGGCGAGAACGACAAGGTGATGGTGCTGGCACGCACCGACCACGACGACGAAGCACAGACCGAGAAGATCGACGCTTCTGAAGCCGATGCTGAGCCCACCGCCGAGCAGCTTGCCGAGATGGAAGCCGCCGATGCTGCTGCCGCCACCGAAGCCCCGGAGGCAGACCCGGAGGAGAAGGAATAAGGGACTGAGGGCAGGCCGAAACTCCCTCAGTCAAAACCTGACGGTTTTGCCAGCTCCCTCTGGGAGGGAGCCTCTGGCGCACCCGCAAACTTTGCACTTTAGCCGGAAACTGTACCGCCATGCCAAAGGCCCCATCTTAGAGGGGGCTGGCATCGCGCAGCGATGACTGGGGGAGTTTCCCCGTCCACTCCCCTTTCCCCTCACCCGATTTTATGCTACAATACCGGTAACAAAAACGTTTGGAGAAACGCCCATGCTTTATTATGCTGCCCCCATGGAGGGGTTTACAGACCGGGTCTGGCGGCAGACCCATCAGAAATGGTTCGGCGCACAAGGCGCTGCCGACCGCTATTATGCGCCGTTTATCTCCCCGCCGGAGAACCGGGTGCTCATTAAAAAGAAGATGGCAGAGCTTGCCCCGGCGGCAAATCCCGGTGCGCCGGTCATCCCGCAATTGCTGGCGAAGGACGGCGAGCTGGCTGCTTGGATGATCGGGCAGCTGCGGGCGCTGGGCTATACTGAGGTGAACCTGAATCTGGGCTGTCCCGCCGGGACGGTGACCGCCAAGGGCAAGGGCTCCGGGATGCTGCGGGACCCGGCCAAGGTGGACGCCTTTCTGGACGGGGTATTCTCCCGCGCCGAGGGACCTGTCTCGGTCAAGACCCGGCTGGGTGTGGAGAAGCCGGAAGAGTTTGCCGCCATTCTGGAAATTTATAATCGCTACCCCATCTCGGAGCTGACCATCCATCCCCGGGTGATGCGGCAGCAGTACCGCGGACAGGCCGACCGCGCCGCCTTTGCGGCTGCGCTGCCCCGGTGCACCATGCCGGTGTGCTACAACGGCGATGTGACCACCGCCACCCAGCTCCACGCGCTGGAAGAGGAGTTTCCCGCCCTGTCCGGCATCATGGTGGGGCGCGGGCTGATCGCAGACCCGGCGCTCTTCCGCAGGGCGCGGGGCGGTGCACCCGCCGCCAAGGAGGAGCTGCGGGGCTACCTGACCGACCTGTACCACGGCTACACTGAATTGTTCGGCAGCGCGGGCTGCGCCATCAGCCGGATGAAGGGGCACTGGTTCTACCTCATCCACTGCTTTGCCGGGGCGGAAAAGCTGGAAAAGCAGCTGAAAAAGCTGCGGGAGCCGTGGGAGTACGAGGTGGTGGTGAACCAGATCTTCACCCTGCCGCTGGTGAAGCAGATATCCATATAAAAAGCTGTACAAGGGCAGCAGCCTCGCCCTCTCCGTCTGCTCACTACGTTCGCATCCACCTCTCCCAAAGGGAGAGGCCTTGGCAAAGAGATAAAGTTTGCGTGGACTGCCAAGGGCTCTCCCTTTGGGAGAGCTGTCAAAGCCGTCAGGCTTTGACTGAGAGGGCGAGGACGCTGCGTGACCAGCAGGAGCAGACGGAAGGGGTATTCCCGGGCCGTCAGGCTTTGACTGAGGGCGTTCCCCTATAACGCAGCAGAGCCGTCCGGTAGTTGCCGGGCGGCTCTGCTGTGCTTATTGGAAAGGATCGATCGGGAGATGGCAATTGTTATGTTTTGCCGGGCGCGGCTTTTTCAGCCGGGCACGGACGCGGATGACCGATGCTCCGGTCACACGCTTGACGGGGCGTAATGATGCCTTTAGCCCCTATCAGGAAGGGAGGTTCTGTGTCATGCTTAGTGTACCACGATTTGCCCGTTTTGGACGATTTTCGGCACGAATCGACCCGCAAATGCGTTGAAACGACCCGGCGGCGCAAAAGCAGCCGGACGCACCCGCAAAAAGCAGAAAACCGCCCGGCTTGCGGTTACCGGACGGTTTTCTGTCTCTATAGGAAAATATGGGAATGACGTGCTTTCAGAGTACATCTCTGTCCCTGCATTATACCACCGGCGGCAGAAAAAGTGGAGTGCTTTTGCACGAAATCCCCAATAATGGCTCGAAATGCCTTTTACCGGGCGGCATCGCGGCGCAAAACGCCAGCCAACGCAAAAAGGGACTGCTGCACAGCGCTGTGCAGCAGTCCCTGCGGGGTTATAAGGGGTTACGGGTCAGCGGGCTCAGCCGCGCTGCTGATAGGTCTTCCAAGTGCGGATGACCTCCAAGCGGCTTACGCGGCTGCCGGGCTTGAAGCTGCCGTCCTGTGCAGACATCAGGCCGGTATCCACTGCCCAGCGGATGGCCTGCAGCTCTGCGGCATCGGCTGCCACATCGTTGAACAGTGCCGTGCTCTGGGTAGCGGGCTTGCCTGCGGCAGTCCACAGTGCAACCGCCAGCTGCTGACGGTTAGCGGGGATCGCCACACCCTCGGGCAGAACGCTCTTCAGGTAGGCGGTAGTGCCTGCAATGTAAGCGCCTACGCCAACGGCTGCGCCGCCCACAGCGGCTACCATCACGATAGCGCCGCCGCCGTCATCGCTGGGTGCGGGTGCGGGAGTGGGAGCGGGAGTCGGCTCGGGATCAGGAGTCGGGGTCGGATCCGGGTTGGGAGTGGGAGTAGGATTCGGATCCGGGTTGGGAGTGGGAGTAGGATTCGGATCCGGGTCGGGAGTCGGGGTCGGATCCGGGTCGGGAGTCGGAGTAGGATTCGGATCCGGGTCGGGAGTCGGAGTAGGATTCGGATCCGGGTCGGGAGTGGGAGTAGGATTGGGATCCGGGTCGGGATCGGGGGTCGGATTGGACACAACGTAAGTGCCCACCTTTTTGGTAATGGTCCCGTTATAGTTCTCGTCCGCCGTCACCTGAACGTACACATTGTAGCTGCCGGGGGCGGTGGGGACAGTCTCGCTGCGGTCGGTGTCGGTGCCGTACAGCAGGGTGGTCTGCGGGTCAGCACCGTTGTACTTATCGCCGTTGTAGGCCACCTTGTTCTGCGCAGCATCGTAGGTAAAGTCTGCGGCTACGGGCGTGTAGAGGACGGTGTACTGCCCGACTAACGGATACTGGTAATCGTTATCCTGATTGCTATTATAGTAGTTGTTACCGTTCACCACAAGGCGAACTTCGTAGGTACCCACCTCGGTAGGCACAGAGGAGAAGTAAGAGTTTGGTTCGTCGTAGTACCGAAGTTCAGCCTGCGGGAGTTCCTCCTCACCGAAATACCGCTTGCTGGTATCTCTATAGGTCACCGTGCCGGTCTTGACATCCCATTCGAAGTCATCGAGAGCCGGTTTATACTTGATCACGGTTTCGCCGATATCGACCGAACCGCTCGTGTATTTATCGCCCTCTTCAGCTACAACGCGCTTTTTATAGATGCCATAGTTGTCCGACTCGCCATAGGGGATGCTGGTAAACTCCTTATCATCGTAGGTGCGCACATAGACAAGGCTCAGCTTGCCCACGCCCTCCTGATAGCAGGTAACCTTTGTACCCTCCGGCGTTTCATCAGTGGTAAAGTCTCCCTCGCCCAGGGCAGAGAAGGGCAGCTTTTCTCCGGTCTGATTCACCACAATGGGATTGCCGTCATTCAAGGCGGTCAGGGTCAGGGTCTTGCCGTCTGCGGAAAGCTGTGCGCCGGTATAATCGCTGGCCGGAGCACCGTTGATGGTCGTGACCGGCTTGCTGAAGGTGATATTCATCTCGACATCGCCGATACGGTAAAGCTCCTTGGTCTCCTTCGTCACGCCGTTTACGCTTTCCACCGTGCCGTCGTCTGCAACGATCAGCTTGCTCAGCTGCTGACCATAAGCACGGTGCTGACTTTCGATGGGGCTAAAGCTCACCGTATTGGAAACAGCGGCCTTGCTGGAAGTATCCGCCATCAGGCTGCCGGTGATCACGGCATTCTGGATGACCGTTCCATCCGATGTATAATAGTCGGGCAGCTTGATATTGTTGAACACGCCGCCGAGGATCTGGGCGTTACTACTATTCAACTGGACAGCTGCGTTGAACTGACCGCCGGTGATGGTGCCCTCAGCCTTAACATTCTGCTGGAAGGTGCCGCCGGTGATGGTGCCGTTATAGCCCAAAGTGACCTCCGCGCCGAACTGACCATCGGTGATCTCGCCGTAAGCTTCGACGCTCTTCTGGAAGGTGCCGCCGGTGATGGTGCCGCTATAGCCCAAAGTGACATCCGCGTCGAACTGACCATCGGTGATCTTGCCGTAAGCTTGGACGCTCTTCTTGAAGATGCCGTTGGCGATGGTTCCATTAGCTTCGACGCTCTCCTTGAAGGTGCCGCCGGTGATGCTGCTGTTTTCATCCGCGTGGACAGCCTTCTGGAAAGTGCCGCCCTTAATAATGGCGTTCTGGGCGGTAACAGGCGCGTCTGCCTGAATACCAGCAACCGTCACATCCGTCAGCACGATCTGATCGGAAGCAATGGCCTTATGATAGGGGTTGATGGTATCCGAGGTCAGATCCACCGGGCTGCCATCGGGGCTGGTAAGGACAAGCACCGACATCGTTTCATAACCATCCTCGACCACACCGGAGACCACAAGGTATTGCCAGCCAAGGCCCTCATAGACATTGCCGGTCACACCATCCTGGCTCACGTAATGCGGGGTCACCTCGGTCAGGTCGGGCTTACCTTCTTCGGTAATGCGCAGGGGCTTGAGGTTGCTGGCATCGCCAGCCTGATTTACCAGAATCTCCTTGCCATCGTTGTTGCCGGTGATATGCAGTACACTGCCCTCGGCATAGGTCTGTTCATTGTAACTGTTGGCCGCTGCATCGTTGATGCTGTATACATCGGTGTTCAGGGTAAGCTCTGCGCTGGCATTGCCCACCAGATAGATGGTATTGACAGAACTGGGCAGGTCTCTGCCGTTGACCGCAGTCACACCGCCGTTGCGCACGGTCAGCTTGCTGAGCCGCTGGCCATCGGCAAGCGCATTCTCTATGCCGTTGCCAGACAGCTTGCACAGAACGGTGTCGGAAATGGCAAGGTCGCCAGACCTGTCAAAGCTGAAGCTCTGGGCCACTACCTTGGAAATGGTGCACTTGCCAGCGCAGTAGAGGTAATCAAAGGTGCCGCCCTCGATCGTGACATCTTTGAAGTTAGCCTGACGGATGATGCCGCCGGTCACGGTAGCATTCGAAAGCTCGATATAGCAGTTGATGGGCACTGCGCTCAGATGGCTGAAATTGATCACATTACCGCCCTGATCCCCAAGCTTCAGTTGTCCGGTCGCACTGGCGACATTGGGGTAGCAGGTATAAGTCCAGCCCTTGCCAAAGTATACGCAGACCTGATCCATGCCCTCGTCCAGACTGTACACATGGGGCACACCGTTCACATCGGGCAGACCCTCACCGGTAAAACTCAGTTCCTTGTCCATGGACGGGATCGGGGTCAGTGCTACAGGCGCGTTGCTCTTTGAAGAAAGCTGCGGGAACATACTGACCTCGGCAGAGATCGTTGTACCGTCTGCACTGATGGAAATCGTGCCACAGCCGTTCAAGGAGGCGTTGCTGATACCTACAGGCAGGGAGCGGATGTCGGACATACCACCGATTGCTGCCGCCCATGCAACGCAGCCGGGGGCGTACTGCACCTCCAGCTTCAGGTTGTGATCGCTGTACTGCTTGAGCATATACACATCCCCGGTCACCGGCTGGCCGTTCAGGGTGCAGCCCTCCGGCAGGATCAGCTTGTGTGCCTGCTGCTGCGTAGCGGACTGCAGGCCGGAAATATCCTTGAAGTAGCCGCCCTTAACGCTGCCGCCGTTCTCGGTCAGCTTACCGTAGGTGCCGCCGTCAATGGTGCCGTTTTCCAGCACTGCTTCGGCGTATCTGCCGCCCAGAACACAGGCATTCGGGTTCTTGATCCAAAGCTGGCCATTGACCACGCCGTTCAGCAGATATACTTCATTGCTGGAAGTCGCGATGGCCACCTTGCAGCTGGCATCGCCGTCAAAAACGTACTCTGTCTTTGCGTTTGCAACGCCGGCGATGGTCAGCCAGTTGTTGGAGCTGTCGTAGCTCCAGCCGGTGCCGGACTGCTTTTCGGGCAGACCGTCCGCGCCGATCTTGATCGTAACGACGGAATTTGTTGTTTCCTCGTTCGTACCGGCAGCTGTCGTCTCTGCTGCCGCAGCAGACGTCCCAGCATCTGCAAATGCAGATACCGGGAGGATGGAGAGCACCATACTGAGCGCCAGTATCATGCTCACGATGCGTTTTTTCATGATATCCTCTCCTTTGTTGATCGATTTGCCCGGCTGTCCTCCCAAACAGAACAACCGGAACGGACAAAAGGCCAAGTTGAGTATAACACTAAAGTTTATGGAAATAAAGCATTTTCGCCCGCCGCATCTGCCAAAATTTGGTACAAAAATATGGGCAAAATCACCATACGGGGGAGCTTGACTCCCATGAAAAAAGCAGTTCCGAAACGCCCGCAGGCGTTTCGGAACTGCAATAATAAAGTATAATTTCCGTTTATTTGCCCGCCAGCAGCACCGCCAGCACGGCTTTCTGGACGTGCAGACGGTTTTCCGCTTCGTCAAAGATCTCGTCCGCGTGCTGCTCGAACAGGGCGGTGGAGATCTCCTCGCCCCGGTGGGCGGGCAGACAGTGCAGCACCAGCGCGCCCGGCTTTGCGTTTTCCAGCAGACGGCCGGTGAGCTGGAAGCCCACAAAATCCCGCAGACGCTGCTCGCTTTCAGCCGTGCCGGGGGCGGTGGTGTTCCACGCGGCGGTGGCTACAATGTCCGCGTCCCGCAAGCCCTCGGCAGGGTCGGTGGTCAGGTGGAAGGCATTGCCGTATTCGTGGGCAAACATCAGCACATCCGCTGCCGGGCGGTAGCCCGGAGGACAGACGCAGGATACCTGCATCCCCGCCAGTAAGCCGCCCACGATCAGGCTGTTTGCCATGTTGCTGCCATCGCCCACAAAGCAGAGTTTCAGCCCTGCCAGCGTGCCCCGGCGCTCCCGGATGGTCATCAGGTCAGCCAGCACCTGACAGGGGTGGGCGTAGTCGGTAAGGCCGTTGATCACCGGAATGCCGGAAAGCTCCGCCAGCTCTTCCAAATCCCGCTGGCGGTAGGTGCGCCAGACGGCGCAGTCGTAGTAGCGCCCCAGCACCCGGGCGGTGTCCCGCAAAGGCTCGCCGCGCCCGGCCTGCAATTCGGCGGTGTTTATGTAGTTGCCAAGACCGCCCATCTGATACACGCCCACCTCAAAGCTGGTGCGGGTGCGGGTGGACGCCTTGGAGAACAGCAGCGCCACGCTTTTGCCCGCCAGCAGCGGCTCGGTGCGGCCTGCCTTGCAGTCCGCTTTCAGCTGGTCTGCCACATCCAGAATATGGGTCAGCTCGGCAGGGGAAAGGTCGCCCATTTTCAGCAGATTTTTCATGCCTGCTCCTTCGGAGCGGTCGGCTCCATCGTGCCCAGCACCTCGGCCAGCACCTCCAGCGCCATGTCTACCTCGTGTTCCGAGACGGTCAGCGGCGGCAGCAGACGCAGCCGGGTCTTTGCGGTAAGCACCAGCAGGCCCTTTTCGCGGCAGGCAGCCAGCACATCCGCAGCCTGCACGTCAAAGAACTCAATGCCCACCATCAGGCCGATGCCGGAAATGTTCTTGACGTGGGGCAGCTTTGCCAAGCCGGTGCGCAGCTGTACGGCGCGCTCGCTGACCTGTGCAAGGAAGCTCTGATCCAGACGATCCACCACCACGTTGGCACCGGCGCAGACCACCGGGTTGCCGCCAAAGGTGGAGCCGTGGGTACCGGGGGTCATGCCCTCGGCTACCTTTTCATTCATCAGCACCGCACCGATGGGCAAGCCGCCGCCCAGCCCCTTGGCAAGGGTGACGATGTCCGGCTTGAGGTTATAGTGCTCGCAGCACAGGAAGGTGCCGGTGCGGCCTACGCCGGTCTGCACCTCATCCACGATGAGCACAAGGTCTTTTTCGTCGCACAAAGCGCGCACGGCCTGCACATACTCCGGGTCCAGCGCCATCACGCCGCCCTCGCCCTGAATGAGCTCCATCATCACGGCGCAGGTGTGGCGGTCCACCAGCTCCCGCAGCGCTTCAATATCCCCCGCCGGGACGTACTGGAAACCCTCGTTGAAGGGGCCGAAGTAGTTGTGGAACACCTCCTGCCCGGTGGCGGTCAGGGTGGCAAGGGTGCGGCCATGGAAGCTGTTGACCAGCGTGATGACGTTGTAGCGGTCCTTGCCGTAATGGTCTACGCTGTACTTGCGGGCGGCCTTGATAGCGCCCTCGTTGGCTTCGGCACCGGAGTTGCCGAAGAACACCTTACTCATGCCGGTGCGCTTGCACAGCTTTTTGGCCAGCTTGCCGCAGGGCGCAGTATAGTAGAGGTTGGAGGTGTGCTGCAGCTTGTGTGCCTGCTGGGACACGGCTTCTGCCCAAGCAAGGTCGCAGTAGCCAAGGCTGTTTACCCCGATGCCGCTGGTGAAGTCCAGATACTTCTGTCCCTCCGGGCCCTCGGCGTACAGCCCGTGGCCTTTTTCCAGCACGATGGGGCTGCGGTTATAGGTGTGCAGGACGTACTCGTTGTCCCGCTTGATGACTTTTTCAGAATCCATAGGTGTACCTCCTGTGAATAGAAGTTCCGCGCATACGCTGCTCCCCCGGAGGGAGCGTTTTTTCTATTATAATACTGCTTTTTCGCTTGCGCAATCTTTTTATTCGCGGTGGCTGCGGCGGTAGAAGCGGGTACCGGAGCCGCGGTCGGAGAACAGTTCCAGCAGGATGGAGTGCGGCACGCGGCCATCAATGATGACTGCTTCGTGCACGCCCTGATAGATGGCATCCGCCATGCCGCCGATCTTGGGGATCATGCCGCCCGCAATGATGCCGGCGGACTTGTAGCCCTCGATCTCGGTCACCTCCACCTCGGGGATGAGGGTGGTCTCGTCCTCCTTATCCCGCAGCAGACCCGCGATATCGGTCATGGACACCAGCTTTTCGGCCTTGAGGGCAATGGCGATCTGCGCCGCGGCGGTATCAGCGTTGACGTTGTACGCCTGCCCGAGGTCATCCATGCCCACGGTGGCGATGACCGGGATAAAGCCGCCGTCCAGCAGGCTTTCGATCAGGGTGGCGTCCACATGGATGATCTCGCCCACATGACCCAGCTGGGGGTCCAGCTCGGTGCAGCGGAGCATCTGTCCGTCCATGCCGCACAGACCCACACCGCGCCCGCGCAGCTTTGCCACAAGGTCCTTGTTCACCTTACCGGCCAGCACCTGCTGCACGATCTCCATGGTGGCATCGTCCGTCACCCGCAGACCGCCCGCAAAGTGGCTCTCCACGCCCACCTTCTTGAGCATCTCGTTGATGGCAGGCCCGCCGCCGTGCACCAGCACCACCCGCACGCCCAGCAGCGTCAGGGTGACAAGGTCGTTCATCACGGCGTTTTTCAAGCTCTCGTTGATCATGGCGTTGCCGCCGTACTTGATGACCATGGTTCTGCCATGGTACTTTTGGATATAAGGGGTGGCTTCCGAAAAAAGCCGCGCCATTTCTTCGTTTTTCATCTGTTTCGCGCTCCTGTCAGGTTCTGTAATCGCCGTTGATCTTCACATAGTCATAGGTCAGGTCACAGCCCCACGCCTTGGCGCTTGCATCGCCGGTGCCCATATCCACCTTGACCAGAATATCGTGCTCTGCCAGCACCTTGGCGGCTTCGTCCTCGCTGTAGGGGTGGTAAGCGGCGTTCTCGCACACATACACCTCGCCCGCCTTGCTGGAAAGCCACACGCAGACCTTATCAATGGAGAAATCCCCGGGGGTGTAGCCGATGGCGCACAGAATGCGTCCCCAGTTGGCATCGCGGCCAAAGACCGCCGCCTTGAACAGGTTGGAGCAGACCACGCTGCGGCTGACGGCGCGGGCGGTCTTGAGGTCGGGCGCGTGGGTCACCTCGCAGGTGATCAGGTGGGTGGCACCCTCGCCGTCTCCGGCGTGCTCGGCGCACATATGCTCTGCAATGGCGGTCAGCGCTGCCACAAAGGCGGCGTAGTCCGCGTTCTCCTCGCAGATCTCCGGGTTGCCCGCCAGACCGGACGCCATAATGATCAGGGTATCGTTGGTGGAGGTGTCCAGATCCACGCTCATCTGGTTATAGGTGCCGGGCACAACGGTCTTGAGCGCCTTTTCCAGCAGCGCGGGCGAGACGGCGGCGTCGGTGGTGTAGAACGCCAGCATGGTAGCCATGTTGGGGGCGATCATGCCGCTGCCCTTGCCGATGGCACCCACGGTGCACACCTTGCCGCCCAGCTCGAACTGGATGGCGTACTCCTTTTTATGGGTGTCGGTGGTCATGATGGCAGTGGCGGCGTCCGTGCTGCCCTGCGCGGTGGCAGCCAGCTTTTCTGCCGCCGCCGGGATTCCCCGGGCAAAGGGGTCGATGACCATGGGCTGACCGATGACGCCGGTGGAGGCGGGCAGAACGTCCTTTTCGTCAATGTTCAGCGCCTTGCCCACCAGGGCACAGCACTCCTCGGCCAGTGCCACGCCGTTGGCGGCGCAGGTATTGGCGTTGCCGCTGTTTACCACGATGGCCTGTGCATAGCCATCGGTCAGATGGGCGCGGTCCACCTTGATGGGCGCACCGCAGACCTTGTTGGTGGTGTACACGCCCGCAGCGGCGCAGCGCACCTCGGCCTTGATGAGCGCCAGATCGTATTTTTCGCTGTGATTTGCCCGGATGCCGCAATGGACACCGGCGGCGGCAAAACCCTTGGGCGCGCAGATGCCGCCCGCAACTTCCTTATACTGCATAACGATTTTCCTTTCCCACAAAGAAAAACAAGTTTATTCCAACCCTTTGGTCTCTTCCAGACCCAGCATCAGGTTCATGCACTGGACGGCGGCACCGGAGGAGCCCTTGCCCAGATTATCAAACAGCGAGACCAGCATCATTTGATCTCCCGCGGCGTTCACGGTCAGGTACAGCTCCATGCGGTCGGTGCCCGCCATGGCATTGGAGTACAGGCCGTTTTCCGGCAGCGGCTCGTTCAGGCCGTGCACCTTGACGGTGGCGGCGTCCTTGTAGTAGTCCGCAAGGGCGGCAGCTACGGCTTCGGCAGTGGTGCCCGCAAGGCCAAGATCCAGCGGCACCAGCACCTGCATCCCGCAGTAGTAGTCGCACACCACCGGCACGAACATCGGCGTGTGCGCAAGGCCGCTGATCTTCTGCATCTCCGGCAGATGCTTGTGGCCAAGGCTCAGGCCGTAGCTCTTGGGCGCATCCAGCTTGCTGTGCGCCGGGCGGTCGGGGCTTTCGTAGTCCGCGATCATCTTTTTGCCGCCGCCGGAGTAGCCGGAGATGCCGGTGCAGCTGAAGGGGTAGTCCTTTGCCACCAGCCCCAGCTCCACCAGCGGGCGGGCAATGCTGATAAAGCCGCTGGCATAGCAGCCGGGCACTGCCACGCGGTAAGAGTTCTGAATTTTTTCCTTCTGTCCCCGCAGCTCCGGGAAGCCGTAGTCCCATGCGGCATCGGTGCGGAAGGCGGTGGAGGTGTCCAGCACCTTCACGTCCGGGCGCAGCAGGGGCATGACTTCTTTAGAAGCTGCATCCGGCAGGCAGAGGAAGGCAAGGTCGGCAGAATTGATGACCTTTGCCCGCTCGTGCACGTCCTTGCGCCCTTCGGCAGAGATGGACAGCAGCTCGATCTCCGGGCGGGCTGCCAGACGGTCGGCGATGCGCAGGCCGGTGGTGCCGGAAGAGCCATCAATAAACACCTTTACCTTCATGCGTTTTCCTCCTCCCATGCGTCCAGCCGTGCCGTTGCCAGCGCGATCTGGCGCTGGACGCTGGCGGCGCTGGGGCCGCCGTAGCTGGTGCGTCCCTCGCAGCAGTGCACAAGGTCGATGGCATCATAGATATCGGCCCCGAACAGCGGGCTGTAGGTCTGGAACTGGGTCAAAGTCAGCTCCTCCAGCGTTTTGTCGGCAGCAATGCAGTCCGACACCATGCAGCCGGTCAGCTTGTAGGCGTCCCGGAAGGGCATCCCCTTCTTGGTCAGGTAGTCGGCGCAGTCGGTGGCGTTGATAAAGCCCTTTGCGGCGGCGCGGCGCATATTGGCAGGCAGGGTCTTCATGGTATCCAGCATGGGGGTGATGGTCTTGAGACAGAGTTCCAAGGTATCCACTGCATCAAAGATGGCTTCCTTGTCCTCCTGCATATCCTTGTTGTAGGCCAGCGGCAGGCCCTTCATCATCACCAGCAGGGTGTTCAGGTCGCCGTACACCCGGCCGGTCTTGCCGCGGATCAGCTCCGTGACATCCGGGTTCTTCTTCTGGGGCATGATGGACGAGCCGGTGGTAAAGGCATCGTCCAGCTCGATGAACTTGAACTCCCAGCTGCACCACAGGATGATCTCCTCCGAAAGGCGGGACAGGTGCATCATGCAGATGGAGATGGCGCTTGCCAGCTCGATGCAGAAATCACGGTCGGACACGCCGTCCAGACTGTTGGCGCAGGGGGCGGCGAAGCCCAGCTTTTCGGCGGTGAAATCCCGGTCCAGCGGGTAGGTGGTGCCTGCCAGTGCGCCAGAGCCCAGCGGGCACTGGCTGTCCATGCGGGCGGTGGCGTCCGCAAAACGGTCAAGGTCGCGCAGCAGCATGGAAGCGTAGGCCATCAGCGCGTGGCCGAAGGTGATGGGCTGGGCGCGCTGCAGGTGGGTATAGCCGGGCATGACGGCGGCGGTATTCTCCGCAGCCTTTTTGCACAGCACCCGCACCAGCTCCACGATGTAAGCCTGCAGGGTCTTGCTGTAATCCCGCAAAGTCAAGCGGATATCCAGCGCCACCTGATCGTTGCGGCTGCGGCCGGTGTGCAGCCGCTTGCCCGCATCCCCGATACGGGCGGTCAGGGTCTGCTCCACAAAGGTGTGCACGTCCTCGGCGGCGGGGTCGATGGTCAGCGCACCGCTGGACAGGTCGTCCGCGATGGAAGCCAGACCGCTGAGGATATCCGCGCAGTCCTGCTCCGAGATGATGCCCTGCCGTGCCAGCATGGCGGCATGGACGCCGCTGCCGCGCATATCCTGCGCGATCATCCGCTGGTCGAAGCGGATGGAGGAGTTGAAGTCGTTGACGCGGCTGTCCACCGCCTTGGAAAACCGACCCTTCCAGAGTTGTTCTGCCATAATATAAACTCCTTATAAAAACGGCAAAGCCGCCGCAGGGGAAAACGCTCCTGCGGCGGTGCCGCCGGCAACGATGCCGGTGTGAGAACCCGCGTGTGAAAGTGTGAAAACACACGCAGTCGAAAATGTTGCGATTACTTGACCTCCGGCCAGCTCTTGGACAGCTTTGCGCGCTCCTTGATGGACAGGCCGAACAGGTTGATGAAGCCGGTGGCATCGGACTGGTCGTAATCCTTATCGACGCCGAAGGAAGCGGTCTGCTCATCGTACAGGGTGTACGGAGAGGTGACGCCGGCGTTGATCATGTTGCCCTTGTAGAGCTTCAGCTTGACATCGCCGGTCACAGTCTTCTCAAGGCTGTCGGCAAAGGCATCCAGTGCCTCGCGCAGCGGGGTGAACCACTGGCCGTTGTACACGATGTCGGCGTACTTCTGTGCCAGCTGTGCCTTGAAGTGAGCGCTCTCCTTATCCAGCGTGATGGTCTCCAGCACGTCGATGGCCTTGTACAGGATGGCGCCGCCGGGGGTCTCGTACACGCCGCGGCTCTTCATGCCCACCAGACGGTTCTCCACGATGTCCAGCAGACCGATGCCGTTTGCACCGCCCAGCTTATTCAGGTACTCCACCAGCTCCACAGCGCCCATCTCCTTGCCGTCCACGGCGGTGGGAACGCCCTTTTCAAAGTGGATGGTCACATAGGTGGGAACATCGGGTGCCTGCTCGGGGCTGACACCCAGCTCCAGAAAGCCGGGCTTATTGTACTGGGGCTCGTTGGCGGGGTTCTCCAGATCCAGACCCTCGTGGCTCAGATGCCACAGGTTCTTGTCCTTGGAGTAGTTGGTCTCACGGTTGATCTTCAGGGGGATGTGGTGTGCCTCGGCGTAGTCGATCTCCTCGTCACGGCTCTCGATGTCCCACTCACGCCACGGAGCGATGATGGCCATATCCGGGCACAGTGCCTTGAGAGTCAGCTCAAAACGCACCTGATCATTGCCCTTGCCGGTGCAGCCGTGGCAGATGGCATCTGCACCCTCCTTGATGGCGATGTCTGCCAGTGCCTTGGCGATGCACGGACGTGCAAAGCTGGTGCCCAGCAGGTAGTCCTCGTACTTCGCGCCGAACTTCAGGGTGGGGAAGATGTAGTTCTCCACAAAGTCCTTCTTCAGGTCCAGCACATACAGCTTGGATGCGCCGGTAGCCTTGGCCTTTTCTTCCAGACCGTCCAGCTCGGTGCCCTGACCTACGTCACCGGAAACAGCAACGACCTCGCAGTTGTTGTAGTTTTCCTTCAGCCAGGGAATGATGATGGAGGTATCCAGACCGCCGGAGTAAGCCAGCACGACTTTTTTGATGTTTTCCTTTTTCATGATAAACGCGCTCCTTTTAATAAAAATACACTTTTGTTCTCTGATGCGCATTTCCCTTCGCATCCTCTGTCTTTCGTTTGCGGTTGATGCTTTTATTATACGCAGCGCGGGTTTTCCGTCAATGCTAAAAACTGCCAAACATAGCGCCCGTTTCGCTTTTCTTTTGGTTTAATCTGTATCTTTATGCAAATATTTTTAAATATATGCGCATTTTATGCAATCTGAGTGTATTTTTTCATGGGATTTTGCGGGGACTCCCTCAGGCAACCAGCAGGATTTTACCAACCTCGCCCTCTCCGTCTTTGCTTCGCAAATCCACCTCTCCCAAAGGGAGAGGCCTTGGCATAGCGGCAAAGTTTCTGGTCAATGAATAAAGTTTCCGGTTTCGCCAGGGGCTCTCCCTTTGGGAGAGCTGTCACCGTAGGTGACTGAGAGGGCGAGGATGTTTTCCGTCACGATTTTCCCCCCCCACAAACAAACCACCGGAGCATCCGCAGACGCTCCGGTGGTTTAACTATAACTATTTAGTTCAGCTTCAAATCGCCCTCTTTGATCCAGCCCAGCTTGCGCTCCACCTCGCAGAACACCACGCTGAGCACGGCGGGCAGCACAAAGCACAGCAGCACCATAGCAGCCCAGTCCATGGGGGTGATGGCAGCCTTGGTACCGGCGGCAATGTCGCTGACCCAGCCGGTGTAAACGCCGATCTGACCCACCAGACCGCAGGTGCCCATGCCGGAGGAGACCGCCGCGCCGTTCATCTCAAAGTGGAACAGGCAGGTAGCCAGCGGGCCGGTGATGGCACTGGCCAGCGTGGGGGCGATCCAGATGCGGGGGTTCTTGATGATGTTGCCCATCTGCAGCATACTGGTGCCCAGCCCCTGACTGACAAGGCCGCCCACGCCGTTCTCCTTGTAGCTCATCACGGCAAAGCCCACCATCTGGGCGCAGCAGCCTGCCACGGCAGCGCCGCCTGCAAGGCCGGTCAGACCCAGTGCGGCGCAGATGGCAGCGGAGGAGATGGGCAGGGTCAGCGCCACGCCCACGATGACCGACACCAGAATGCCCATGACCAGCGGAGCCTGCTCGGTGGCCCACATGATCAGGGTGCCCACCTGACTTGCGGCTGCACCGATGGGGGCGGCGATGAGCATGGACAGCCCGACGCCCGCAAAGATGGTCACCAGCGGGGTGACAAGGATATCCACCTTGGTCTCCTTGCTCACGGCCTTGCCCAGCTCTGCCGCCACAATGGCGATGATGAGCACGGCCAGCGGGCCGCCTGCACCGCCCAGCGCATTGGCCGAGTAGCCCACGGTGATCAGGCTGAACAGCACCAGCGGCGGGCAGTGCAGTGCCCAGCCGATGGCACAGGCCATGGCGGGGCCGCTCATGGCCGTAGCATAGCCGCCCAGATCCACCAGCAGGGCAAGACCGGTCTGCTGCCCCACCGTCTTGATGATGGTGCCGATCAGCAGGCTGGCGAACAGACCCTGTGCCATTGCGCCCAGTGCGTCAATGAGGTAACGCTGCGGAGAGATGACGATATCCTTCCGCGCCAAAAATTCTTTCATCTTCGACATAAAACTTGCCTTTCTATCCAAAACAGATCGTTAAGGTTACGAACGTATGCCCTGTATCATACCATACACCTGTCAAGACAGCAAGGGGTTGCTGGAAAAAATGTGAAATTTCGGCTTTGTGCAATGTTCTGCCCCGCCGGAACGTATTCCATTTGGAACATTTTCCGACACACTGCCCCGGTGGAGAATTTGTGTAGAAGCCCGCTGTGCCGTTGACTGCTCCCCGCGTGCGGGTGTATACTAAAGGAAGCGTAAAGTTATCATCCGCCGTCCTTTTTATCCTGAATCCATGGGCGGCGTGGAATAAAAGCAGGCCCGCCCCGGGCAAGGGGGCAAAGACCCGGGCAGCGCTACGCTGCACCACCGGGAGATTCGGAGGCAGAGACGACAGATGAAAAAACGATTTGACCGATCCGGCACAGCCCGCCGCAAAGCGGCGGCAGCCGTTGCAGCGCTGACCATGGCGCTGGTTCTGGCTGTGGGCGGCGCAGGGGCAGCGACCCTGCTGTCTGCACAGCCGGAAACTTTGACCGTGGGCGCAGTCGTGCCCCACATCACCGCCGGGACGCCGCAGGCAAGCAGCCCGGCAGCGGCTGACCCTGCACCGGCCACCGAGAGCACAGCAGCAGCTGCCCCGGAACAGGCAGCGGAAAGCACCGTGCAGCAGGCTGAGCCTGCCCCGGCGCAAACGGAAAAAACGGAAACCGCCGAAATTGCACCGGCTGCACCGGAAGAAGCTGTTGAAACGCCGGAAGCACCGGAACAGCCCGCCGAGGATACCGCACTGGAAGAGGAGAACTCCCCTGCCATACTGCTGGAAGAGACCCCGGAGCTGGCCGCGCAGGACCCGCAGGCTCCCGCAGCGGACGGCACCGCCCAGAACGATACCGCCAGCCAGCACACCCCGGAGGGCAGCGTGCTGCTGACCCCGGAGCAGATCCAGCAGGCACTGGATTCCGGCGCTCTGGAGGATGCCGAAGCACAGTGCATCGACCTGACCGATGAAAATGGCTTTTTCCGGTGGCTGTTCAACTGGCTGTTCGGCAGCAAGGACAAAGAAGAAGAGCCGGTGTACTCCGGCTGGCGCACCGAGAACGGCAAGACCTACTACTACGCGCAGAACACCAACAAAAAGGTCACCGGTCTGCGCTCCATTGACGGCAAGCTGTATTATTTTGACGCCAACGGCGTAAAGCAGGACAACGTGACCTTTGGCATCGACGTGTCCAAGTATCAGTCCGGGCTGGACTGGAACAAGATCAAAAAATCCGGCGTGAGCTTCGTCATCATCCGCATCGGCTACCGGGGCTACGGTGCTGCGGGAAACCTGGTCAAGGACCCCATGTTCGAAGAGCACTTCACCAATGCCCGCAACGCGGGACTGAAGGTGGGCGTGTATTTCTTTACGCAGGCCGTAAACGAGGCCGAAGCGCAGGAGGAGGCCGAGGGCTGCAACTGGGCGCTGAACGGCCGGATGCTGGACTACCCCATTTTCTATGACACCGAGGCTTCCACCGCTCCGGGCGGCACCGGCCGTGCCGATGGTCTGGGCGTTGAGGACCGCACCAAGTGCGCCATCGCCTTCTGCGAGCGGGTAAAGGAGCTGGGCTACAAGCCCGGCGTGTACGCTTCCACCACATGGTACCGCAAGCGGGTGGACTACAACACCCTGCGCAGCCGCTACACCATCTGGAACGCCCACTACGGCGTCTCTTCCAGCCCCATCGGCTGCGATCTGTGGCAGGGCACCGAGAAAGCCCGCATCAACGGTTACAGCGGCGATCTGGACGCCAATATCAGCTACATCGGGTAACAACCCAAAGGCTGCTGCACACGCCCTGTGCAGCAGCTTTTTTCTTGCCGTGGGACAATTTTAAATGGCCGCCGCGTGCGCTTTGGCCATATTCAGCGGAAAGAATATTTTTAATTTTGGGTTTCAGGAAAGTCTGCGGACTTTCCTGAAACCCTTTTTCACAGGGAGGGACAAATCGGTAAACAGCTGCCGTTTGTCTTTACGACCCCACTCGTGAAAATGCGTTTGGAGCGCTCCGCAGAGCGCGACAAACGCGAAATTTAAAATAATTATTCCGCTGATGATGTGCAGAGCGCAGCGGAGCACATTCTAAATCGTCCCCCCTGCCGCAAAAACAGGGCATACTCCCCTGTTTTTGTGCATAAGCTGGTGGCAGAGTATGCAAGCGCAAATGGCGGGGAGGCATGGGGATATGTTTGTGGTAACACTGAGCAAGACGAGCCTGAAAAAACTGGGAGCAGGGGCAGCGTGCTGCGCACTGGTGGTGTTCAGCGCCATGCTGGGGCGGTTCATCAGTACCCGGACGGTGGCGGTGGCTGCCCCGGTGAACCGTATCGAGAGCGCGCAGGACATCCAGACATGGTTCACCGGCTACGGGCTGGAGGTGGACGGCGCGTCCATCACGGCGGATAAGGTCAAAATTCCCCGCAGGTGGGACGACAGCTTTTCCGCTTTCAACGGGGTGGTGCAGCAAAGCGGCATGGATCTTGCCCGCTACAAGGGCAAAACGGTGGAAAAATGGTCGGCGCTGCTCCCGGCGGCAAGCAACGGCGAGACCAGCCGCTACGGAGTGCTGCTGGTGTACAAAAAGAAAGCCGTGGGCGCGTATCTGCTGGAAAAGCCCTCCGGCACGGTGCTGGGGCTGCAGGACGCACAGAACGAGCTGGCAAAGCAGACCTCCGGCGAGGATTACAGCGGCGACTGGGGCGAGCGGCACGATGAGCAGCTGACCGACAGCACCGCACAGCAGACCTCCGGCGAGCCGGAGACAGCGCCCGAAGCCGCCCCGCAGGCAGCGCCCTACACCGAGCTGCCGCTGGACGCAGAAGGATACCCCGTGGAATAGGGACGATATTCGGGGGAAAAACGACCTTTTTTAAGCTCTTGTCCGGCAGTTGCACAAACTGCCTAGTTTTTACAAACGATTCGACAAAAATTAGACAAAACACGGATTTTTGTAGCATCCGTATGTTCAAATATAACAAAAAATTCTTGTAAAAATCGGCAATATGAAACGGTGCAAAAATACCGGGACGGGTTTATAATAGTAGTATACCAATCCCCGTTGGCAAAGCCATGCTCCGGGACTGAATGTGCAGTCCGGGCAGAGGGATCCAGTAAGGAGAAAATGATTATGAAGGAATTTCAGTACACTGTTAAGGATGCCTGCGGCATCCATGCCCGTCCCGCCGGCCTGCTGGTCAAGACCGTGAAGGGCTTTGCAAGCACCGCTACCCTCGAGAAGGACGGCAAGAGCTGCGATATGCGCAAGCTGATGGCTCTGATGGGCATGGGCGTCAAGCAGGGCGAGACCGTGACCATCAAGGTCGAAGGCGATGATGAAGAAGCAGCCGCAGAGGCCATCCAGAAGTTCCTGAGCGAGAACGTCTGAGCCGCGGCTTAAAAGCCGAGCCCTCGCGGGAAAACTGCGGGGGCTTTTTTGACAAAACGCCGGGCGCTGTATGCCCCGGCTGTAAGTGGAAGGAGAACGTGCTATGCAGGTAGGCACCGGCAAAAGCGTGCTCAATGGCATCGCCATTGGCAAGCTGAAGATCTACAAGAAAAAAGATACCGCGATTTCCACCGCTCCTGTGGCAGATACTGCCGCAGAACTGGAGCGTTTTGAAGCTGCCCGCCAGAAGGCCATTGAGCAGCAGACCGCCCTGTACGAAAAGGCTCTGGCAGAGGCCGGCGAGGACATTGCCGAGGTGTTCAACATCCACGCCATGATGCTGGATGACGACGACTTTGTGGACGCCATCAAGGAGATCATCAACGGGCAGAAGATGTGCGCCGAGTACGCCGTCAAGACCGCCGGCAACAATCAGGCTGCAGTGTTTGCCGCCATGGACGACCCGTATCTGCAGGCCCGCAGCGCTGATGTGCTGGACATTGCGCAGGCCATGCTGGACATTCTGCAGGGGGTGGACAACGCTTCCCTGCAGGGCACCGAGCCCAGCATTCTGGTAGCCGAGGATCTGGCTCCCTCCGAGACCGTGCGCATGGATAAAAGCCTGCTGCTGGGCTTTATCACCCGCGAGGGCAGCTCCAACAGCCACACCGCCATTCTGGCACGCAGCATGAACATCCCCGCCCTGATCCAGTGCAAGGACATTCAGGACGACTGGGACGGCAAGATGGCTGTGGTGGACGGCTACAACGCCTGTGTGTATGTGGACCCCACCCCCGATCTGCTCAAGAGCCTGAAAAAGCGCCAGCAGGAGGACCAGAAAAAGCAGGCTCTGCTGCAGGAGCTGAAGGGCAAGCCCAACACCACGCTGGACGGCAAGACCATCAACGTGTTCGCCAACATCGGCGGCATGGGCGACGTGGGCGCAGTGCAGCAGAACGACGCCGGCGGCGTAGGTCTGTTCCGCACCGAGTTCGTCTACCTGAACTGCAAGGACTTCCCCACCGAGGACTACCAGTTCGAGGCTTACAAGCAGGTGGTGGAAAGCCTTGCACCCCGCAAGGTCGTTGTGCGCACCTGTGATATCGGCGCAGACAAGACCGTGGATTACATGAAGCTGGACCACGAGGACAACCCCGCACTGGGCTACCGCGCCATCCGCATCTGCCTGACCCGCAAGGACTTCTTCAAGACCCAGCTGCGCGCGCTGCTGCGGGCTTCCGCCTACGGCAACATGAGCATCATGTTCCCCATGATCACCAGCCTGCGGGAACTGCAGGACGCCAAGGCCGTTCTGGAAGAGTGCCGCGCCGAGCTGACCGCCGAGGGCGTCAAGATGGGACAGAACATTGAAGTGGGCACCATGATCGAGACCCCCGCCGCCGTGCTCATCGCGGACGAGCTGGCCGCCGAGTGCGACTTCTTCTCCATCGGCACCAACGACCTGACCCAGTACACCTGCGCACTGGACCGCCAGAACGCAAAGCTGGAGCCTTTCTTCAACCCGCACCACCCCGCCGTGCTGCGCGCCATCAAGATGACCATTGAAGCCGGTCACCGCCACGGCATCTGGGTGGGCATTTGCGGCGAGCTGGGCGCTGACACCGCCCTGACCGAAACTTTCCTGCGCATGGGCGTGGACGAATTGTCCATGAACGCCAAGAGCATCCTGCCGGTGCGCAAGATCATCCGCAGCGTAGACCTGAGCAAGCCCTCTGAGAAGGCTTGATGATCCTTCTGACATAAAACAACACCGGAGCATCTTCGGATGCTCCGGTGTTGTTTTTTATTCTTACTCTCCTCTTGCCAGCGCCTGCAGCTTCTGCTTATCCAGCACCTGCACGCCGCCGCGGTACAGCCGCACCCAGCCCTCCTGCGCAAAGTATTTGAGCATCCGGCTCACCACCTCGCGGGCAGAGCCCATGTACCTTGCCATCTGGTCGTGGGTCATGCGGACATCCTCGCCGCCGGTCTTGGCAAGCTCATCGGTCAAAAAGATCGCCAGCCGCCGGTCGGCGCTCATGAACAGAATTTGCTGCATCGTCCACATGGTGTCGGAAAAGCGCTCTGCCGTCATCTGGTAGGCGTAGCAGCGCACATAGACGTTCTCCTGCATCAGCTGCCGGAAGATGCCCGCGCTGATGCACAGCGCTTCGGTGTCCTCCTCGGCGTCGATGTAAAGGTCGATGTTCACCGCATCCATCACGCAGGAGGCGGACAGGATGCACACCTCCCCGCCGAACAGGCGGTACAGCGTCACATCTCTGCCGTCCTCGGACAGCAGATAGGAGCGCAGCTGCCCGCTGCGCAGCAGCAGAATGCCCACGCAGCTTTCCAGCGGGCTGTGCACCCGGGCACCCTTGGCGTAGTGCACCGGGCGGGTAAAGCGGCACAGCCGCTCCTGCTCTTCCGGGGTCAGCTGCTCCCAGAACGGGAACGCACAGGCCAGACACCGGGCGTGCGGAGATGTTTCTGCCATACGGCTCACCCCTTTCGCAGCGCCTTGGCGGCTTCCGTACCCGCCAGCGCGCCCTCATAGACCGCTTTTGCCACCTGTAACAGCCCGCCGGTGCAGTCGCCGGCGGCGTACAGGCCGGGCACGGTGGTCTGCATTTTGTCGTCTACCACGATGCGGCTGCCCTCTACGGCAGCGCCCAGCTTCCGGGCAAGTGCGGTGCTGCCCGCCACGCCCAGCGCCACGAACACACCGGATACCTCCCGCACCGCACCGCCCGCCAGCTGCACGCCGGTGACGGTCTGTTCGCCCAGAATGGCTTCCACCTTCTGGGTGCAGACGGCCACCTCGGGCGGGAAATCTGCGGTCAAGGCTGCGCCGTCCGTCAGCAGGGTGACGCTTTTTACCACCGGCAAAAGCGCCTGCACCTCGTGCAGGGCGTACTCGCCGCTGCCCAGCACCGCCACGTCCCTGCCGCGGTAGAAAAAGGCATCGCAGGCGGCGCACCAGCTTACGCCGTGCCCTTCCAGCCCGGTCAGCCCCGGGATGCGGGGCACGGCGCGGGAAGCGCCGGTGGCCAGAATGACCGCATCTGCCGGGTACGCGCCCGCCAGCGTTTCCACGGTCAGGCGGTCGGTCCATGTCAGCCCCACGGCTTCGGTCTGCACAAACTGCACCCCCAGCCGCCGGGCGTTCTCGATGCTGCGGCGTTCCAGTTCCTGCCCGGAGACCGGCTGGGCAAAGCCGTAATAGTTTTCGATTGTTTCGGCGCGCGCCAGCGCCCCGGAGCCCTTGGTCAGCACGGTGGTCTGCACCCCGGCGCGCACGGCGTACAAAGCGGCGGACACCCCCGCCGGGCCGGAACCTACAATAACAATGTTGGACATGGTGTTGCTCCTTTGCCTGATTCTTTTTCCCTTATTATATACAAAAACCGCGCGGATTTCTGTGACCGGGTCGCAAAAACTTTTTGAGCGGCGGGCACTGTTCAAGCCCCGGGGCGTGTGCTATACTGTTGTCATGTTGAAATTACTGCCACAGGGGGCTTTTGCTTTATGTCCAAACAACGTCTGCTTTTCATCACCACCGGCGGCACCATTGCCAGCGTGCGCACCCAGCAGGGGCTGAAACCCGTACTTACCAGCGAGGAGCTGCTCGCCCATCTGCCGGAATTGAAGGAGCTGTGCTGCCCGGAAACGCTGGCGCTGTGCAGCATCGACAGCACCGACCTCGGGCAGGAGCACTGGCTCATGATGGCACGCGCCATTCAGGAAAACTATGCCTTATACGATGGCTTTATCATCTGCCATGGCACGGATACGCTGGCGTATTCTGCGGCGGCGCTCTCTTATCTGATTCAAAATGCGGATAAGCCCATCATCCTTACCGGCGCACAGCAGCCCATCTCCAACGAGATCACGGATGCCAAGAAAAACCTGCGGGACAGCGTAGTCTGCGCCATCGACCCGGGCAGCCGGGGCGTGATGGTGGTGTTCGGCGGGCACGTCATCGCGGGCACCCGCGCCAAGAAGAACAAGACCATCAGCTACGACGCCTTTGCGTCGGTCAACTTCCCGGAGCTGGCGCTGGTGCAGGGCGACCGGCTGGTGCGGTACATCCCCTCGCCGTGGCCCACCGGGCCGGTGGAGTTCAGCCGCACGCTGGACAGCCGGGTGTTTCTGCTCAAGCTGACCCCGGGGATGTCCCCGGCGCTTATCCCGGAGATCTTCCGTCTGTACGACTGCGTCATCGTAGAAAGCTTCGGCGTGGGCGGCATCCCGCAGCAGCTGATGGACGCCTTTGCCGCCGGGCTGGGCGACTACGAGACCACCCACAAGGTACTCATCATGACCACGCAGGTCACCTACGAGGGCAGCGACGTGGGCGTGTATGAGGTGGGCAAGCGGGTGCGCAACCGCTTCCGCTTCTTGGAAGCCCACGATATGACCATCGAGGCCGTGGTGACCAAAAGTATGTGGCTGCTGGCGCAGAACTGCGAAAGCTTTGACCAGCTGCAGCAGCGATTCTACCGTCAGGTGAACTTTGACACCTTCTATCACTGAGCCGCTTTTCAGAACACCAGCTGCACCAGCAGTACATAGCAAAGGGTGCCCCCCGCCACGCTGAGCAGGGTCTGGTGCTTCCACTTGTGCAGTGCGATGGTCGCCAGCAGCGCAAGCGCTTCCGGGATGCCGTGGCTGCCGGAGAATGGGGTAACGCCCTTCAGGCAATAAACGATGAGCATCCCGAAGATGGCGGCGGGCAGCACTCGCCCCAGATACCGCACCACCTCCGGCGGCTGCTGCTCCTTGCTGGAAAAGATCAGAAACGGCAAAAAACGGGTAAGCATGGTGGCGGCGGTGCACACCGCAATGGTAAGCCCCATCTGAACTGCTGTCATTCTTCTACCTCCCCGGCTGCTTTTTCCATCGGACGGCGCAAAGCCAGCAGCAGCACCAGAATGCCAGCCATGGACGGCAGCAGAAAGCTGCCGGAACCAAATACAATCAGACACACCAGCGGCACGGCAAGCCCGATCAGGGCACTGCCGTGCTGCTTATCTTTTTCCCACTGGTTCAGGAAGATGACCGTGAACATTGCGGTCATGACAAAATCCACGCCCTCGGTGCTAAAGGGCAGTACGGTGCCCAGCGCAGCCCCAAGCCCGGCGCTGCCCACCCAGTAAAGCTGATCCAGCAGGGTGATGAAGAACATAAACCAGCCCTTGTCCACCCCTTCCGGCGGCGTTGCCGAGCAGGTGATGGAAAAGGTCTCGTCGCTCATGGCAAAGATCATGTAAAAGCTGCGCCAGCCGTAGCCCTTATAGCGCTCCAGCATGGCAAGGCCGTAGAAAAGGTGCCGCGCCTGGATCATCAGCGCCATTAAAAAGGCCGACAGCGGCGAGAACGCGCCCAGCAGCAAACTTGCCAGCACGAACTCCAGCGAGCCGCCGTACACGACAGTACCCATGAGCATGGGCATCCACACCGGCAGCCCCAAGGACTGCACATAGATGCCGTAGCCCAGCCCCAGCACAAAATAACCCGCCAGCACCGGGATGGTCTGCGGAAAAGCCGCCCGCAGCGCCCGCAGGCAGGGGTGCGGCAGGGCGGGAGAAACGGTTCGGGACAGATGCTGCATAGAAAAGCTCCTTGCTTTGCAGGTTCAGCGGGCGGTGCGCCCATATACCCACATATATTGTATGAAATAAGTGATTTTTATTATAGCACATCCCTGCGCATTTGCAAGACGGCAGTTGGCCTGCTGCCGGGACGATTTGAAATGGCCTCCGCTGCGCTCTGGCCATAATCAGCGGAAAAGTAATTTATAATTTCGCAATTCCGGAAAATCTGCGGATTTTCCGGAATTGCCTTTTCACAGAAGGGGATTTTCCCCCGTAAACGTCCTCGCCCTCTCCGTCACGGCTTACGCCGTGCCACCTCTCCCAAAGGGAGAGGCCTTGGCAGTACGGTAAAGTTTCCGGTTTTGCCAAGGGCTCCCCCTTTGGGGGAGCTGGCGCGCAAGCGCCTGAGAGGGCGAGCCCGCTGCCACAAAGGAAGTCGTTCATGAAACATATCACCGTTAATAAGAACTATAAAATGCTTGGCACTGCGCGTACATTACGACGTAATCTGACGCCACAGGAGCATAGACTCTGGTATGTATTTCTGCGCGATTATCCTGTAAAGATCTATAAACAGCGGATCATTGAATCCTTTGTCGTTGACTTTTACTGTGCGCAGGCACGGCTTGTGATCGAGTTGGACGGCTCTCAGCATTATACCGAGCAGGGCAAGGCTTACGATGCAGAACGAAGTGCGGTTCTTGAACAGTATGGGCTACTGGTTCTCCGTTTTGCAAATAACGATGTGGACAACCATTTTAATGCCGTCTGTACACAGATAGACAATACCATTCAAAGCAGACTTCAATCTTAAAAACAGGAAAGGAAACTTTTTATGATCATCTCCACCAAAAAAGGCACTCCCAAAGAGGAGCTGGAAAAGATCGTTGACAAATTCGAAAAGCAGGGTCTGGATGTGACCCTGATCACCGGCAAGGACTACAACGTGTTCGGTCTGGTGGGCGACACCACCAAGATCGACGAGCGGGACGTGCTGGCAAACCCGTGGATCGACAACGTTACCCGCGTGTCTGCACCCTATAAGCGCGCCAACCGCCTGTTTCACCCCGCAGACTCGGTCATCGACTGCGGCGGCGTGAAGATCGGCAGCAAGGAAAAGATCGCCGTCATGGCAGGCCCCTGCAGCATCGAGAACGCCGAGCAGGCACTGCGCATCGCGCAGGGGGTCAAGGCGGGCGGCGCAGCGCTGTTCCGCGGCGGCGCCTACAAACCCCGCACCTCTCCCTACGCCTTTCAGGGTCTGGAGACCGAGGGCATCTTAGACATGGTAAAGGCCCGCGAAGCCACCGGCCTGCCCATCGTTTCCGAGCTGATGAGCGAGGACCGCATCCCGGAGTTTGAGGAGTATGTGGACGTGGTGCAGATCGGCGCACGCAATATGCAGAACTTCCAGCTGCTCAAGGCGGTGGGCAAGATGCACAAGCCTGTGCTGCTCAAGCGCGGCCTGTGCAACACCATCGAGGAGTGGATCATGAGCGCCGAGTACATCATGGCAGGCGGCAACGAGCAGGTCATCTTCTGCGAGCGCGGCATCCGCACCTTTGAAAAATACACCCGCAACACGCTGGATCTTTCCGCCGTGCCCATCATCCACGAAAAGACCCATCTGCCCATCGTGGTAGACCCCAGCCACGCCACCGGCAAGGCCAATCTGGTGGAGCCGATGATGATCGCCGCCGTGGCTGCCGGTGCGGACGGTCTGGAGGTAGAGGTGCACTACGACCCCCAGCACGCATGGAGCGACGGTGCACAGTGCCTGACCCCGGACGCCTTTGCACAGGCCATGGCAAAGTGCCGTCAGGTGGCTTGGGCCATCGGCCGGGAGATGTAAACCGTTTACCCCCTCAGGCGCTGGCGCGCCAGCTCCCCCAAGGGGGCGCCTGAAGCGCTGCCCGTGGGAAATTGCAAAAGGATAACACCGCTATGCTAGTAACCATCAGACCTGCCCCCGGCGGCATCGGGGGCGTGATCGCCGCGCCGCCCAGCAAAAGCATGGCGCACCGCGCCGTGCTGTGCGCCGCGCTGGCCGTGGGGCGCTCCCATATCACCCATCTGGAATTCAGCAAGGATATCTCTGCCACCCTGTCCGCCGCCGCGCAGCTGTGCGCCGCCGTGGACACCGGCGCAGATGATGCTACTGTGCAGGGGCTTGGGCATTTTCTGCCCCTGACCGCCCCGGTGGACTGCTGCGAAAGCGGCAGCACCCTGCGGTTTTTGATCCCCATTGCCAGCCTGACCGGCCAGCCGGTCACCTTTACCGGACGCGGACGGCTGATGGAGCGCCCGCAGTCCGTATACGAAACGTTATATCGCGAGCAGAATCTACGGTTTGAGCAGTCCCCCGCCGGACTGACCGTGGAGGGTGCACTGACCCCCGGGGACTACCGGCTGGCGGGCAATGTGTCCAGCCAGTTCATCAGCGGGCTGCTGTTCGCGCTGCCCTTGCTGCCCGGGGACAGCACCCTGCACCTCATCCCTCCGGTGGAGAGCCGCAGCTACATCGACATGACCCGCGCCGTGCAGGCCGCCTTTGGGGTGCACAGCCGCTGGCTGGACGAAACCACCCTGCTGCTGCCCGGCGGGCAGCAGTACCGCCCCTGCGACTACAACGTGGAGGGCGATTACAGTCAGGCCGCGTTTCCGGCGGTGCTGGGCGCGGTGTGCGGCGGGGTGACCATCACCGGCCTTGCGCCGGACACCCTGCAGGGCGATGCCGCCATTCTGGACATCCTGCGCCGGTGCGGCGCGGTGTTCACCCGCAAAGGCGACAGCATCACCTTTGCAAAAGCACCCCTGCATGGGGTGGACATCGACCTTGCGGACTGCCCCGACCTTGGTCCCGTGCTGATGGTGCTGGGTCTGCTGTGCGAGGGCACCACCGTCATCCGCAACGCCCAGCGGCTGCGCCTGAAAGAGAGCGACCGCATCGCGGCTATGGAGGCCGAGCTGCGCGCCTGCGGCGGCGTGCTGGAAAGCGACGGCGGCACCATCACGGTGCACGGCTGTGCTGAGCGTCTGCACACCCCTGCCGCGCCCCTGCACGGCCACAACGACCACCGGGTTGTCATGAGCCTTGCGGTGCTGGCTGCTGCCGCCGCACTGCCCCTGACCGTGGACGATGCCGAAGCCATCCAGAAGAGCTGGCCCGGCTTTTTTGCAGATGCAGCGCCGCTTGGCGTGGAGGTAGAAGATGCTTGATAAAACAAAACGTTATCTCGTAGTGGGTCTGGGTCTGCTGGGCGGCAAGTACGCGCTGGAGCTGACCCGCGCCGGCTTCCATGTGGACGGCATCAACCGCAGCGAGGGACACTTGCAGTACGCGCTGGAGCACGGCTATATCGCCAGCGGTAAGACCCATGATTTTGAGGATCTTGTCCGGCAGGCCGACCATATCATCTTTGGCCTGTACCCCACCGCGCTGCTGGACTGGTTCCGAACCTACGGTTCCCTGCTCAAGCCCGGGTGCATCTTTACGGATGTTTCCGGCGTCAAGACCGGCCTTGTGGAGCCGGTGCAGGCGCTGTGCCCGGCGGGGGTGGAGTTCATCGCCAGCCACCCCATGGCCGGCCGCGAGACTTCCAGCGTGGAGCACGCCGCCGAGGTGAATTTTGCCCCGGCCAACTTCATCATCACCCCCACCGAAAAGAACACCCCTGCGGGCATCCAGTGGGCAAAGGAGCTGGCCGAGGTGCTGGGCTTCAAGCACATCTGCACCCTGACCGTGCAGGAGCACGACCGGATGATCGGCTATGTCAGCCAGCTGTGCCACGCCATCGCCGTAAGCCTGATGTGCGCCAACGACAACACCTCGCTGTGCGAGTACACCGGCGACTCCTTCCGGGATCTGACCCGCATTGCACGCATCAACGATAAAATGTGGGCAGAGCTGTTTTTGTGGAACAAGCAGAACCTGATCAGCGAGATCGACCAGTTCGATTCTGCCTTGCAGGAGATGCGCGCCGCCCTTGTGGCAGACGACCGGGACAAACTGGAAGAAATGTTCCGCCTTTCCACCCAGCGCCGCGCCGCCTTTGACAAAAAGCTGCCGGAATAAACCGTGACGGAGGTATTGCCCCATGCCCAAGCAGGAAGGACAGAAATCCAAGCTGGTAACGCTGCTGCGCATCCTTGAGCAGCGCACCGACGAGAACCACCGCCTGAACGTGCCCCAGCTGGTGCAGCTGCTGGAAAATCAGGGCATTCTGGCCGAGCGCAAGAGCATTTACAGCGATATCGACACCCTGCGCAGTCTGGGCTACGACATCCAGCTGCAGCGCGGGCGCGGCGGCGGGTACTGGATGGCAAGCCGTGCATTCGAGCTTTCGGAGCTGAAGCTGCTGGTGGACGCGGTACAGTCCAGCAGCGTCATCTCGGCGCGCACCAGCAAGCGCATCATCCACAAGCTGGAAGCCCTCTGCTCCGACTACGAGGGCACCCAGCTGCAGCGTCAGGTGTATGTGGACGGACGTCCCAAGACCGACAGCCAGACTCTTTTGTACAGCATCGACGCCCTGCACACCGCCATCAACCGGGGGTGTCTGGTGCAGTTCCGCTACAAGGGCAGCAGCGCCGTGCGCACCGTAAGCCCGTGGCAGCTTGCGTGGGAAAACGGCTGCTATTACCTCATTGCCTATCAGGACGAAAAAGCGCCCCCGGTGCGCCACTACCGGGTGGACCGGATGGCCGGGGTGCTGGTGCTGGACGAGCCGCGCCGGGGCAAGGAGTTCTTCCGCACCTTCGACCTGCCCGCCTATCTGCGCAAGCACTTTAATATGTTCGGCGGCACCGAGTACCGGGTCACCCTGCGGTGCACTGCCGACCTTGAGCCGGTCATGCGGGAGCGCTTTGGCCGCGAGCCGGTGTTCTGCCCGGAGGACGCGGAGCACTTCCACTTTGACGTGCCCATCTGCGTCAGCCAGCAGTTTTTCGGCTGGGTGTGCGGCTTTGGCGGCAAGGTAGAGGTCACCGCCCCCGCCGCCGTCCGCGCCCAGCTGCACGAGATGCTGCAGAGCTTAGCAGAGCAGCACGGGTAAAGCGCTTTGCCGTTAATTTTCACTTTACAAACGCCGCAAGAACTATTACAATCAAAGCAGTGCCGAAGGGCCGTTCGTTTTCATCCACCGCGCGCAACCGTTCCGACAGCGCCGGGGCTGCGCAGAGCTTTCTTGATCAGGAGGTTTTTTGCATGAAAAAGATCACGCGTCGTACCGTTCTCCGTGTCTCGGGGCTGGCAGCCGCCTCGCTGGCTCTGTCCGGCTACGCGCCCGCCGACAGCGCCTGTGTGGGCAACGGCTTTTCCGGCTGGCTGCAGCAGACCTTCGGGAAGGGCAGCTCTGCATCCTCTGAAAGCACCGAAGCCGCAGCCCCGGACGCAGGAGCGGCATCCGAAGCCCCGGCAGAGAGCGCCGACAGCAGCCTGCCCGCCTATAACGCCGACCCCCTTACCGGCGAGCCGCGCCGCAGCAACGGCCGTATTGTCGGCGTGATGGTGAACAACATCAGCAACACCCAGCGGCAGAACGCCCGCCCGCAGCGCGGCATCGGCTCGGCTGACCTGCTCATTGAGAGCAAGGTGGAGGGCGGCATCTCCCGCTTCTGCGCGGTGTACCACGACGCCAACGCCATCCCGGAGGTGGGGCCGCTGCGCTCCGGCCGCGACCAGTTTTTGCAGCTGCTCATGCCGTGGCAGGCGCTGTACTACCACGACGGCGAAAGCGCCCCCTGCACCAAGTTCATCAACGTGTATCACTACTCCGGCCTGAACATCGGCGGCAAGAGTTATTTTAATACCACTACTCACCCCCATGTGGCGCACCGCGACAGCCGCGGCCGCAATGTGGCGTATGAACACACCGAGTTCACCTCCGGCGCTGAGATCCGGCAGGCCGCCGCCAACGCAGGCATCGGGCTGGAATATCCCTACGAGAGCACCTTCTTCCGCTTTGCGGACTACCGCACCGGCGCAGAGAACAAGATGTCCGGTGCTGCCGCCGCCAAGACCATCAACATCGTGCACTCGGACAGCTACAAGACCACCTTCAGCTACAACCGCTGGGAACGCCTTTATAAAATGTCCATGTACAGCCGCGCCGACGGTGCTTTTGAAAACACCGTGGACGAGCTGACCGGAAAGCAACTTGGCTTTACCAACCTGCTGGTCTGTTTTGCAGGCATCGCGGACTACCCCGGCGACTCCGGCGGCGTGCAGCAGGTGGACTATGTGTCCGGCGGCGAAGCCTATTTCTTCACCCGGGGCGCGGTGCAGCACGGCACATGGCAGAAGGCATCCCCGGAGCACCCGCTCAAGGTCTATGCCGCCGATGGCAGCGAGATCTGCTTCAACCGCGGCAAGACCTATCTGGCCATCGTGGACGATGACGAGTGGCAAAACTTTAACTATCAGTAAGGGGAGAGACCCATGAAACGCAAATGGAGCCTGCGCCTTGGTGCAGCCGTGCTGTGCGCGGTGCTGCTGGGCAGCTGCGGGGGCACCGCCGCTGCGCCGGCAGAAAGCACCGCTCCGGCAGACCCGCTTACCGGGCAGCAGCTGCTGTACCCGGAGCAGCGGGCGGCGGCGGTGGTCATCGAGAACACCACCGGCAGCACTACCCAGTGGGGCATCGGCAGCGCCTCGGTGGTGCTGGAAGCCCTGACCGAGAGCGGCAGCTCTACCGAGCTGTGTCTGGTATACCCCGCCCTCAGCGCCATGCCCGTGGTAGGGCCGGTGACGCGCGGGCAGGACTTATACTGGCGGCTGCTCAGCGGGCAGCAGGTGCTGCCCATCCAGTGCGGCAGCAGCGCATACGCCAAACGGTATCTGGAATACTACAATCTCCGCGCGGTGGACGCGCAGGAGGTGGGGTGCAACGCCTTTGTCAGCACCGGTTACAGCTGGAACAGCACGCCCCTGTGGCGCACCAGCGGCAAAGCCGTTTCCTCGGTGCTGGACAGCCTGAGCATCTCCGCCGCCGTAAACCAGAACGCCGCCGGCAGCGAGAGCGAGACGGCAGGCGTTCTGCCCGCTCTGCTGCCCCAGCGGGACACCGGCCATCTGCCGGATGCAAACGCCGCCGATGCGGTAAACGTGACCGTGAATTTCCAGTCCGGCGGAGCTACCGGCTTTGTCTATGACGACGCCCTTGCCGCCTACGGGATGCTGCACGCCGACGGCACCCCGCAGCTGGATGCCAACACCGGCACACAGGCAGCCTTTGACAATCTGCTCATCCTGTACAGCGGCTCCTCCCTGCGGGACGATGGCCGCACGCTGGACTACGACCTTTCCATGGGCGGCGGCATCTGGCTGAACGGCGGGCATCTGTGGCAGATCACATGGACGCAGGGCACCCAGAGCACCCTTGCCCTCTACGATTCCAACGGCAAGCCGCTGGAACTCCCGGCAGGGCGCAGTTACATCGCCCTGCTTTCCAGCCTTACCGGGCAGGAGCTGCTGGTGCAAAGCAGCACCGGCGAAGCGCTGGTGGGTGCCGGGTGACCACGGCAGAAGAGCCTGAGAAGGCGCACGCCGGGAGAAACTCCCCCAGTCTCGCTGCGCTCGACAGCCCCCTCTAGGATGGGGCCTTTGGCATAGCGGTACAGTTTCCGGCTAAAGTGTAAAGCTTGCGGGCGCGCCAGAGGCTCCCTCCCCGAGGGAGCTGGCAAAACCGTCAGGTTTTGACTGAGGGAGTTAAGCTGAGAGGGTCTCAACAAAAAAGAGCCATTGCACGCATTTTGTGCAATGGCTCTTTTGGTATGCTGTTACAGATCCACCACGCTGCCGACCTCGGCGGGGGTGGTGGGCACGGGGCCCAGAGCGGCTTCATCGGTATTACGGCGCACCGTAAAGATGGCGCTGCGCCCGGCGGCAAAGTCCGGATGCCATGTCAGCTCAAGGGTCTGCCAGTCCTCCGGCACGGCGCAGAAACAGTGCAGCAGCGCACCGCGTCCGGCGGCAAGGTTCAGGGTGAACACCGAAGCATCTGCCGCGTTCTCGCTGTACAGCGGGGCGGCAAAGCTGCCGCAGGGCACGCTCTGGCCGTTGCAGGCAGCGGTCACGCCGGTGCCCATGCTGTACAGCTGCTCCCGGGTGCGCAGACCACGGCTTTGCAGATAGCTGGTATCCACCGGCAGGCTGGCTGCCGAAAGGTTTTCCACCGAGAGGTACACCAGCACGCCGCCCAGCTCCGGTGCCGGGGCATAGCCCAGCAGCTCCACGGCAGCTTTGCCGTCCAGCAGGGCAGGCTCGCCCGTAAGACACGGCTGCTGCGCCGCAGCACAGACCCCGGTAAGCAGCGCAGCCGCAAGGCTGACCGCACCGGAACCGGCACATTTCAGGAATGACCGGCGGGAGAGGGATTGGGACATGACAGCGTTCCTCCTGTATACGATACAATACTACCCTTTAACAATAAAGGATTCTGCGCGTTCTGTCAAGGGGCAGCGGAAAACTCATGGAAATCAATTTTCCTCTAAAGGCTTCCCCCGGACGGGGGAAGCTGTCACCGCAGGTGACTGATGAGGGCGCTGTTGCCGGAATTACCCCTCATCCGGCGCTACGCGCCACCTTCCCCCCAAGGGGTGAAGGCTTTTGCCTGCGGGACAAGCTGCAAAAGTTGATTTCTTCAGGAAACTGTAACCCTTTCTTATTCGTAAGCCTCGTTTTCCTCGGCTTCGGCCTGCCCTTGCAGGGTGTCGGCGTAGCCAAAAGGTACGATGTCAATGGCCTCCACCAGCTTGTCCCGCATCCACAGCTGCACATCGGTCTGCACGGTGTAGCCGCAGCCCGGGTCTGCCATCCACTGCTCGGGACGGCGGGTGGGCACGGCGCGCTGGCTGAGCATACTCATGATCACGCCGCCGTGGGTCACGCAGGCGGCCTCGGTAACGTCCATGCGGATCATGTACTCAAACAGCTTCATAAGGCTGTCGGCGCAGCGGGCGTGGAACTGCTCGGTGGGCTCTGCGCCCTCCGGCAGATAGCCGGAACCCGGGGTGATCCACTTTTTGAAGTCCTCGTCCTGCACGAGCTCCTTCACCGGTCTGCCCTCAAACTTGCCAAAGCCGGCTTCCCGCAGATCGTGCACCGTAAACTGGTGGGCAGCCCCGGGGAACAGGATGTTGGCGGTCTCCACCGCACGCAGCAGCGGGGAGGAAAAGACGGTGTCTACCTGCGGGTAGGCGAACCGCTCCTTCAGGTCAGCCAGCTGGGCGCGGCCCTCGTCGCACAGGGGCAGGTCGGTGCCGCTGCCGATGTACAGACCCTGCAGATTGCCCGCGGTTATGCCATGGCGGATGAGATGAAGCTTGAAGGTTTTCATGGATCACACCTCTTTTGGTTTAAAATTACGGATGGGGCTTAGCCCTCGGCGTAGTTGACCTCCACGGTAGCGGGGAACACATTCATGTCCAGACGGCAGTTGTCGCGGATGGTCACGCTGGTCAGGGCGTTGCAGTCCTTGAATGCGCCGGTCTTGATGTAGCCCACGCTCAGAGGGATGTTGACCTCGGTCAGGGCGGTGCAGCCGTTGAAAGCGCCGGCCTCGATGTACTCCACGCCGTCAGCGATGTTCACGGTGGTCAGGGCAGTGCAGTCCTTGAAGGCGGTAGCGCCCACGCTGGTAACGGTGCCCTCCACCTCAACGGTGGTGATCTGGTCGGCCTGCGCTGCCCAGGGAGCCGGAGCGTCCTTGGTGAAGTTGGTCATACGGCCGGTGCCGCTGATGGTCAGGGTGCCGTCAGCCAGTGCCCAGGTCACGCCCTCGCCGCAGCTGTTGTTCGCAGCAGCGGTGGAAGCAGCCACAGAAGAAGCGGCTGCGGAAGAAGCAGTGGACTTGGAGCCGCCGCAGCCGGTCAGGGCGATGGCGGCGATCAGGACAGCAGCGGCAGCGCTGCACAGACGGACTTTGCGCTCGAGTTTCATACTAAAGTTTCCTCTTTCTTATTCTTGGTATATTACCTTTTATAGCGTCTGCCTTGCCCTTTGCAGATTTGTGCGCCGGTCAAGAACAGTCGCCAAGAAGAGATTATAGCACAAACCGTGGAAAGATGGAACCACCTGTTTGAAAAAATTTTGTTTCAGAAAAGACGGGCTTTCACCACGGCTGTCGTTTTTCTGCCGTGTCGGAAACACAAAATCTATGTGTTAATACCCATAGTTTAGCATAGATGTGGGGTCCCCGGCAAGACTTTTGACAATAATGACGAAAAAAGACGAAAAATATCGGCATTTTTCTTGCTTTACAAGTCGTTTTCCAATGTGTATAATCAACCTGTTGTAAACCAAAAACAAGGATATCACCAAAAAATCCCTTCGGATATTGAGGAGAGCACACCATGGAGTTCAATCGTATCATCAAGCTGCTGCGCAAGGAGCGCGGCATTACCCAAAAGCAGGCGGCAGAGGATCTGGGGGTCTCTCAGGCGCTGCTGTCCCACTACGAAAAAGGCATCCGCGAGTGCGGCTTGGACTTTGTGGTGCGGGTGGCAGATTATTATAATGTTTCCTGCGACTACCTGCTGGGCCGCAGCGCCGAGCGCAACGGCATGATGCTCTCTGCCGAGGATCTGCCCAACCCCGAAAAGATGAAGGACAACGTCTACCACGGCAGCGTTTTGCCCACCATGAACAAAAAACTCATCTCCAACAGCCTGAACGTGCTCTACGCCAAGATCGGCCAGTGCCACAGCAAGGCACTGACCACGGAGGTGAGCGCTTACCTGATGATGGCGGTTGCCAAGATGTTCCGGCTGCTCTACTCTGCAGAGCCGCACAACGCCTCCAGTATGTTCAGCATCGAGCCCCGCCGCTGGCACGGCTATTCCGACGCTGTGATGCGGATGGCAGAGTCCAATGTGGAAGCGCTGCTGGACGGGCAGGACGTAAACGGCGGCGAAGGCGTCAAGGATCCCGCCTGCCTTGCCATGACCACCGAGAGCCTGACCCGGGAATTTCCGCTGTACACGCCCAGCCTGTTAAATCTGGTCAAAACCAGCGAGACCCACGTCAAGGGGCTTTCGCCGCAGGAGTGACCCCGCTTGTGAAATTGTTGTAAATAATCGACACGGGCTCTTGCATCTGTGTGCCGGAAACGGTATAACCAGAGGAAGAAGAATTAGAAACTGACCCTTCAAGGAGGATATAAACCTATGTCTACTGTTATTTCCCGCCGCAGCTTCCTCAAGTGCACCGGCGTATCCGCTGCCGCACTGGGTGCAGCCAGCCTGCTGGGCGGCTGCCAGTCCAACGGCGATGACACCGTGGTAGAGGTCAAGGTCGGCGATACCGTCCGCAGCTGGAACGGTCTGGGCGTGCAGCTGACCAGCGTGTTCCACCTGACGCAGGACCCCGTGCAGCCGGCGGGCTACGAGTATCTGGGCGTGCGGGTGACCACCGTCAACCGCAGCAAGACCGAGAGCTACGCCATCGGCGCACAGGGCATTGATGCCATCAACGAGGCCTACCCCGTGCCCCCGCTGGAGAACGTGGACGCAAACTTTCAGGCCATGGCCGCTGCCACCCCGGATTTTACCGCCGTCTGCGATGGCCAGCCCGCAGCCTGCTGCGCCAATATCTCGCTGTACAACGCCAATTCCCAGAGCTTTTCCGATGCAGAGAGCCTGCCCCCGCAGGGCAGCGCCTACATCGTGCTGATGATCATGGTGCCCAAGGACTGGAAGCAGCTGAAGGTCACCTACGTGCCCACCTTCCTGGAGGGCAAGAGCCTGACCTTTGTCATGAACGCTTCCGATGTGATCCGCAGCTGACACAATTGCCAAAAAATCCGCTTAAGCTTCGTCTAAAATGTACGATGCTGCCACAAAATCTTCACATTTGTTTTGCGGAAAATCATTGACATTTTTCTCTGTTTCGCCTATTGTATAGGTAGTGCCTTATGGCAGAATCTGTATTGATGTGTTCTGAAGGAGGAACGAATATGACTGGGGAATTTTCCCGCCGCTCTTTCCTGAAATATACCGCACTTACCGCTGTAGTTGTGGCTGGCAGCAGTCTGCTGACCGGCTGCGGCGGCGATGCCCCGGTGCAGCGCGCCGTCGGCACCAGCAACAGGGTGCTGAAAGTCGTATCCAAGCTGGAGCAGGTGGAGTGCGATGCCACTTCCGATACCACCACCTTTAAGCTGGTGGTGACCAACGGCCGCAATAACGCACTGGAAGTGACCAAGGCAAACTTTGCCGTAAAGGCAGACAGGTATCTGGCCTACCAGAACGATAAGCTGCAGGTGACCAGCCCGGATGCGCTGAGCCATCAGGTCAAGAAGGGCGAGACCGTTACTTATTATGTGACCGCAAAGGGTCTGAACGCGCTGACGGACGGCCCGGTGACCTTTACCTTCTATCCCGATCTGGAATACAGCGAGTTCAGCGCCAACTGGGAGCTGACCGCAGACGCCTTGAAGTCTGCGACCTGAGCCCCAACATACTGGTAAAAAACGGAGGAACAAGCTATGTCTTATACATTTTCCCGCCGCGCATTCCTGAAGTATTCGGCAGCCACCGCAGTGGCTGTGGCCGGTGCCAGTCTGCTGGGCGGCTGTGAGTATCAGGATCCCAACAACCCGGTAAGCAAAGCGCTGCCCAGTGCGATCACCAGCGAGCTGCAGGTGATCGGCGGTCTGCGGGGTTTGAAGATCGAAAACGGCACCTGCACGATGGAAGTCGACATCGAGTCTGGCCGCGCAAACCCCATCCCGCTGGATCCCTACCGCTTCTCTCTTGCCATCAAGGACGCCGAGGGCAAGCAGGTCTACTTCAGCGGAAACAACGGCGGCGTGAAGATCACGGACGCCGAGAACAGCCTGATCGTGAAAAAGACGCCCATCACGCTCCATCTTGAAGCCGCCAAGGTGCCCGACCTGCAGGACGGCTACATTGTGGTGTTCAAGTATATGCCCATCCGCGAGAACTCTGAGTACTCCATGACTTGGGAGATCACCAAGGAAGTGTACGACAAGGCTCTGGCCGAAGCTGCCAAGAAGAGCAACGGCTGAGCAGATCCATAATCGCTGCGCTTTTACCAAAGACCGCTGCGCATTTTGCGCGGCGGTCTTTTTGCATCCAAGTTTTCGGCGATATGTCTGTAAAAAAGCAAAGTTTTTCGTCAGGTTTGTGTCTTGTGCACAGCGGCATTTTTCAGTACAATAAAGAAGCAGAGAAGAAAAATAAGCGCAGCAGCCGGAACGCTGCCGCGCTGTTTTGTATTTTGCGGCGCAGCTGCGCCCGGTGAAAAAAGGAGTGCTGTACAATGATCAACATGGTCAAGCTTCCCACCAGCAAAAGCGAACTGTTCCTGCGGGTGGCCAAGGGACATTTTGCCACCAGCCACAGCCACATCAACTATTACATCGACGTGACCACCCAAAAGACCCGCCTTTCCGAGGCAAAGGCCGTGGCAAAGGAGCTGGTCAGCGCTTACCAGCACAGCACCATCGTGGATACCGTGCTCTGTCTGGACGGCACACAGGTCATCGGCACCTGCCTTGCCAACGAGCTGACCAAGGACGGCTTTACCAATATGAACGCCCACAAGACCATCTATATCGTCACGCCGGAGTACACTTCCGGCAGCCAGATCATTCTGCGGGACAATCTTGCCCCCATGGTCAAGGGCAAGCACGTGCTCATCCTTGCGGCATCCATCACCACCGGCTACACCATTCAGGCAGCCGTGGAAGCCGTGAACTACTACGGCGGCATCGTGGCAGGGCTTTCGGCTATTTTTGCCACCACCCACGAGTGCTTGGGCTACCCGGTCACCTCCATCTTTGACCCCACCTGTCTGCCGGATTACGCCAGCTTTGACTCCCGCGACTGCCCCCTGTGCAAAGCCGGGCAGCACATTGACGCGCTGGTGAACAGCTTTGGCTACTCGGCGCTGTAACGCAAATGCCAAATGATTGAAAATGCGCTCCGCGTTGCTCTGCGCATATTCAGCGGAAGTATTGTTTTTATTTCGGGATAGCGGAACGACCGCGTTTGTGGAGCGCAGCGTAGCAATGAAAGCCCCAGTGGGGCTTTTAAGCGGCAGAGCGGTCTGCGTTAGCAGATGGAGGGGCTTTGCCCCGACAAGTTCTGCGGACGCTCCGCTATCCCATTTTCACGGAGAAAGGATATTAAATGCAGTTTTCGGTTACGACCCCTCCTGTGAAAATGCGTTTGGAGCGCTCCGCAGAGCGCGACAAACGCGAATCTTTAAATCATATTTCCGCTAAACATGGCTAGAGCACAGCGGAAGCCATTTTCAATCGTCCTACGCAAAAGGAACGGCAGTGCTGCCGTTCCTTTTTGTTGTCCCACGGGCGGGATTGTGCTATACTGATACCAGATGAAACTAGAAGAACGAGGTATCAAGTCCATGAAAATTCCCGCAAACGGTTTTACCCACGCCGGCAAGTTCCATGCCGATGACGTGTTTGCTACGGCGCTGCTGCAGATCCTGCGCCCGGATATCAAGATCACCCGGGGCTTTACCGTGCCTGACGATTTTGACGGCATCGTGTATGATATCGGCTTTGGGATGTTCGACCACCATCAGGAGCCCCGGGAGTACCGCGCCAACGGCGTGCCCTACGCGGCCTTTGGCCTGCTGTGGCGGGTGCTGGGCCCCGGCCTTGTGGGCGAGCGGCAGGCGCGGCTCATTGACGAAAACTTTATCCAGCCGCTGGACCTGAACGACAACACCGGCGAGCAGAACAGCCTGTGCGATGCCATCGGCTTTTTTAACCCGGTGTGGGACTCCAAAGAAGATCAGGACAGCTGCTTTTTCAAGGCGGTGGCCGTGGCAAAGCAGATACTGGAAAACCAGATCGACAGCGCCAACGCCGTGAACCGTGCGGACGAAAAAGTGCAGCAGGCGTACCGCAACTCCCGCGACGGCATCGTGGTGCTGCCCTGCTATCTGCCGTGGAAAAACGGCTTGTACAAGACCGATGCCCTGTTTGTGGTGTACCCCAGCCAGCGCGGCGGGTGGAGCGCCCAGTGCGTCACCGACCACAAGACCAAAAAGTCCAAGCTGCCGTTCCCGCAGTCGTGGGCGGGGCAGCCGCAGGAGGTCATCGAGCAGAAGAGCGGCATCCCGGGCATCAGCTTCTGCCACGCCAGCCGCTTTTTGATCACCGCCAAGGACAAGGAGACCGCCCTTGCCGCCTGCCGTCAGGTGCTGAAGAACAATGGCCGCCTTGCCTGACGCCGCCTACGTCTACATGGTGCGCTGCACCGGCGGGCAGCTGTACACCGGTTGGACGAACCACCCCGCCGCCCGGCTGAAAGCGCACCAGAGCGGCAAAGGGGCACGCTACACCCGCGCCCACGGCGCAGTAGGGTTTGCCTATCTGGAGCGCTGCGCGGACAGGAGCGCCGCTTTGCGGCGGGAAGCCGCCCTGAAAAAGCTTTCCAAGGCGGAAAAAGAGGTGCTGTGCGCCGCATGGCGCGCCGCCGGGTGTCCCGGGGTGGAAAACGATTGAAAATGCCCTCCGCGTTGCTTTGGGCATATTCAGCGGAAAATATCTTTTAATTTTCGGGATAGCGGAGTGACCGCGTTTGTGGAGCGCAGCGTAGCAATGAAAGCCCCAGTGGGGCTTTTAAGCGGCAGAGCGGTC
>ERZ1106983.159-NODE-159-length-96056-cov-5.023156_pt1 | contig 96056 bp, 111 predicted proteins | sample MGYA00403693_ERZ1106983 | MGnify/ENA primary metagenome ERZ1106983 (study PRJEB35170, sample SAMEA104062420) | human gut metagenome | biome: human gut; feature: human-associated habitat; material: faeces | place: Denmark | collected 2012-07-13 ...
GTACAAATATTGTTGTCATTATAATCACCTCCTTCCGAGATGATTATAGCACAAACTGTAAAAAAATACAATCGACGTAGGTAATATAAGAAAGTAGGTGAGAATTATGAAATTTAAGAAAGATGAGTATATAAAGCTCGATAACGGTATTCTTCTTCATGTGATATATGCAGATGAAGAAAAAGCATTGTGTTTATACGTATCACAAAATCGTCATACAGGTGATTATTACTATGTAGGAAGTAGTAAGATTATTTCAAATAAGAATGCCGATTATAATTGTGACGGTGGTTATAAAAGAATAGCTCCCGTAAGTGTAAGCAAACAAACACAGTGGGAGCCACTTGTAAAAGGGTATCAATATAGCTGTTAGCTATTAAGTGTTGATTTTGATACATACAATTCAATTTTATATGGGCAAGAAAAATTATTGTATAGTATATCCTTTACAACGTATATATCTCCGTTTTCGGACAGTGAAAACTTTTCTCCGATATGCGGGATATAATTAAATTCGATTGACTTATTAATTTTTAAGTCTAAGAAATGTACAAATATTGTTGTCATTATAATCACCTCCTTCCGAGATGATTATAGCACAAATGGTTAAAAAATACAATCGACGTAGGTAATAGACGTAGGTAATATAAGAAAAGGAAAATTAAAGTTATGGAAGAATTAAAGGTATTTGAAAATGCAGAGTTTGGCTCTGTAAGAACAACAACAGTAAACGGAGAGATTATGTTTGTCGGTAAGGATGTGGCGGAAATCCTCGAGTACCAAAACGGTAGTCGAGATATTAACCGCCATGTAGATGAAGAAGATAGACATAAGGTCATGCTTTTTGACGGTAATCAGAATAAAGAAACAATCATTATAAACGAATCGGGTTTGTACAGTCTTATCCTATCAAGCAAAATGCCGAATGCGAAGAAGTTTAAGCATTGGGTTACGGCTGATGTATTACCGGCAATACGCAAAACGGGAATGTATGCAACCGACGAATTGTTGGATAATCCCGATTTAGCTATACAAGCGTTTACGGCATTAAAATTGGAGCGAGAGAAAAATAAGAAACTAAACACCACTGTTAAAGTTCAAGAACAGCAGATTATGGAACTTCAACCAAAGGCGTCATATTATGATTTAGTTTTAAATTGTCCCGATTTATTATCAGTCACTGTCATAGCAAAGGATTACGGTAAGTCGGCAAAATGGTTAAACAATTTCTTAAAAGAACACAAGATACAATTTAAACAAGGTAAAATATGGCTACTGTACAAAGAATATGCGGAGCAAGGCTATACAAGCACAAAGACACACACTGTAAACGGAAATGACGGCAAACAACATTCTAAAGTAAATACATATTGGACACAAAAAGGCAGATTGTTTATTTATGCATTGTTAAAGAGCGAGGGTATACTTCCGATAATGGAACAGGAGCAGATCGCTTAGTACAAAGTAATAGGACAAAAAATGAAATACATAGATTAAAGCAGGAGGTGGAAATCATGGAGGCGGAAAAGACCAAAAAGGCAAGAAAGCCGAGAAAGCAACCTAAAGTACACGTTGAAGTGGTAGGCAGTTGGCAAGACAGACCTGCTTATGAACGTTTTCAGCATTGGAAACCTCATATAGAAAATATGTATCATATGCTTGGGTACGGTGATGTAACGGTTGAGCCGTCGCAGGAAATGATTGACGAGTACAATGCTATTCAAGCAAACAAAGAAAAAGGAGCTTAATGCTCCGACGATAGGACAAGCTCACAGGATAAAGAGAGGTAAACTAATGAACACAATAGGAATTGCACTGATTAGTTTCGGTGTTGGGTTAATTATCAGTTTAAAGCTGATGAAAGAGGACGAAAAGAAACGAAAGCGTGGTAAAAAAGATGTTTAAGTTAATAAGAGAAATTCGCCGAAATATGTCAGTTATGAACATAGACGGTATAAGAATTTTAGCAGAAGTGGCAAGAGATATTGTATGTAATAAAAAATATCGTAAGGCGGATGGTGAATTAACACCGGAGCAGTTCGACAGACAGGTTAAGCAAGTTTTGGACATCGTAAAAAGAAACGAGGTGTGCAATGTCTGAAAGAATTAAGTATGCTATATCGGTTGTTGTATTTAGTATGATACTGATTATGACAGAATTTATAATGATGAATATGATTGGGAGGTAAAAGAGAATGAATGACTATTACATTACATTCGGCAGTGAGGGACAGCCATTTAAGGGTGGCTGGATAATTATTGAGGCTGAAACAATAGAGCAAGCGTGCAAGATTTTCAGAGCGATATATCAATACAAGGAAACTGGCGATACACTATTAAAATTCTGTTCGATATACGCAGAAGAAACCTTTAAGCAAACAGAAATGTACAAAAGCAATGATAATCTTGGAGCAGGCTGCCATTGCAAAATCAGCATAAAAAAAGAGACCGTATGAGCTGGCACTCGTAAACGGTCAAAGGTAATTACATAGATTAATCTATGTTTTACATATATTATACCACAAAAAAATAAAAAATCAAGAAAGGAATGATAAAAAGTGGGTAATGCAAATTTATTAGAGGTCGCTCGTGGCGCAATCGGTGAAAGATTAGACTATGAACTGGGAAAGGTTGTTGATAATATCAGCGACCTAAACACAAAGGCGGACGCCGTAAGAAAGATAACGCTGACGCTGTCGTTAAAGCCGGACAGCGAGCGACAGAACATCAAAATGTCAACACAGGTTGAGTCAACATTGACACCAACGAACAACATTGAAAGTGCGTTGTATTTGACGGAATCAGACGAGGGCAAAGCGTTGGTCGAAATGTTGCCACAAGTACCGGGACAAATGGCATTAGACGGCTCGGAGCAAGACGAGCCAAAGGTTATACCAATTAAGAAAGCAATGTAATTTAAGGAGGATAAAGATAATGATTAACAAAGAGTTTATTGAAAAAATCGAGGATATGACAGGACCAAAGGTGATTGAAACCGACCATGGCGCATTTTCAGACAAGCAACTACACAGAATTGAGGACAGATTGATTGATACAACCAAATTGTCAAGTCTAAGTGGTTTAGTCACTATGATGAAACAAGAAATGGACAATTATGATGAGCCATTATTCGTCAGAGTGGTATCACCGGAGCAGGTTGATGTATTGGGTACGGTCAGATATGATATGCAACGTGAAAGACCATATGTTGCATATGCAAAATTCAATAGCTTTGACTTCGACAGTTATATGAGCATTGAAAATATGATTATCTGCCTAAAGTCACGTTTTGCACCGACAGAGGACAGAGATTATCTTGTACAGTTACTCGGCAACATTACCGATCAACAATCAGTTCAGACGAAAGATGACGGTATTACACAGTCAGCAACTGTTAAAAGTGGTATTCAACTTGTGGGTGAACAACGTATCAAACCGATAATTACGTTGAAACCATACAGAACATTTTTAGAAACAAAACAACCGGAAAGCGATTTCTTAATCAGACTTAAAGACGGCAGAGCGGCACTGTTTGAGGCAGACGGTGGAGCGTGGGAACGTGAGGCAGTAAAGAACGTTGCGGACAAGCTAAGAGAATTGCTTGAAGATGTACCGAATGTACACATAATTGAATAATAAAAAAGCGGGGGAATTTAATTTCCCCCGCAATACCGTTCAACGGCATATATTATAACACAACAATATTTTAGCATAGAAAAGGAGAAAAGTCAAATGAACATATACGAAATAGACAACGCAATGTTTTCTTTAATTGACGAAGAAACTGGCGAGATAAAGGATTACGAGGCATTTGAAGAACTGCAAATACAAAAGGAAGAAAAAATCGAAAATACAGCGTTATGGTATAAAAATCTTGTAGCCGAGAGCAAAGCTATAAGAGAAGAAGAAAAAGCACTTGCGGAACGTCGTAAGTCGTTGGAACACAGAGCCGAAAGTTTGAAGAACTTTGTAAACCAAGCATTGCAAGGCAATAAGTTCAGTACATCAAAAGTGGCGATAAGCTACAGAAAATCAACAGCAGTAGAAGTTGATGACGAATTTATCGACTATGCAATGAAGAACAACAGTGACTTACTGACATATAAGCAACCGGAGCCAAACAAAACAGCTATCAAAGAAATATTGCAGGGCGGTTTTGATATTCCACACGCAAAATTGACCGTGAGAAACAATATGAGCATAAAATAAGGAGTGATACATATGGGAATACCGGTTTTAATTATGGGTGAAAGCGGTAGCGGAAAAAGCGCAAGTATGAGAAATTTTGACTCAGATGATTTGGTAATATTTAATGTGGCAAGTAAACCACTTCCGTTCCGCAAGAAGTTAAATTCAATCAAAAAGGCTACATACAATGTTATTGCCAAAGAATTAAGTAAAAAGCAGTATAAGCGATACGTTATAGACGACAGTCAATATCTGTTGGCGTTCGATTCGTTCAATCGTGCAAAAGAAACAGGCTATGCGAAGTTTACCGATATGGCGGTACGTTTTCAGAAGATGATTACATTCATCATTGAGGGATTGCCCGATGATACAATCGTATATTTTTTGCACCATTGCGAGCAGACCGAAAACGGTAAAATTAAAGCGAAAACAATCGGTAAAATGTTGGACAATCAGTTGACCGTTGAGGGACTGTTTTCAATCGTTTTACTATGTCAAGCTGACGGTCAAAGTCATAGTTTCATAACGCAATCAGACGGACATACAACGTGTAAGTCACCTATGGATATGTTTGATTTAGAGATTGACAATGATTTGAAAGCAGTTGACGAAAGAATAAGAGAATACTATGGACTGAATGAGGAGGAAACAATTAATGAAGAAGATACAGGGATATGATGAAGCACAAGCATACACAGGAGAGAGCAGAACATTGCCGGCAGGTAAATATATCTGTGAAATTAAAGGCGCGAAAGTTGTTAAAACAAGCACCGGTAAGGAACAATTTGTTTTACAATTAGATATTGCAGAGGGCGAGTATAAGGACCATTACAGCAATCTATATGCGGCGAACATTGAAAGAAACGGAACGGACGCAAAGTGGAACAACGGCGGACTGTTTAGACAAGGTTTTGAGGGTAAGCAGTTACCGTTTTTCAAAGGTATGATTACCTGTATTGAAGAAAGCAATGTGGGATATACATGGAATTGGGACGAAAAAACGCTTAAGGGTAAGAAAATCGGTGTATTGTTCGGACGTGAACAATACATGATGAACGATCAAAAAAAATGGGCGACTAAGGCAAGAGCGGTAAGAAGTATTAAGGGATTGGAAATGTCTGAAATTCCACAGGATAAGCTACTTGACGGAAGTACGTCGGGATTTGATACAAGTGGATTTGATGATGAGGACGAATCGGAAGAAGATTTGCCGTTTTAATATAGATTAAGGAATGGGTGCTATGGAGAATGAAAACAGAATAACGATACCCGATTTCAGTAAAGACGATTTTTTAATATCATCAAAACCGTTTCAATGGATAATAGACCAAGCTGACGGCAACGAGTTTATCAAAGGTCAGCTTGTGGCACAAATGGCGGACAAAGCGAAAGAACTTGATGTATCAAACTTTCGGACGCAGTTCAAAAACTACGTCAGAGCGCAAAAGGGTCAAAGCATTGTTTACGGCAATGTAATGGAGTTCAGCGGTACTGCAATAATGTGGGACACAGGCGAATGGATTGCAACTGATGACGGAGTATATAGGTTTAAAGGGCAGTTCAGTGAAAAAGTGACGGCGTGTCCACACCCGATATTTATGATAACAAGATATTCAAATGTAGATACTGATGTTGAAAGTGTGCAACTTGTTTACGGCAGACCGGGACGAAATTATAAAACTAAAATCGTCCCACGTTCTGACCTTGCAAGTGCGAACAAAATCGTAAAATTAGCCGAATACGGTGTCGGTGTAACATCAGAAAATGCAAAGGCACTCGTACAGTTTTTAAGCGATTTTGAAAGCATAAATTATGACAAAATAATCGAAAAAAAATCGTGTGACCATATGGGTTGGGTAGGCAGAGGATTTAAAGAATTTGCACCGTATATATCGGACTTGGAGTTTGAGGGACAGGACAGTTTCAGACAGTTATTTAATTCGGTAAGAGAGGTCGGCAGTTATGAAAAATGGCTTAAAATAATCAGAGATTACCGCAAAAACGGCAATATCGTTGTTCGTATGGTAATGGCGGCGAGTTTTGCGAGTGTGCTGTTAAAACCGCTTGGAGCATTGCCGTTCTTCGTTCACCTATGGGGCGATACAGAAACGGGTAAATCGGTTGCGCTACTTGCGGCAGTGTCTGTATGGGCTGAGCCGGTTATCGGTAAATATGCCTATACATTCAATTCTACTGATGTAGGTAATGAATTATATGCGGCGTGTTTAAATTCACTGCCGTTATGTATGGACGAATTGCAGATACTGAATAAACGTTCGGATTTTGATGATATAATATATCGTCTGTGCGAGGGTACAGGACGTTTACGCGGTAAAAAAGATGGTGGTATACAAAATATTAAGACGTGGCGAAATTGTATTATAACCACAGGCGAACGCCCGATAACATCAATGTCATCGGGGGGCGGTGCAGTCAACCGTGTTATTGAAATTGAATGTAACGGCGGTAAGTTCTTTAAAAATCCACGAGAATTTTGCAGAACGATACAATCAAATTACGGTCACGCCGGTAAAGAATTTGTTGATAATTTAACCGGAAATATCGCCGAGGCACGAGCATTGCACGAAAAATACATTAAACTGTTGGAAGATAACACAGAGGCAACGGACAAACAAATTGCGTCAGCGGCGGCATTATTAACCGCTGACGAACTGTCTGAACGTTGGATATTTAATGACGGTGTACGAATCAGTATAGATGATATTAAACCGTATCTACAAACAAAGGATATGTTGAACGTCAACAGACGTGCGTATGATTATCTGCGAGAAGAAATTATCGCAAATCATAGCAATTTCACATCAAACGGCAATGAGTGTTGGGGGATAGAGCAGGACGGCAATATATACATATTGAAAAATCGGTTTAATTCGATAATTACTGACGGTGGATTTAATCCACAGTCAACACTTTCATGGATGATTCGTAACCATAAAATTGCACGTCACGAAAACGGCAGACGTGATATATCCAAGCGAATTAATGGCGCAAAAGCACATTGTATCTGTATCTATGTAGATGATATAGACGACTACGAGAACATTGAAAATGATGAAGATTTACCGTTTTAATATAAAAAAGTGTCCCCAAGTCCCCAACGTCCTCAACAAAACTATAATGTATATATAGTAATATTTATTTGATTAATTATTAAAAATCAAAAAAATATTGTCCTATATAGAGTAATAAAAAATGTGTGGACATTGGGGACACATACCGATAAATCGCATAGGTATCGTATTCGGTAGCCCCCAATTTTAAAAATACTGTTTGGGGGCGTGGGGACGCATATATAAGGAGTTAAACAATGAAATTATTTGATTATCAAGAAAAAGCACTTGCATTGACAAGTGATAAAGATAATTCGGCATTTTACTATGATATGGGATTAGGTAAGACGTTTATAGGCAGTGAACGATTACGATTATACGGTGAACGCGTGAATATAATTGTGTGTCAGAAGTCTAAAATCAAAGACTGGTGCGAGCATTTCAAAGAGCATTATACGGATTATGCAGTATTTGATTTGACGAATAAAAAGGATATGCAGGGATTTATGATATATCCGATATACAAATGTATCGGTATCATAAATTATGAATTGGCTTACAGACGTGAAGAACTAAGACAATTAAAGGATTTTACAATGATGTTAGACGAAAGTTCAATGATAAAAAATGAAACTGCAAAACGTACGAAGTTCATATTATCGTTGAAACCGTCACACACAATATTGTTATCCGGTACACCGACAGACGGCAAGTATGAGTTCCTGTATTCGCAATTACGCTTGTTAGGTTGGAAGATTACCAAAACGGCATATTATAACCGATACATAAAAACGGAATTGCGAAGTTACGGCGGTCCAATGTTCAGAGTAGTTACAGGATACAAGAATGTAAGCGAATTAAAGGCAAAACTAAAGGAATACGGTGCGGTATTCGCTAAGACGGAAGAAGTTATTAAGTTACCGGAAAAGAAGTTTATCAAGGAATATTCAACCGTTTCATCAGACTACAAAAAGTTTATGAAAGACCGAGTAATTAAGATAGATGATAAGGAATTGACAGGCGACAGTACATTGTCAAAAAGACTGTATGCAAGAATGTTATGTAGTGCATACAGTAAGGACAAGATTGCAAGATTAATTGATTTAGTTAATTCTACATCTGACAGGGTTATTATTTTTTATAACTTTAATACCGAACTTGAAGCATTAAGAAAAGTGCTGTTTGATAGACCGATAAGCATAGTAAACGGACAGATCAAGGACTTAAAAGCATACGAAAATAACGATAATTCGGTTACGTTGATACAATATCAAGCCGGAGCAATGGGATTAAATTTGCAAAAGGCGAACAGAATTATATATTTTTCTCTGCCGGAACGTTCGGAACTGTTTGAGCAATCAAAAGCGAGGATATGCCGTATCGGTCAAGAGAAACAATGCTATTATCACATAATGATGTGCCGTAAGAGCGTTGAAGAAAAGATATATGAGTGTCTGTTAATGCGAAAAGATTATACAGACGAATTATTCAGAAAGGAATTTGGCTGATGGCAGAGGAAAAGAATTTTGAAAACCGAGTTAAACAATGGCTACGGAGTAAAGGCTGTTATGTGGTTAAATATTATGGTTGCGGAGGTACAAGGGCAGGCGTTCCCGATTTGCTTGTATGTGCGAATGGTAAGTTTATAGGTGTTGAGATTAAAGCCGAACACGGTAAGTTGGCACCGTTGCAACGTAGCCATTTAGATAAAATATTAACTTCCGGCGGTGCAGTTACAGTCCTTAGACCGTCTGAATTTGACGGATTTAAAAAGTTCATTGAGGAAGTGCTGAATGATGATTGATAAAGCTACAAGAAATAAGCTGAAAGCTAAGGCAAACGAATTGTCGGATATATGTGTAACCGATGGCGAAAAGTTTGCAAAATGCTATGATGATATGTATAACAGTGGTGAATTTAATTGTGGGGAATGTTTCATCATAGCACGATTAGCTGATTTATATACTGCAATAAAACAGGGCATTATTGATAAAACTGACGGTGCTAAACAGCAAAGTGAAATATTTAAGGTGATTGAATTGGAGGAGTAAGCAGATGATAATTAAGCAGGACAGAGAAAATTTTCAGATGTTGAATTTTTTGGACAAGTTTATGATGGGGCATAAAGGATACATAGCAGGTGGTTGTTTCAAAAATATTTTCAACGTGGATAAAAGATATAGATATATTTTTGAGAAAATAAAAACATTTACGCTATATTAAAAGTTTTTAATATAGCGTAAATGAAAAAATTATAGTGATTGAACACATATACGGTAAAAAAGTTTGCCAAAATCAGTTATATCAATCTTGCCCTTGTTAAAATCAAATTCATAGGGAGCTTTTTCATAAGTAGATTTTTGTGTATTAACAAATTCAGTTTTTAACAGCGGTTCGTATAGTTTATCATTTGTATAAAAATTAGAATAAGAGATATCAATTAGGTTTAATCGCTTAAGATTAGATAGAGATATACCGATAGATTCAACAGTTCCGATAGAAATATCAGTAATATTACTCATCAATGGGTAAAAACCCTCATTATTTGGCAGATTTAATTTGAGTTCAATTATAGGCCTATATTTACATTCAAATAAATATTTGAAAACTTGTGCATCTAAAGGAGAAAGTTGTTTGATAACGTCAGTAAATGATGGATGTACATCATTTTTTGTATCGGCATACATAGATTTAGATAAAAGATTAGCAAATAGTTCTCGTAATTCTTTGCTATCCATTGAATATGAAATTGCTTCGAATGCGGGGACAGCCACATATGGTTCTGGAGACACAATTCTATCAGCGTTAACATTTTCTAATTTTTTTGCTAAAAGTGCTTCAGTTTCTTTAATATTATATTCTTTAGTGACTATCCACTGACGAAGTGGAGCTAAGGCAGCATTTATGATTCGAGGAATAAGAGAAACCGTTTTTCCAACTTCTTTTGCTGCAGGCTGAGCAAGGTCAGCATATACATTAGGGACTATATCTAACACTTTTCCTGTGGAATTAAGAAAATCATTTGATTTATTAGACAAAATAATCACAACCTTTAATAAAATATATAATTATTTTATCAAAAAAAGTAAAAAAGTCAATACAAAGGAGGTATTTTTTTGAATTTTTTATTTAGTATAAAAATGATGAGATCAAGGGTAAAACTATTCTATCATGGAAGAACAGAAGATATTTTTATAATATTTATTGCAATCGGCAAATTACTTGTTAAAAATATTTCAGAAGAAAAAAAGATAAATACAAACAGAGCGAAAAAAATTATTACAGAATGTTTAAATGAAAGCTTTAAGGAGGAAACAATTTGACAAAGGAAGAGCTAAAACAGTATCGCAGTATTGTGGCAGAATTGAATGAGGTAAACGACAGGATAAACAGTAATACAGTACATGGTACTGTTACAGGCTCTGACAGTGAGTTCCCGTACGTAAAGCACTGTATTTCTGTATCGGGTGTTGAGCCAACGCATATATCGGATATTGTGTTACGTCAGCGATTGGAACGACAGAAAAATAAAATTGAATTGTTTGTTGCCGGTATATTGGACAGTGAAACACGTCGCATATTCCGATACAGGTACATAGACGGCACCGTAATGCCGTCATGGCAGTGGATTGCATTTAAGATAGGGCATTACGATGAGAGTTATCCACGAAGAAAACATAATAAATTTTTAAAAATGCCGAATTTGCCGAAAAAAGTGTGATACAATTTATAATGCGAAAAGAATGAGCAAACAAAAAATAATGCAAAACATATATACAGTGCAATATTTTGTGTTCTATATCTTACCGCTCGTTATTTTCGTAAAAAAGGTAGTGTATCATCGTGAGATGATGGGTGAATATCTCGTGTAATTGGTGGGAGAGGAGATATTAAAAAAATTATTCTTCTAAAAAAGGAATTTTGTGTGATATTGTCGAATTATATACACAAATACAATTTTACGGAGGATAATGGAAATGGATTGGAATACAGAAAAGTATACGGAGTTTAGACAACAGTATGAAATTAAATACAGGTATTATGATAACATACAATTAGATGCTGAGGAATTTAACTTAAGAGAACAACTTGAAGAAACAAAGCATGGTAGCGATATTATTTATTATAATATTGCATTAGCATATTTTGCGGCTTTATTAGTTCTTCCACAGGTAATCGATGAGAAATTTGGTATTGATCCATCAAATCTTAGTGCACTAAAATTATTTGTGGTAGGTATAGCTTGTGTAGGATTATTAGTATTACTACTAGTAAGAGGAATATTTATGAACATTGGAATCTATAAAGATAAGCGATACAGATTAAGATTGGAAATATTGGAAAGAGAAAAAAGATACAGGAAAGTAAAAAAATGATCAAAGCAAAGAAAGCTCGTTCTATTCGATAGAATGAGCTTTTTCTATACCAAAAAACAGGAGGTGAAATTCATGGCAAGACCGAGAAAGATTACGAAAGAGACAGTCCAAAAACTCGAAGAGGGATTTTTAATGGGGTTAAGTGACCGAGAGGCTTGTATTTATGCGGATATAGCGGTAAGCACGTTATACGATTACTGCAAGAAACACAAGGAGTTTTCGGAGCGAAAAGAGCTACTAAAAGACAATATCAAAATGAAGTCGAAATTAAACGTTGCACACGGGATAAAAAAAGGTGATATTAATTTGTCGTTATGGTATCTTGAACGCAAATGCAAAGATGAATTTTCACCGAAACAGGAAATAACGCACAGTGGCACAATGGACATAAACAATCCTATGGCAAATCTTACGACCGACGAATTAAGGAAGTTGATAGGTGATGGATAAAAACTTAATAATGCTTGAGGCGAAGAAAGAACTTGCACGACGCGAGTTCTTTTATTTTTGCCACTTAACAGCACCGTCATTCTACAAGCCGGAGCGAGAATTTCTTGTACGATTATGCAATGAAATGCAATCGTTTTACGAAAGTGACGAAGACGCACTGATTATCAATTTACCGCCGCGTCACGGCAAGAGCCGTACTGCTTCAATGTTTGTTGAGTGGGTGCTCGGCAGAAATCAAAGCGAAAAAATAATGACCGGTTCATACAATGAAACGTTATCAACCACCTTTTCAAAAGCGGTGCGTAACGCCATTCAAGAGGAAAAAGCCGATACGGAAAAGATTATTTACAGTGACATATTTCCGAATGTGAGGATAAAGCAAGGCGACGGAGCGATGAACTTATGGAGCCTTGAGGGCGGTTACAACAACTATCTTGCCACATCGCCGTCCGGTACTGCGACAGGTTTCGGAGCGAGTTTACTTATAATCGACGACCTTATCAAAAATGCTGAGGAGGCATACAACGAAACAGTCAAAGAAAAGCATTGGGAATGGTTTACGAACACAATGCTTTCACGACTTGAAGAAAAAGGCAAGATAATCATTATAATGACACGGTGGGCTTCGGGCGACCTTGCGGGACGTGCGATTGAGTATTTCAGCGAGAACAACATATCGCACAGAGTAATCACGATGAAAGCCGTTCGTGATGACGGCAATATGCTTTGTGACGAAATACTTTCACGGAGCAGTTACGACTTAAAGATTAAGGCAATGGGTGCGGATATAGCAAGTGCGAACTATCAGCAAGAGCCGATTGATTTGCAAGGCAAACTCTACACAACGCTTAAAACATACGACAGTTTACCGCCGATTACGCAAATACAATCATATTGCGATACCGCCGATACTGGTGCGGACTATCTCTGCAACATAATATACGGCATATACGGCAAAGAAGTATACGTCATAGACGTGTATTATACCGATGAGCCTATGGAGATTACAGAGGGTGAAACGGCACGCAGATTGTATGAGAACAACGTAAATCTTGCAAAGATTGAAAGCAATAACGGCGGACGTTCGTTCGCAAGACGTGTGCGTGAAATCCTTGCCGAAAAGTACGGCAGTAATTTTACAACGGTGAAATGGTTTCACCAAAGCAATAACAAAGAGGCACGAATATTATCCAATAGCACTTGGGTAATGGAGAATATATATTTTCCTTGCGACTGGCACATACGTTTTCCCGAATACTATAAGGCGATGACGACATATCAACGTGAGGGCAAGAACAAGCACGACGACGCACCCGACGCAACAACGGGTATTGCGGAAATGATGAACAGGAAAAAAGGCGGACTATCAATTTTAAAGTAGGTGATAAAAATGGATTTGGAAACAGTGAAAAAGCTGATAAAAAAATATATACCCGGACACGAGAATTTTATATCGAGAGTGCAGACGGCGGAAAGGTATTACTTAAACGACAACGATATTTTGCACATAAAGCATAGTGAGGACGAAAAGCCTTTGAGAAATGCCGATAACAGAATACCGTCAAATTTTCACGGCTTGCTTGTAGACCAAAAGTCCGCATATATGTTTACGTCACCGCCGTTATTTGATGTCGGAAATAAATCGGCGAATGAGAAAATAAGCAATATACTCGGCAGTCGATATACAAAAATCTGTTCAAGACTTGCTATTAATGCGGCAAATGCCGGTGTAGGTTGGATTCACTACTGGGATAATGACGGATTTAAGTACGACGTTATAGACAGCAAGCAAGTTATACCGATATGGAGCGATACTTTGGAACACGAACTTACGGCGTGTTTCAGAACATATCAAGAGCTTGACGATAACGGTGACACTTATCATGTTTATGAGTATTGGACTGATAAGGAATGCAGTGTATTCCGTAAGAAGATTGGCGACGGTCTTGAACGGCTTGAAATGTATAATATGTTCAACGTGTATGACGTTGAAACAAACGGAACTGTATGTAACGTGTACAGTCATAACTTCGGACGTGTACCGTTTATTCCGTTTTTCAATAACGGCTTTCATCGTGATGACCTTACACCGATAAAAGGACTTATTGATACATATGACAAAACGTACAGCGGTTTTATAAACGACCTTGAAGATATACAGGAGATTATATTCGTACTAAGCGGATATGAGGGCGAGAGCCTTTCGGAGTTTTTGACACAGCTCAAGAAGTACAAGACTATTAAGCTTGATTCGGAGGACGGAGCAAGCGGAGGACTTTCGACTTTGACGATTGATATTCCGGTTGAGGCAAGAGAGAAAATGCTCCAAATGACACGCAAGAGTATTTTTGAACAGGGCAAAGGTATTGATCCCGATCCGCAGAACTTCGGTAATTCATCGGGTACGGCATTGAAATATTTGTATTCACTGCTTGAACTCAAAGCCGGTATGGCGGAAATGGAGTTTAGGAGTGGGTTTGAAGAACTCATCAAAGCGATATGCGATTACAGCGGTATCGCTTGCGAGAATGTCACACAGACGTGGACAAGGACAAGCGTTTCAAACGACACCGAACTTGCGGATATAGCACAAAAAAGCGTTGGTGTTATATCACAACGCACTATTATCGAACGTCATCCGTTTGTTGAGGACGCAGATAAGGAAATGGAGAGAATTGCGGAAGAAAAGGACGACAGTGACGATATAATGGGTGGACATAATGAACGAGTATTGGAAGAAGAGGAACAGTGAGCTTTTAAAAATCCACGCACAGAAAGCCGATGATATAGAACGCGAACTTATAAAAGAGTATGAAAGGTCCTTAAACGGCATAAAAAAAGAGATTGAAACGTTTTACGCAAGGTATGCGGGTGAAAACGGTATCAGTATGGCAGAGGCACGAAAACAGCTAAGTCGTGACGAACTTAAAGGGTTTAAGCTGTCGCTTGAGGAGTTTAGGGAAAAGGCACTTGATAACGCAGACGGCAAGTGGACGACAATGCTTGATAATGAGTATATGCGTTCAAGGGTAAGCCGTTTGGAGGCACTCAAATATCAAATGCGTGGAGAAGTCGAACTCTTGAAACAAAAGCAAGAGGATAAATTTTCAACATCACTTAAAAAGGCATACAGTGATACATATTATACAACAAATAAACATATTGCCGATTCGGTTGATTATGCTGTTAATTTTGCAAAGTTCGACCGTGACACGGTAAAGAATGCGATATATGAAAAGTGGCTTGACGGAAGTAACTTCTCTGACCGAATATGGAATGATAAGCAGAAACTTTTAAGAGAACTTAATACAAATCTTGTACAGGGCATAACAAGGGGCGACAGTCCCGATAAGATGATTAAGAATATATCATCAAGAATGAATGTTTCAAAAAGTCGTGTCGCCGCATTGTATCAGACGGAATATACGCATATTATGGTTGACGCAAGATTGCGTTCGATAATGGACGCAGGGTGTGACGAATACGAGATTGACGAGAATATGGACAGTGATATTTGCGATGAGTGCGCAAGTATGCACGGAAAGCATTTTAAATTGTCCGAATATCAGCAAGGCATAACCGCACCGCCGTTTCATACCCGTTGTCGTGGTACAATAACGGGATATTTTGTGGAAGAAGAGGAAACACTTGAAAATGTTGAAGATACTGATACTATGTCTTTGTCGAAAGTATTTGATGAAGATGGTGTTAGATGTAAATGCAATCCTGTAAAAAATCATAACGGTATTTATACGCAAACAAACTCGAAGAACGCACAGAATACAATAAAGTTTGTAATAGATACTAAGAATAGTATCGATTTATTGGGTGATGTTTCAGAAATCGTAATAGCAAAATCAATAAAAGGTATAGCCGCATACAGTCACAAAAACAATCGCTTATATATCAATGAGAAATTGACAGATGAAAGCTTTTTGAATGAAATGCTAAAAGACGGGTATTTTGTCGCGGAGAACAAGCTTGATGTATTGTGGCATGAAATGTTCCATAAGAAACATTGGGATTTTGTGTTGACAAACGGTGGAGAAAGTAATAAAATGAACATAGAATCAGAGTTGCGGAAATACGTAAAGGAACAACAAAGACTTGATTATTCTTATGTGTCAAATACTGTTAGTCGAAATGCAAAAGATGGATTGAAAAGAGAGGGCAACAGACAATTAAATGAATTAATTGCGGAAGTGCTGTTACAAGAGAAAAAGGGAATTGTAAAAGATAAGCGGTTATTGGAATTGGTAAAGAGGTGTGTAAAATGATGAGGCTTATAACAGAATATGATTTGAAGATGAGTAAAGAGTTGGACAAATGGGAAGAGTATCCCGACGGAGAATGCCACTTACGAGAAGATGCACCTGAAGAAGTAAAAAAGTATTACGAGAAGTTACGAAAAGAATATAGTATGTTTGATTAAAGCAAAAAACACTAATGAGTATGTTTTTATTACAACAAAGGGAGTATAGGCAATGGATAATTTTAAAGTTATTTATAAAATACTTAAAGTCCTTGAAAGTGCAATGGATTGTGATGAAGTTGATAGGTCTTTGCTAAAGGCAGAAAATTTCAAGATAACAGAAAATCGATTTGAGAATATTATCAGAATGCTTGCCAAAGAAGAATATATAACCGGAGTAATCATAGTTGATATGATAGGAATACAGGGAATCAAATTCGATGATGTCCGAATAACATTAAAAGGACTTGAATATCTTAGCGAAAATTCTTTGATGAAAAAAGCGGCAAATTTAGCTAAAAGCATTAAAGAAACAATTCCCGGTATATAAATTAAATATACATTAAGCACGTCTTAGGGCGTGCTTTTTTGATACGAAAAAGGAGAGTGGAACAAGTGAATATACGAGGTTTACCGCCTTAGCACCTATGAAACGGTGCTTTTTTTATACTCTTTTTTCAAGTGTTGCAGAGAATAAAGAACAATGCTTTTTTACAGGAACGCACCTGAATAAAAAATTATGGAGGAGAAATAAGAATGGAATGGTTAAAGGCAATATTGGAAAAGGCGAAGATTGAGGACGGCAAGTTGGATATTGACGGAGTGATGTCGACTGTAAACTCTGAATTTCCGAAGTATGCAGTACCGAAAAATGTTTTCAATGACAAAGTTACGGAGCTTAAAACGGCGAATAAAACCATTGAGGACCTTAAACAATCAAATGCCGACAACGCGGAATTGCAGAACAAAATCAAAGAGTATGAAAGCGAGATTGAAACGCTTAAAACAGATGCGTTGAACACCGCAAAGACATACGCATTAAAGGAACAGCTTTCAAAAGCCGGTGTAACCGATGCCGACTATCTTATTTACAAGCAAGGCGGAATTGACAAGTTTACATTCGACAAAGACGGCAAGCCTGTCGGTGTGGACGATATTCTTAAACCGCTTAGGGAGGATAAGACGTACTCACACCTTTTTGCCGAAAAAGGAGGAGCATATACACCAAAAGGCGGAAGCGGAAGTTCAGACGTAAATCCTTGGGCAAAGGAAACATTCAATCTTACCAAACAGGGAGAAATTTATAAAAACGACCCTGCTAAAGCAAAAGTATTAATGCAAGAGGCAGGAATGACAGGAGGAATTTAATATGGGAACAACTTTATCAGATATTATCGTACCGGAACTGTTTAATCCGTACGTTATTCAAAAGACACTTGAAAAATCGGCACTTGTACAAAGCGGTATAGTGCAGAATGACGCAGAATTTGACAAGCTTGCGTCACAGGCAAGTCCGCTTGTAAATATGCCGTTTTTCTCTGACCTAACAGGTGAATCGGAAACGGTTATCGAGGGCGATGACCTTACCGCCGATAAAATCAGCAGTAAGAAAGACGTTGCGGTAATTTTAAGACGTGCAAAAATGTGGAGTGCAACAGACCTTTCCGCCGCAATGTCGGGTGCTGACCCTATGGCGGCGATTGCAAGTCTTGTATCTGACTTTTGGGTGAGAGATTTACAAAAGGAACTTATCGCAGTGCTTAAAGGTATCTTCGGCACAATTCCGGCAGTCTCCGACGGTTCGCCTAAAGAGGCTGAAACAAGACTTGCGTCAAACATTCTTGATATGTCAAGCGCAAGCGGTAACGGTGCAAAATGGAGCGGAAGTGCTTTTATTGACGCACAACAGCTTTTAGGCGACAACAAAGCGGAACTTACCGCCGTTGTTATGCACAGTGCAGTTGAGGCGGCACTCAGAAAGCAAGACCTTATTGACGTAATTCAGCCGTCGGGGGCAAATCCGTTCAGTACATATATGGGTAAGAGAGTTATTATTGACGACGGCTGTCCTGTAACAGGTTCTGGTTCGAGTCAAGTATTTTCAACATATCTTTTCGGCAACGGTGCGATTGCTCTCGGCAACGGTACACCGGAAAAGTTTGTTGCGACCGAAACAGACAGAGATAAGAAAAAGGGCAGCGGTGTTGACTATCTTATCAATCGTAAGACGTATATTCTTCACCCACGCGGTGTTAAGTTTACGGACGCCGATGTTGCAAATACGGAAGGTCCTACGCGTACGGAACTTGCCAACGCAAAAAACTGGACACCAGTATATGACCCTAAGCAGATTAGAATTGTCGAAATGCGTCACAAGATTTGATGAGGTGACTTATGGACGAGTATATAACTGTTTTTACGGATATGTACGGCATAAGCGAAGATGACAGAGGAAAAGCCGAAAGGTGTATTGAAAGCACAATCGAATATATCAAGAATTATTGCCACATTGACAGTATTCCCGATGATTTAAAGTATACCGTTATACTTATGGCGGCGGACTTGTTCCGCTATGATGTATCGGCATCATCGGGACAATATGACAATGTAACGTCAATCAAAGAGGGCGATGTTACCGTATCGTACGGCAGTAATTCAAGCAGTATTTCGAGCGTGTTTAAAGACTACAAAGCAAGGCTTGCACGTTTCAGAAAGTTGGTGTGGTGATGAATATGGTAAGAGCGGCGATTGAAAGACTGTATAAGGGCTTATGCTCGGTCAAAGTTAAAGTTTCAAGCGTGAATGAGGAAACAGGCGAAACTGTATTTACCGAAAAGGCTGTTTTAACGGAACAGCCTTGCCGACTTTCGTTTCAAAGCCGAAATTCGGCGGCAAAGGACGACGGATATAACACTGTATCGCAATCGGTTGTGCTTTTTATTGCGCCGGAGGTTGAAATACCGTCGGGCAGTAAAATAACCGTTACACAAAACGGAAAAACAACTGACTATTGCCGTAGCGGTGAAAGTGCGGTTTATACATCGCACCAAGAAATTGCACTGGAATTATTCGAGGATTATGCGTAATGAATGAGATTGATTTTTCACAGCTTGAGAAATTACAAAAGCAAATGGAAAGTGCGGATTACACCAAAGCTTGTGTATCCGCTATGAATGAGATTTCTCAAAGAGCACTTAAATATATAAGTAACGTAACAAAGCCAGGGCATTACAAAAACGGTAAAGTGGGCGGTACACTGAAAAAGAGTTGGCAAACAGAAGAAACGACAGTAAGCGGAAGTACGGTAAAAGGCGGAATATACACCGCTCTTGAATACGCTCCTTATGTGGAGTTCGGACACCGTACAAGGTGGGGAAAGGGTACTTCGCCCAATTACAAGCCGAAGAAAAACGGCAAAAAGTGGGTTGAGGGCAAAAAATATCTTAACACCGTAGTACCGAAAGTCGATAAGGTAGCACCGAAAATACTTATGCGGAAGATGGAGGAAATACTGAAATGATGACGAGTATTAAAAATGCAGTAACAAAAGCTATTTATGACTGTTTCGGCAATGCGGTTTATACCGCATACACCGAACAAGGTTTTTCCGAACCTTGTTTTATCGTTGAGATGTTTCCGCTTAACGTACAGGCGACAAATACGTTTTTGGACGATGAAACGCAGACGGTACGAATAAGATATGTTCCGAAAGATATAAGTCAAGATGAATTTATTTATGTGGCTGAAAAATTAAGAGGTTTGTTTTTATACAATCCGCTTGTATTGTCCGACGGTATGCGTATAAGAAGTTTTAGTATAGATTTTTCTTTGGAAAACTACACGCTTGTGACGGAGCTTGTATACAATTACACCGTTAAGGTGAGAAACGAAAGTACATACGATAAGGCAGAAGATTTGATATTAGGAGGAGATTTATAATGGGTTTACCTGAAATAAATATAGTGTTTCAGTCCAAAGCTGAAACGGCAATTAAACGAAGTGCAAACGGCATTGTTGCACTGATTTTGCGTGACGCAACCAAAGGTGATATTACATCATATTCGTATACAAATGAGAGTGAAGTTGTAAAATCTCATTGGACAACCGCAAATTATGATTACATAAGCAAGACGTTCCTCGGCGGACCGCAAAGGGTTATTGTCGAGAGAATAGGTGCGGAAGATACCTATGACGACGCACTTGCACGATTAAAAAATAAAAAGTGGAATTACCTTGCAATACCGTCGCTTGCCGATAACGAAAAAGATATTGCGGATTGGATTATTGCACAGAGAAATGCGAAAAAGACATTTAAAGCCGTACTTCCGTATGCGGCGAATAATGAGGGTATTATAAACTTCGCAACCAATGATATAAAAGTCGGTACAAAGGTTTATACCACTGCCGAATACTGTTGCCGTATTGCAGGACTTTTGGCAGGATTGCCTATGACAGAGGGTGCGACGTATCAAACTCTTGCAGAGGTTGAAAGCATAACGGAAAGTACAACTCCGGATGATGATATTGACGGCGGTAAGTTTATACTTATCAATGACGGCGAAAAGGTTAAAGTCGGCAGAGGTGTCAATTCGCTTGTAACATTGTCGGGCGATAAGACGGAGGATATGAAGAAAATCAAGATTATAGACAGTCTTGACCTCATAAGAGATGATATAAAAGCATCGTTTGAGGAAAATTATATTAATGTTGTAAACAGTCACGAAAATAAAATGTTGTTTATCGGTGCGGTTAATCAGTATTTTAAGTCGTTGCAGTCACAGGGCGTATTGTATGACGGTGCCGATTGCAGAGCTTATATTGACGTTCAGTCGCAACGTGAATGGCTTGCTCAAAAATATGACGTGTCGGATTGGACAGACAGTGAGGTCGAAGTGGCAAATACGGGAAGTATCATATTTGCGGGTGCGGATATTACAATACAGGATTGTATTGAGGACTTGAGTTTTAAAATAGGATTGGAGTGATAGATAATGGCTGAAAGTGTTAAACCGAGAGGCAATCAACTTTGTTCCGGTACATTCGGTAAACTTTGGATTGACGGAAGTCTTGCCTATGAAGTGTATAAGTTTGAGGCAAAGGAAAAGACAAATCGTGAGAGTGTAAGTTTTGCCGGCGATACAACGAACGATTCAAAGCTTATGGGCGTTGACTATGAATTTTCATATACCGTACGAAAAGTATATTCAAGGGGTAAAGAAATAGCTGACGGACATAAAAAAGGTAAAGATACAAGACATACGTTGGTGGCAAGACTTGAAGATCCTGATAACGGCGGTTATGAAACAATTCAACTTGATAATTGTTGGTATAATGATGTGTCACTTATGAATTTTGAAACCGGTAAGATAGTTGAAGAAGAATTCAGCGGCGGTTTTACCGACTATGACCTTACATCTACAATGAATGCGTAATAACGGAGGTAAAAGATTATGGATAAGAATACAAAAATTACTCTTGCGGAACTTATTAAGCGTAAGGAGCAAGTGCTTGAGGCAAAGAAAAACGTAAAAAGAGCGAGAGTTTATGTAAAAAGCCTTGGTGGCGAGATTGTTATAAAAGCACCGACAAAGTCGCTTGCAACAGAATCGGCGGAAATGGAAAAGGACGGTGACGCTCACCTTGTTTATGAGTGTGTTGCCGAACCGGATTTACATTCAAAAGAACTTCAGGAGGCATACGGCTGTACATATCCCGAAGAAATCGTAGAAAAGATTTTTGACGACGGCGAAATCTCACCGATTGCAATGGAGTGTATGAAACTTGCGGGATATATCGACAGTGTAAAACTTGTTGAAGAAGTAAAAAACTGATAGAGGCAGATGATGAACTCTATATGATACATCATTATCTGCAAAGAGGAATATTGCCCGAAAAGGTGCTTGCAAGACCAGAAATTGAAAAAATATTTTTCCTTGCAAGTGCCAAAAAGGCAAATGATGACGAGTACGCAAAGTGGAAGGCGTTGGGAGGTGAATAATTTTGCGGAGCAAAATTATAGCGAGCAAATGCCGTGCATTTGTGATAGCGTAGGGGGTGAATAGTTTTGCAGAATAAAAGTTCGATAGTTCTGAATATGAACCTTAATGCGAGTGGATTTGCCCGAGGGATAAAAAGTGTAATCGGCAGTGTCAAAAATATGAATGAGTCGATGAAAGACGCAACGAACAGCGCCTCAAAGATGTCTTCTGTAATGAAAGGTATAGGGAGCAGTGCCATAAAAGTCGGAAAAGGTTTAGCGGTGGCAGGAGCGGCTGCGGCGACTGCCGTAACGGCTTTGGTTTCAAAGTCTGTCGGTGCATTTGCTGATTATGAACAACTTACGGGCGGTGTAGAAACGTTGTTCGGAGCAGGCGGAAGAAGTGTTGAGGAATATGCACAGAGTGTCGGTAAAAGTGTTTCTGATATTCAAGGGAAATACGACAGTTTGATGAGTGCGCAAAATGTTGTATTAGAAAATGCAAATAAGGCATATATGACTGCCGGAATGTCGGCGAATGAATATATGGATACTGTTACGGGATTTTCAGCGTCATTAATATCAAGCTTAGGCGGAGATACAAACAAGGCGGCGGATTACGCAAATTCGGCATTGGTTGATATGTCCGATAATGCAAATAAAATGGGTACGGATATGGAGTCCATAAAAAATGCGTATCAGGGATTTGCAAAACAGAATTATACTATGCTTGACAACTTGAAGTTAGGTTACGGCGGTACACAAGAGGAAATGAAACGACTTCTCAGTGACGCAGAAAAACTTACGGGACAGAGGTACGACATTTCATCATTTGCCGATATTACACAGGCTATTCATGCAATCCAAACGCAAATGGACATAACGGGAACAACGGCAAAAGAGGCAAGCACGACAATAAGCGGATCGTGGGGGTCACTGAAAGCGGCGTTTGAAAATACTCTTGTCGGTTTGACAACAGGCGGAGAAATGTTTGATCAGAGTTTGGATGCACTGGTTGATTCGGCTAAGACGTTCGGGCAGAATGTTATACCGGCAATAACGGGTGCGTTAAGTGGCGTAGGTTCGTTAATTGAGAGTTTGGCTCCTGTAATTGTAGCAGAACTTCCGTCAATGGTATCCGATATACTTCCACACCTTGTTTCAGCCACAAAGAGTTTGGTTACCGGTTTAATCAGCCAATTACCTGCATTGGGAAAGGCTGTTTTAGATGCAATACCATCAATTTTTGACGGTATGACAGATGTAATCGGTGAAAGTTCTGTAGGAAAGCTAAAAGGGTCGTTTGAGGGACTGAAAAATACCATAACTGATACATTTTCAAACATTGGACCAATGCTTAAAGATTTCTGTGAGGGAGGTATATCAACATTCTGTGACGCATTATCTACGGCTATGGATTTAGCCAGTGGAGCTATATCGGTAATTGAGGCATTATCTCCGGTAATAGGAGCAGTTGCAGGGGCGATAATCACATACAAAGGTGCAGTTTTGTTGTGGAATGCAGCTGAAACGGCTAAAAATGTTGTTATGGGTATTTCAACAGCCGCACAATGGGCGTTAAATGTAGCTATGACAGCAAATCCGATTGGTATTGTCATTGTGGCTATCGGTGCATTGGTAGGGGCGTTTATTGTATTGTGGAATAAGTCCGAAGGATTCCGAAATTTTTGGATCAACCTATGGGAAAAAGTTAAAGCGATTGTTACAAGTGCATGGGAAGGAATAAAAGCCGGATTTGAAAAGATAAAAAACGGAATATCAGCAGTCAAAGAAAAAGTGTCTACAATGTGGAACGGCGTCAAAGAAAAAACGTCAGAATTATGGGGCGGTGTTAAAAATGTTGTATCGGAAAAACTGAACAACATAAAAAGTGCCTATGACGCGCACGGCGGGGGACTGAAAGGTGCTACATTTGCGGCAATAGAGGGTGTCAAGGAATACTACAGGACAGGCTATGACGCAATTAATCAATTAACAGGCGGTAAGCTCGGCGAGGTTGTCAATGCAGTCGGTGAAAAGATGGAAGTCGTAAAAGGTAAATTCAGCGAAGCGTTTGGCAATGTGAAAAACACCGTAATGACTATTTTTGAAAACATTAAAAATGGTATTACTGAAAAAATCAGTGCGGCGGTGAACAAAGTCAAGGAGATATTCGGCAGTATTGCCGACAAGGTATCGGAAGTTTGGGGTAAGATTAAAGGAATTATCAAAGCGCCTAAGATTGTACAAAAAGGTACGGTAAGTATAGCCGGTGTCAGTACACCGATTCCGAAACTTGGACTTGAATGGAATGCAAAAGGCGGTATTATGACACGTCCGACAGCGTTCGGATATGCAAACGGAAAAGTCCAAATGGGCGGAGAGGCAGGAGCAGAGGCGATACTTCCGCTTAGAACATTTTGGAATAATTTAAGTCAATACATAGCCGAAAGCAACAAAGGCGGCAATACTATAACGAATGAAATTAAGATAGTTATAAATGCCGACAACAAAACCGCCGATGAAATCGCCGACGACGTTATAAACGTAATAGTTCCTAAAATTCAAAAATGTATGGCAAATATGTAGGGAGGCAAAATGTTAGATTTTTATTTAAGTATAAACAACAGTGAAGAAGTTATACATATTCCCGTCACGCCGTCCGAATTTACCGTATCGAGTTCACAAGGTACGGAAACTTTTGAAACGGCAAATTACGGTTGGATAAAAATTATCGGAAATCCCGAGCTTAAAACTGTATCGTGGAGCAGTTTCTTACCGATGACCGACTATCCGTATTTAAGGGACAGAAGTATGAAAGGGCAGGAATACGCAGACAAGATTGAAAATTGGCGTAAACGTAAACTTCCGATAAGGCTTGTCATTACTTCCACGGGTATTTGCAATGTTGATATAAATACAGCGGCGGCAATAGATAAGTTTGATTACAGTGTAGGCGCAGGCGGCGATTTGAATTATTCAATCGAGCTTGGAGAAGTAAATCTTTTAAACGATGTACAGGAGGGGTTGACAGTGGCGCAGTATGATGAAATAATGGCGAGAATTGATAATATAGAAGAAAGGCTTAGCAGTGTTGAAAACACAATGATATATAACTATATGGACGATAATATGCCGTCTTGGGCTAAACCGACTATTCAAAAGTTGATGGACAGAGGTATTATAAGCGGTACAGACGATAACGAACTCGGTCTTACAATGGATATTATTCGTACACTTGTTATTATTGACAAAACAGACGGATTTGAAAATTATACGGTTGACATTATGCCGTCATGGGCAGAGGCGACTATTGAAAAGGTAAAAAGAAAAGGCTATCTAAACGGTGACGGCGAGGACGGATACGGTTTGACAAAGAGTATGATACGTTTGCTTGTTATTATGGATAATGCCGGTTGTTTCGGTGATTAAAAATTTTGCAATATTTCCTTTTGTGATATAATAAAACAAAAGACAAATTAAAAATTTCAAATAAGGCTTAGAAAGTACATCGAATTTCGATGTACTTTTTTTAGAAAAAACTCTTGACTTTTGTCCGTACATATGCTATTATATATGTACGGACAAAAGAAAGGAGGTTTTGCAAGTGTCCCCAAAAGGTAGACCTACCCAAGCCAAGAAAGATAAACGCTTTGAAATACGGCTGACATCTGAAACATATTCAACACTTGAAGAATGTGCGGAAAGGCTCAACTTATCCAAAGCCCAAGTTATCCATAAAGGAATTGAGTTGGTAAAAGAAAACTTAGACAAAAAATAAAAAAGCTCTTGACACTATCTTGATAGTATGATATTATGATAGCACGAAAGGGGGCGAGGATATTAAACAAGTAGTAATTAGGTTGTCTGATGATGTTCATGCAAAACTTAAATTGAAAACGGTAAAAGAAAATACATCTATCCAAGATGTGATTGAAAGATTTATTAAGTTTTATGTATCAAGCGATGAGCCTGTCAATATCAATTTTAAAACTACAGAAAGTGTAGAGAAAATTCATTCTGATAATGATAATAGAGTTTTGAAAATAGATGTCAATAAAGCGGATTACAAGCCAAAAACGACAGATGAAATATATGAAATAATTAATAAAGGCATCAATCAAATAGTGGAGCAAATTGTCTCGGACAACAAAAATGAAAAAAAAGAATAGTCTGCACTTCCGACCAAAGAATTCACAGACTATTCAACACGACAGGAATACCTATCTATAAATATTATACTATAGATTAGGTACTTCTGTCAAACATTATTTTGATAGGAGGAAAATATAGTGGAAAATCAACTAATTAACATCGCAAACAACAATGGGGTACTAACAGTAGGAAGTGTAGAAGTAGCTCGACATTTTGAAAAGCAGCACAAACATGTTTTGCAAACTATTCATGATTTGGCGGCCGAAAATTCGGCTGCGAAAAATATGTTCATAGAAAGCACTTACGAAAATAGAGGAAAGCAGTATCCGCAATACTTAATTACTCGTGACGGTTTCTCTCTTTTGGTAATGGGCTTTACAGGGAAAAAGGCTCTTGAATGGAAATTGAAGTATATAGAGGCTTTTCACAAAATGGAAACGGCATTAAAGCAGGCAATTCCTACACTTGATGTTGCAAAAGCTAAAGAACTTAAAATAAAAGAGGATAGAGCCACCGCAATGTTACTTAACGCTCAAAATCGTATGATAAAAACGCTTTTATCGAACACTAAGGACAAAAACTTATCACAGATTGCGATTGATGTTATGGGTATTAAGGCGGTGGAGCAGATAACGGGTAAGAATATGAACCAGTATTTACCCGAATGTGAAAAGCTTTATTCAGCAACGGAAGTCGGTGGAATGTTCGGTGTATCGGCTATGAAAATTGGCAAGACTGCAAATGCAAGCGGACTTAAAAATGATACATACGGTAAAATGGTTATGAGTAAGTCAAAACATAGTTCTAAAGAAGTACAACAGTTTTTATACAATGAAAAAGGTGTACAAGCTTTAGGTAAGATTTTAGGCAAGACTGTTAAAACGGCATAGGAGGGAATTGTGATGTTAAGTAGAGAAGATATAATTAAGTATATAACTAAATGCGTTGATTGTGCTATGCCGATTTTACAAGATGAAAATGGTCTTGATGTATCAAGAGGTTATAGCTTTATGTTGGATAAAGATAAAAAGGCTAAGGTACATATAGTTTTTGAAAATTGTATATGATTATAGCATTAAAGCACCTTTCGGGGTGCTTTTTCTATGCAATAAAATGAGGTGACATGATGTGCAGACGAATACCACCATAGTAAGATAGTGAAAAAAGTATACAAAAGTTTAAAAGGAGGTTTATATGGGTGTAATTGATAATGCAGTTCAATGGGCGACAGATATTGCAAATGACGACAGTCATTGGTACAGTCAAGACGTGAGATGGGGACCGCATTATGATTGTTCTTCTTTTGTTATAACGGCATATCAAAATGTAGGAGTGCCTGTTAAAGATAATGGTGCTACATATACGGGGGATATGTATAACGTTTTTATTTCGTGTGGATTTAAAGACGTAACGTCGTCCTGTAATCTGTCAAACGGAGCAGGTATGTTAAAAGGTGATGTACTTTTAAATAAAGCAGACCATACCGCTTTGGTACAGGCGGACGGCGGAACAACCGTTGAGGCAAGAGGAACATCATTCGGTATTGTTACCAACGTGCCTTACAGAAATTATCCGTGGGATTGTGTACTCAGATATACCAAAGACGGAGGCGGTTATATTGCAAACTGGGTTGAGAGAGAAATACCGAACATCGGAAAGTCGCTCGCAACTAAATCATATATGGCATACCAAACATATACGAACAGTCAAGCAAGCGGATATAAATACTTGTGGGGCAGTGACAGCAGTACGTCAAACGGCGGATTGCGAAAGTACAAAGATTTTATTTGTATGGCACTCGGTTCGTATTACGGACCGGACGGCACGTTTGTTAAGATTGAATTTGACGACGGTAAAGTGATATACGCAGTCAAAGGTGACGAAAAGAAAGATAGCGAAACCGACAGCCGACATATGTATCACACAGGCAGTGACGCAAATATGACGGAGTTTATCATTGACGGAAATGTTGTGATAGGCAATGAAAAATTCACATCTGCATTAGAGGCTGAAGGGATTAACCGCTCTGCCCGTGTTGTGAGAATTTGGACAAGCGATACAGAGCCGACATACGGAAGTACAGGAAGTACATCCGGTGAAAAAGAATATCATTTTGCGGATACCAACGAAAAAATACCTATCCACAATTCGATTTTCAAACAAGCACCTATGCTGTTAGACGGTGCTTTGAAAGTAGTGGTAAATGATACAGACGTATCAAAGCATATAGGAGATATATCGTGGACAAATACAAAAAATACACTTGCGACAACGATGTCTTTCAGCACTCCGAAACCTAAAGAAATGAAGTATATGAATATATACATACCAAAAATGGGCGATATTATGAGGTACAGCGGAGGAGATAAAGAAGATTTCAGAGGTGTAATAATCGAGGTTGACGACGGAGCAATGTATGAAAACAAATATACTGCCGTTGATGTAGGGTGGTATCTGAACAAAACCACCGACACATATCAGTTTACATCTATGCGTGCCGATGATTGCATTAAGAAAATATGCAACGATTTATACATTCCGATTGTGCTTATTCCCGAATTGGGTACGCTTATAACGCAAATATATATTGATAAACCCGTATCTGACGTTATCAAGGATATTCTTGAAAAGTGCGGAAGTGGGTATAACTTTGACTTTGTACCCGACGGTATGCGTATATATTTGTGCAGAGATATTGAGGCTAAGCCGAAGTTTAGAATATCTTCCAATACCGAACTCAAAAACTCGGTACAGTATATGGGTAATATCGAGCATAAAGGCAGTATTGAGAATATGAAGAACAGTATTAAGGTTATAACTGAAACGGACGTTATGACTACCTTGAAAGCCGATGAGAGTATATCAAAATACGGCTTTCTGCAAGAGGTTGTGAAAATGAATGACGGAGATAATGCGGCGGATTTGGCAAAGAAAAATCTTGATGAGCTGAATAAGGAAGATGAAACGTATTCCGGTGAAATAATAGAGGAATTGGCAAGCTATACACGAGCCGGAAGTACGATAGAAAAAGACGGAGTGAAGTATGTAATTACAAGCAGTCAGCACAGCATAAAAAACGGTGTTCACTACAATAAAATTGATATGGAGAGATTAGTATGAAAAACGGAGTCGAAACACTTGCAAAGATGTTAAAGGACCGTGAAAACGCAACGAGTGATTTTGTCGTATTCGGTAAAATAATTGAGCTACCGAACCTTAAAATACAATTCACCTCTAAAATAATTCTGACTAAGGACCATATAAAAAGTCTTATTGATTTATACAAACAGGATATTGACGGACGATATGTTTATAAAGGCAGAGAAGTTGCAATGATTCCGTACAGAGGCAATAACAGATATTTGGTGTTGGGGGTGACGGAGAATGGCTGATTACACAAAAACAGAACCTGCATTCGATTTTCAAAAGGGCGATTTTATTATTATAAACGGTCGTCCGAAAATGACGGTTGGCAGGGAACGTATAAAAAATTGGGTGCAAAAAATACTCAATACGCAAAAGGGAAGATATAAAATTTATAACGGTACAGGATACGGTATAAATATAGAAGATACTTTTGTCGGAAAGAATTACAATCGTGACTACATCCGTTCGGAAGTCAAGCGCGAGATAACCGAAATGCTTACCGCAAATGAAGATATAGTGAGTATAGATAACTTTAATATGGAAGTAGACGGCTCAATGCTTACAGTATCTTTTACCGTAAACAGCGTGTACGGCGATATAAATGACGTTAAGGGGGCGATATAATGGCTGAAACTATTGATACAATACTTGAACGTATGCTTTTGCAGATACCGTCAAGATATGATACGTCATCGGGAACTTATACATACGATATAGAAAAATCAACGGCAACGGAGTTTGAGAATGTTTATGATATTATATCATCTCTTGACTCCTATTTTTATGCGTCAACCGCTACGGGTAAGTATCTTGATATGCGTGTAGGTGAGTTTGGATTGGAACGCAAAGAGGCAAGCTATGCAACAGGCTGTGTGACTGTAAGCGGTAACGTCGGAGCAAAAGTGTCTGTCGGTGAAAAGGTGGCGGCAGGTAATATTATATTTAATATAACCGAAAATGCGATTATACCAAACGGCGGAAGTGTAACGGTACGAATTGTGTGTGACAGTGCCGGAGTAAAAGGCAATGTTGAAAAAGGGAAAATAAACAGATTTCCGGTTACTGTTCAAGGACTTGTATCCGTAACAAATGAAATTTCAACCACAGGAGGCAGTGACAAAGAAAGTGATGTTGAACTGCGAAAGCGTTTTACCGAATATGTTTCGCATCCTATAACAAGCGGAAATAAGTGGCAGTATATCTCTTGGGCAAAATCAGTTGACGGAGTGGGTGACGCAAAATGCTTGCCGTTGTGGAACGGAGCAGGAACGGTTAAAGTGATAATCGTTGACAGTGAAAAACAACTTGCCGGAAGTGAGCTTATAAATAAGGTACAGAGTTATATAGATGAACAATGTCCGATAGGTGCAGATGTGACCGTTACCACTGCAACGGCAGTGAGCATAAGCATAACATTTTCGGCAGACGTAGATGACGGCACGCTTGAAAGTATTAAATCGAATATCAGAAGTTATTTGCGTGATGTGTCTTTTGCAAACGGATATGTGTCATACGCAAAAATAGGTCAAACCATATTGAATACAGACGGTGTTGATGATTATTCAAATTTGAAAATCAATTCAAAAACAGAAAATATCACAATATCCGAAACTGAAATTGCCGTTCTTGGGGGTGTTGCCGTTGGCTGATGTAGGACAGAATTTACCGTCGTACTATAAAAAGTCACGGTATATAAAAGCATTAAATACACCCGTCAATGCGGAATTTGAACGTTTGTATGAGTTGATAGAAATGTTTATGAAAAACAGATTTATTGACAGTGCCGATGAAGATGCCGTAAGAGAATATGAAAAAAGTTTGGGTATATCAGAAATCGGCAATACCCTTGAGGCACGAAAGAGCCTTATTAAAATAAGAATGAGAGGGTCGCAAACCTCAACAAAGGCGAATTTGCGGGCGGTAATTGAGAGTTACGGTGTATTGGTTGATATAACCGAAGATATTAAGAATTACAGTTTTACTGTGACTTTTCATCAACCCGATGTACCTGAGAGCACAATTAGGAATATTATCGAGGACTTGAAACCTGCTCATCTGTCTGTAACATATTCGTATGAATATACAGGGACATTTGAATTTGCTGAAAGTGAAAATGAATATAATATCGGAGTCGGATTTGCCGATGGCAACGGTCATGGCGGATATTTGGGGAATATTTAAGGAGGGAATTGTATGAATTTTAATAATAAATTGCCCGAGTGGAAGAATAGCGGTACAGAACCGAGTGACAGTCTAAAAAACGACGGATTTAAAGCCGGATATAAACCGTCGGCAAATGTTTTTAATTGGTTTTGGAGTTTGGTAAGTAAGTGCATTACTGAAATTCAGTCAAAACTGTCAAGCGAGGAAACTGCAAGAACAGAGGCTGATAAGAATTTGCAACAACCGACATTTACAGAGGCAAGCACACGAGTAAATATAGCGAGTGGTGAAACGCTAAGCACATTGTTCGGAAAAATAAAGAAATTCTTTGCCGATTTAAAAACGGTAGCGTTTACAGGTTCATATACTGACCTGTCAAACAAACCAACGTCAATGCAAAATCCGAATTCATTGACACTGACAATGAACGGCTCGGCAACGAACTATAACGGTGCATCGTCAGCGAGTAAGTCGTGGTATGCTCCAACGAGTGCAGGAACGGCAGGATATAGCTTGATTAGTAATGGTAGTGGTGCTCCTGTATGGCAACAACCACCTTATGCAGTATGTAGCTCATCATCAGGAACGCGTGCAAAAACTGTTTCTATAACAAATTTTAAATTAGTTACAGGCACAAGAGTTTCTGTAAAATTTTCAAATAAAACAAGTACAACACCTATACTCAACGTAAGTAGTACAGGAGCAAAAGAAATAAAATTAGTACAAACGAATGGTACATATGTAAGTGTTAATAGCTATAATTCGTGGTCGGCAGGAGAAATTGTAGAGCTTATTTATGACGGTACTTACTGGGTGGCGGTTTCATCAAATATGTGTTTTGTTTCAGGTGCTCAATCTGCAACAGTAATTGTAGGTACAACTTATTCTTCGGGATATTGCGATTATAGATGTGACGGTTCTAATGATGTATCTATGATAACGGCAGCAATACAGGAAGCATATAGACGTTTGAGCACAAATGATAGCAGTTATACAAGTGTAGCCTATCCTGACTTTGGTGTAAAGGTATTTTTTAAAGCTGGAGTATATAAGGTGAATGGTAATATATACGCAGATAATACCTCTTGGGTTTCAAACGATATTTATATAACTTTAGAGGGTGAGAGTGAAAATGCAGTAACTTTTGTAAAGACAGCAGACAGTAATCATAGTCTTATAGATGCAACTGATATAAGTTTTGTATTTAAAAATATCAACTTTCATTTTGCTCAGGTTGCATCAACGGAAATTAAATGTTCAGGAGCTTCTTTTTGTGATTGCAATATAAGTCTTAGAACGGCAGGTTATTCGGGCGATAGTTTCACATTTATCGTAGCTCGAAATTCAGATAATGGTGTTGTAAGAATGAATGGTGGCTCGTTTACTTTCATAACAGTATCCGGTTGGACTCCATGTATAAAAGGTATTGATTGCTATGGAGTTGATATTCACAACTGTAATATACGACTTGCGAATGGAGCAAATTCAAATGATGTACCAAGTGGGGATAGTTTAGAATTGAATTTTATATACCAAACACAATCAACTGAGTCAAGAGGTACATATCCTAATGTAATGAGTCATTGCATATTTAGATGTTCGGGGAATACATCAATTATTGCAAGTACAGAAATAAGTATAACTGAAAGCGAAATTACTTTAGTTAATAATAGTAGTAAAATTTCTCATTATGCTACAACCAGTACACAGACTTTGAGAAACATATTTGCAAATAACAGAGTTCATTTAAGTAGCTCGTATTTATATATGAGGTTTGGTATAATATCAAATTGTACTTTTGGTAGGGCAGATACTTATGGCTCTGTTAGTTCATCTTATTCTTACCGTTTATACAATGAAGTTTGTTGTTCTATTACTGGTAATTTCTTTGTTGGTGTTTGGGGCTTATATTTGGGTTCAAGAAATGCTATTGTAACAGGTAATATGTACAAGGGTTCACTGTCAAAGTCAAGTACATCAACAGGTACGGTTACTATGGCTAATAATGTTGCTGCGAATTAGGGGTGATTTGAATGTTTGATATTAATAATTTCTATGATTTAGACGGTGTAATACATCTAAATAAGTATAAAATTGTAGTGAGATACTATGATAGTGTAGAAAAACAGACATATGAAGATGTAACGATGTTTTTGAATGATGAAGGCTTGAAAGATATGAAAGAACAACATATTGCTAAACATCAACTATTAGAGTTAATCTCGGAGGAAGTTATAGATACATCTGACTATGAGTGGATGGAAGGATTGCCAATTCAAAGTGATAATCCGATTAAAGAGATTGAGGAGATTTATAACTATGGCAGTAAAGAGGCTTATGAAGCGTCATTGTCTGAATATACGGACGAGTTTATGCTTGATATTGATGTAAGGGTAGCAATGTTGGAAATGGGGATAACGGAATAGGAGGTGCTAAATATGGAACACGGACGTTCATATGGATTGTGCAAGAAAATTGTAGCCGTTGGAAAAATGAGCAAAGAAAAAATGCTTGAAAAATTTGATGTACTTGTTTTGTCGGGGGGATTAACCGATAATGACTACAAAGAATTGGCGGAAGAAATCAATAAGAATGAGGAGGGCTAAGTAAGTGGAAGTTGACGATAAGGAATTATGGGAGCGATTGACCGTAGTGGAGCAGTCTACGAAGTCGGCACACCACAGAATTGACACGTTGGACAAGTTGACTGAAAGCGTCCACATCATAGCTACGGAAACAAAGGCTATGCGTGAGGACGTGAATGACATCACGGAACGTGTGGACGAAATCGAAAAGAAACCTAACAAACGATATGAAACAGTAGTTACTGCTGTTATTACGGCATTAGTCGGCGGTTTGATAGGTTATTTTGTTAAAATGTTAGGATTTTAGTATTTTAGGAGGTACATAAAAATGAAAGAATGGTTTAAAGCGGCAGGAATAAGAGCAATCAAGACGATTGCACAGACAGCGATTGCGACAATCGGTACGGCCGCCGTACTGGGTGACGTCAACTGGGTAATGGTTGCGTCAGCGGCGGCATTAGCAGGCGTACTGTCGTTGCTGACCTCGGTTGCCGGTTTGCCGGAAATTAAGAATTGAGGTATAAACAATGGATATTCAAATCAAACAAGGTCCGCAGTGCCACACGTCTAATTGCTACACATACAGGAATGGCGATATTAAATATATCGTCATTCATTTTACGTCAAATAACGGCGATACGGCATTGAACAACTGCAATTATTTCAGCGGCGCAAATCGTGGTGCGTCTGCACATTATTTTATCGGTGATGACGGAATATATCAATCTGTACCCGATAAATGGGCGGCGTGGGCTGTCGGTGGTACAAAAATTTACAAACACCCGTATTGCAGGAATATGAACAGTATTTCGATTGAAATGTGCAGTCGTATTGGTGCGGACGGTAAATACTATATTCGTGACGGGATTGTGGAACAGACGATTAAATTGACAAGATATTTAATGAATAAATACAATGTTCCGGTAGAAAACGTATTGCGCCATTATGATGTGTGGGATAAAAAGTGTCCTGAGCCGTTTGTACGTCAGCCGGAGCTATGGGAAGATTTTAAAAGACGATTAACAGGAAGTGAGGATTTAACTATGTCACAATATACAGAATTAAAAGAATTAATCGAAAAACAGGCGGCAGAAATTGCCGATTTAAAAAACATCAACAAACAGTTGGTGAATGTAGTTCAAACTACAATGATTTACGATTTCAATGATGACAATATGCCGTCGTGGGCAAGAACGGCAGTACAAGCCGCGCAAGATTACGGCGCATTGGTCGGTGACGAGCAAGGGAGATTAGGTCTGTCCTATAAGGACCTGCGAACTATTTGTAGGGAGTACAGATGTGGTATGTATGATAAGTAGTTTTGAGGGTGGTGTAATGCCACCCTTATTTTTTTTCGGCAATTTACAATTTATTTACAAAACATCAAACAATATTGTAATTTAGTGGCATATGTTGTATTATATAACATAGGATAAGAAAGGACTAAGATATAACTATGTATACAATTACGCAAGACAAAAAGAATATTGACGGAGTAGTAAAGACCACATACGGCATTAAGTGTGACGAAGTGTCTGTCAAAGATGTGTCGCCGAATAAGGAAGAAGTGGCGGAATTAATAGACAGGCTGAACAAATACGGATTGTCACCCTGTCATTTGCAAGATGTGATTGAAGATTTTATTCAAGAATAACCCATACAAATTAAGAAAGAACATAGGCAAAATGCTTATGTTCTTTTTAGTTATGTATCTTGTTGCTATCTATACAGCTATGGCAAGCCCGAGATGAGGGTCTTTTAGGGCGGAGGTGAAGGTTGCGAGGCCTTCGGGGAAGTTATGTATGCCGATTGCGAGGGCGGTCATAAATCCCATACGTTTTAGGGCAATCGAGCGGGTTTCGTTTTCGGTCAGATTACCTATATCACCCTCTGTTGACGGCACAAAGTAGTCTATAAGTCCGATAAGAAGTATTCCGACAAAGAATGATACTACCGCGATATAATATCCCACAGTGTCATTTGTAGCTGACGCAATATATGTACGTGACTTCTGAAAAATTTCAATCATTGAAACGTATATCATTACTCCGGCTGAAAATCCGAGTGAGCCGGCGAGAAATTTTGTATTTGTGGTTTTTGCAAACAATGCTATTATACTGCCGATTCCGGTTGCAAGTCCTGCCATAACCGTCAGCGACAGCGCGAACAGTACATTTGTTTCCACTAAAATCATCTCCTTAAAAGTTCTTATGGTATAATACGTTGCACGAATTTTTTTTGTTACTTAAATTAATTGTTGCCAATTTCAAAAAAAGGGTATATAATTAGTAGAAAATACTTATATAGAATAGATAAGGAAATGATTTATGTTAGAGATTACTTCTTCATCAAACAATAAATGCAAATATGTAAAATCGCTGTCGCAGAAAAAATCAAGGCAGAAATACGGTGAGTATACAATAGAAGGAATAAAATCGGTATCGGACGCATTAAATTCCGAAAGGGAGATAACGGCACTATATGTATCGGACAGTTTTTTTGAAAACGAGAATTTCAAATATCCGAAAGATATTTCATTATACAAGGTACAAGACGACGTATTTATGAAAATGTGCGATACAAAAGCACCGCAGGGCATACTTGCGGTTGTGAAAATCGAAGATGAAACCGATTTTACACCCAACACAGAAAAATCGTATATATATTGCGACTGTATAAATGACCCGGGTAATCTCGGAACGATAATCAGAACGGCTGATGCGGCAGGATTTGACGGAGTGTTGTTGTCGGATGGGTGCGTTGATTTGTACAGTCCGAAAACGGTGCGTTCAAGTATGGGTTCATTTTTCAATATGAGAGTTGTGACAGGTGTGTCATATGAAAAACTCAGCGAATACAAAAACAGCGGTTTTCAGCTTATCGGCGGTGCACTTGGTGACAATACAATAGATTACCGCAGTGCGGATATGAAAAAACCTACTATTATAATAGTAGGAAATGAGGCAAACGGAATATCGGAAGATGTTCAGAAAATGTGTCAATGCGTTAAAATTCCGATTTTGGGGAAAGCCGAATCGCTAAATGCGGGAGTTGCGGCGGCAATATTAATGTACGAACTTGTTCGCCAAAGGTCTTGACAATTTTTGAGATTTGTAGTAATGTAACAGATGTATTTTAGGTGGTGGATTGATGGAACATATACTTTATTGGTTATGGCTTACAACTAAATACGGTGTTACGCCATCAAAAATTAAAGTACTTTTAGAGTATTTTAAAACTGTTGAAGAAATATATTTTTCAAAAAACTTAAATAATATATACGGTTTGAGTGACAAAATAAAATCAAGTCTTGCAGACAAGGATTTATCCAAAGCAGAAAAAATACTTGAACAAACCGCAAAATTAAATCAGAAAATATTGGTTTACGACAGTGAAAGCTATCCGCAAATATTAAAGAATATATCAAGTCCGCCGTATGTCTTGTATGTACAGGGCAAGGTGTTGGAGCTTGATAAGGTGCTTACAATAGGCGTTGTGGGTACACGAAATTCGTCGGAATACGGACGTGTTGTGACGGACAGGATATGTCGCGAATTGGCACAATACGGTGCGATGACTGTCGGCGGACTGGCAAGAGGTATTGATACGGTCGGTGCGTGGGCAACACTTGATGTCGGCGGAGTGGCAGTCGGTGTTGTCGGCAGCGGACTTGATATAGTGTATCCGTCGGAAAATGTTGAACTTGTCAAAGCAATTACCGAAAAAGGTTGTATAATATCAGAATACGCACCCGGTACACCGCCTGTAAGAAATCATTTTCCTGCAAGGAACAGAATTATAGCGGGACTGTCACGCGGAATACTCGTAACGGAAGCACCGGAAAAGAGCGGCGCGCTTATAACAGCAAAATATGCACTTGAAAATGACAGAGATGTATTTGCGGTACCGAGAAATATTACAGATACAAATTCCTTGGGAACGAACAAAATCATTCAACAGGGTGCAAAACTGATAAACGGCGCAGCGGATATAATAAGCGAATATCCGTATGCCGAAAAAGTTATACCTAAAAAGGTAAAAAGTGAGCCGATACAAAAAACTGTTGATGACAGTAAATACAGCAAACTAAATGAATTTGAAAAACAGATAATAGATATATTAAAGAAAAGCGATATGCAGATAGATGAACTTTCAAGGGAACTGAAAAGAAACGTAAGCGAAATAAATACAAAGCTTATAATGCTTGAAGTCAAGGGATTGGTTAAGAAACTTCCCGGAAGTAAATATCAACTGAAATTATAGATACGGAGGAAATTATATGGCAACGAAAAAGCTGTTAATAGTGGAGTCACCGGCGAAAGCGGGGACAATAAAAAAATATCTTGGCAAGGACTATACAGTTATGGCGTCTATGGGGCATATAATCGACCTTCCGAAAAGTCAAATGGGTATAGACTTTGAAAATGATTACACACCGAAATATATAACAATACGCGGTAAAGGACAGCTGCTTACACAACTGAAAAAAGAGGCTAAAAAAGCAGATGTAGTTTATCTCGCAACTGACCCGGACCGCGAGGGTGAGGCAATAAGCTGGCATTTGGCGGAGGCACTTAAAATAGACCCTGAGTCAAATTGCCGTGTAACGTTTAACGAAATTACAAAAACAGCCGTTAAGGCGGCAATAAAACAGCCGAGAAAGATTGATATGGACCTTGTTGACGCACAACAGGCAAGACGTGTGCTTGACAGAATTGTGGGTTATACAATCAGTCCTATTCTTTGGGAAAAGGTTAAAAGAGGACTTAGTGCCGGCCGTGTACAGTCTGTTGCGACAAAGCTTATATGTGACAGGGAAGAAGAAATCGAAAACTTTACTCCTCAGGAATATTGGTCAATCGAAACGGTTTTGCATGATCCGAAAAGTAAAAAGGATTTTAATGCAAAATATTACGGTGAAAAGGGCAAAGAAGTAAAGCTAAACAATGCCGAAGAAACAAAGAAAGTTTCGGACGCAATAGCAAATGCCGATTTTGTTATAGAAAAGGTTAAAAGAGGTCAGCAAAAGCGTAATCCTCAACCGCCGTTTACGACAAGTACTCTGCAGCAGGACGCATCAAGAAAGTATAATTTCCAAGCGGCAAAAACAATGCAGATTGCACAAACTCTTTACGAAGGTATTAACCTCGGCGGAAAGATAGGAACAATAGGTCTTATAACGTATATGAGAACAGATTCGCTAAGAATTGCCGACGACGCACAAAAAGAGGCGGTTGCATATTTGACCGAAAATTACGGAAGCGAATATGTAAAGGCAAAGCAATACAAGACAAAAAAGAATGCACAGGACGCCCATGAGGCTATCAGACCGACTTCAATAAACATAAAGCCGATTGATATTAAGGATAAACTTACAAACGACCAATACAGACTTTATAAGCTTATTTGGGAACGATTTGCCGCAAGTCAGATGACAAGTGCGGTATATGACACAATGCAGGTAACTATTGACGCAAACGGTCATACATTTAAGGCGAGCGGTTCAAACATAAAGTTTAAGGGTTATATGACGGTGTACGTTGAGTCAACGGACAACAAGGAAAAGAAAGAAAAAATGCTTCCTAACCTTGAAGAAAATCAAACCGTTGCACTTAAAAGTTCGGAGGAAAAGCAACACTTTACTCAACCTCCCGCAAGATATTCGGACGCTACACTTATCAAGGAGCTTGAAGAAAATGGCATAGGCAGACCGTCAACGTACGCACCGACTATTTCAACAATCGTGTCAAGAGGATATGTCGTAAGAAGTAAGAAACAGCTTGTTCCGACAGAGCTTGGATTTGTTACGTCGGAAATTATGAAAAATAACTTTTCGGATATTGTGGACGTTGAATTTACGGCTGATATGGAAAAAGAGCTTGACAGCGTTGAAGAAGGCGAATTGAATTGGAAAAAGCTGATTAACGATTTTTATCCGTCATTTAAGGATACACTTGAAAAGGCACAGAAGAACATCGAAAAAATTCAGATTAAAGACGAAGAATCGGATGTCGTATGTGAAAAGTGCGGAAGAAAAATGGTGTACAAGCTGAGTAAATTCGGTAAATTCTTGGCTTGTCCGGGTTATCCCGAATGTAAAAATACAAAGGCTATCCGTGAAGAAACAGGTGCGAAATGCCCTAAGTGCGGCGGTGAAATACTTGTTAAAAAGTCAAGGAGAGGTAAGGTTTACTACGGTTGTGAACATTCGCCGAAGTGTGACTTTATGGTATGGGATATGCCTGTTAAGGATGAGGCTTGTCCTCAGTGCGGCGGCTTGCTCCTTAAAAAGCAAGGCAGAAACGGTAAGATTTTCTGCTATAACGAAGATTGCAAATATGAGAGAAAGTTAAAGGAAGAAAAGAAGTGAAAGTAAAAGTTATAGGAGCCGGACTTGCCGGTTGTGAGGCGGTATGGCAGCTTGTAAAGCAGGGAATTGACGTTGACCTTTACGAAATGAAACCGGTAAAGTATTCACCGGCACATTCAAATGAAAATTTTTCGGAACTTGTGTGTTCAAACTCTTTGAAGGCTGACAGAATTGAAAATGCGTGCGGTCTTTTAAAAGAAGAAATGCGTATGTTTGATTCGGTTATGATGGAAGCGGCTGACATAAGCCGTGTACCCGCGGGCGGTGCTTTGGCGGTTGACAGAGATGTTTTTGCAAAGCATATAACGGAAAAAATTAAAAATCATCCGCGTGTAACCGTATTTAATGAAGAAGTTACGGAAATCAATCCCGATGAATATACAATAATCGCAACAGGTCCGCTTACTTCGGACGGACTTGCCGATGAAATAAAGAAAATTACAGGTTCGGACGAATTGTACTTTTATGACGCAGCCGCACCGATTGTGACGGAAGAAAGCATTGACAAAGAAAAAGTTTTCAAGGCGGCAAGATACGATAAAGGTACAGCCGATTATATTAACTGTCCGATGACAAAAGAGGAATACACCGCTTTTTATAACGAGCTTATCACGGCTGAAACAGCACCGCTTAAAGAATTTGAAAATCAAAAGGTTTTCGAGGGATGTATGCCTGTTGAGGTTATGGCAAAAAGAGGTGAACAGACGCTTGTGTTCGGACCGCTAAAACCTGTCGGTCTTGTAAATCCAAAGACTGGCAAGGACGACGCATATGCGGTTGTTCAGTTAAGACAGGATAATAAAGAGGGTACGCTCTATAACCTTGTCGGTTTTCAGACGAATTTGAAATGGGGAGAGCAAAAACGCGTGTTCTCAATGATTCCGGGACTTGAAAATGCCGAATTTGTGCGTTACGGAGTTATGCACAGAAACACTTATATAAATTCTCCGACGCTTTTAAATAAGTATTATCAAATGGAGAAGTACCCGAAAGTATTTTTTGCGGGACAGATAACAGGTGTCGAAGGTTATGTTGAGTCGGCGTCAAGCGGAATACTTGCCGGATATAATATGGCGGCTATGCTTAACGGAAAAGATATGTTTGAACCGGATTCAAAAACTTGTATCGGTGCATTACCGCTTTATATTTCAAATTCTGCAAATACAAAGTTCCAGCCGATGAATGCGAATTTCGGCATTATCGACGGACTTAACGAAAGAATAAGAAATAAAGCCGAACGCTATAATAAAATAGCAAATCGTGCTTTAGATATAATGAAAGATAAATTGAAAGGTGAGAATGATGATGAGTAAAAAGAAAATTATAGCATTGGCAATGTCAGCCGTTATGGCAGTCGGAATGATTGCAGGCTGCGGAAGTACAAATAATTCAGGCACAGACACGGCACAAACAGAAAGCACAGAAAAGGTAACTCCTACATTTATGTACTTTGTGGCAAATGCGGACGATAACTTTGACGCAACAAACACAATGTACACTGAACTTGAAAACGAATATAAGGACAAAATCAACTTTCAACTTGTAAATGTTGACGAAAATCCTGAGGCACTTGAAAACTTCTCATTGGTAAAAGACCAAACTCCTGCACTTATTATGCTTGATACATCAAACAATATTTCGGCTATTGAATTTAAGTGCAGTGATAAAGACAAGCTAAAAATAGACATAGACAATGCACTTGGAAAATAATCGAAAAGATGAGCGATACAACCGTATCGCTCTTTTTTGTATAATAATCTCTGTTTTTTCAAAAGATAGATGAAAAAAGGAGATTGTATAAATGCAGAATATAAGAACAGACTTGGCGGTGGAGGCACACGAACTCAGCAGACGTGAGGCGAAAAATGCAACGGAAATAGACGGTGTTATATCCGATGTGCGTACAGAGGACGGAATAACCGTTACGAATATAGAAATAACAAACGAAAACGGAAGTAAGGCACTCGGCAAGGCGATAGGCAATTATATAACGATTGAGTCGCCGAATTTGAAATACAGTATTGATATATACGAAAGGGTATGCACTCTTATTTCGGAGGAAATTCGTAAAATGGCCGATATAAAAAGTGACAGCCTTACACTTGTCGTAGGACTCGGAAACCGTGACATAACGCCTGACGCACTCGGTACGGAAGTGGTGTCAAGGCTGTTGGTGACACATCATATAAAACAGAATATGAAAGATTTTTTTGATGATAATATAAGCGGTGTATGTGCGTTGATACCCGGAGTTCTCGGAACGACAGGCATTGAGACTGCTGAGATTATCAAGGCGGTAAGCGAAAAGGTGAAACCGAATCTTATTATCGCCGTTGACGCAATGGCGGCGGCGGATATAAGACGTGTTTCGACCACTGTACAAATATCGGATACGGGTATTCAACCGGGTGCCGGTGTGGGAAATAACAGAGAATGTCTTAATGAAGAAACGATTGGTGCAAAGGTGATTGCGATAGGTGTACCGACCGTTATAGACGCCGCAACAATATCAAAGGTTGAAATACCAAAAGAGCTTGCACCGCTTATGGTTACGACAAAGGACATTGACCTTGTAATCGAAAGAACGGCTAAAACCGTTGCAAACGGAATTAATCTTGCACTGCACCGAGATATGACATTAAGGGATATAGAAAGCTATGTCTAAGTCCGTTGACAGTTCTAAAAATCACATCATAGATGTAATTTTTGAGGATTTTCGATGATTGACATATGGTTTGTTTTGGGGTAAAATATATTAAAAACAGTAAAGGAGAAACGGAATGGAAAGTATTAATATAAATTCAAATATAAATCTGTATTATATACCTATGACGAAATTGAAAACAACTACGATTGACGTATATATTCACAGAGATTTAAACGAAGAAGAATCGTCGCTTAACGCACTTTTGCCTTATGTGCTTAAAAGAGGCTGCAAACTTTGCAGTGACAGTGAGGCAATTTCAAAGTATCTTGAGAATCTGTACGGTGCCGGAGTCGGCGTCGGAGTTTTAAAACGCGGTGACGATCATATTTTGCACGTTGCATTTGAAACAATTTCCGATAAATATGCACCGAACGGTGAAAAACTTTGTGACAGCGTTATTGACCTTATGCTGTCAATAATGTTTGAATCAACTTCATTCAGCGATGAAATTGTCGAACAGGAAAAGAAAAACGCAAAAGACAGAATAATGGCAATGATGAACGATAAGCGTCAGTATGCTGTAGAACGCTGTATCGAAACAATGTTTGAGGGTGAAAATTATGCAATTTCAAAACTCGGTACACAAGAGGGTATTGATAAAATAACTGCCGACAATTTGAAAAAGCATTATGAAAATATTATTACATCATCTGTTATTGATATTTATATATGCGGTGATGCGGACGCAAATGCACTTGCCGAAAAAATAAAGAAATACACAGGCAAAATTGCGTTTAAGAATGCGGATATTCCTAAGACGGAAATATATGTTCCGAAGAACGAAGTTAAAAACGTTACTGATAAAATGGACGTTGTACAAGGCAAACTTTGTATGGGATTTTCAACAGGCATAAAGCCTACAGACAGTGATTATCCCGCATTGATGGTTGCAAACAGTATATTCGGCGGCGGCGCTCACTCGAAGTTGTTTAACAATGTGCGTGAAAAGCTTAGCTTGTGCTATTATGCCTCGGGCAGTCTTGACAAAAACAAAGGCGCTTTGTTTGTAAACGCAGGTATTGAATTTAAGAATTTCCAAAAGGCATATGATGAAATACTTGTTCAGCTTGAGAATGTTAAAAACGGCGAAATATCACAGCTTGAATATGAGTCAAGCATTAATGCAATTATAAATTCGCTTGAATCATACAAGGACGACCAAGATATGTTGCAGTCATTCTATTTGGGACAGAAAATAGTCGGAACTGATTATGATATAGACACGCTTAAAGAAAAGATAAGCAAGATAACGATGGAGGACGCTGCAAGAGTGTTTAAAAACGTTAAACTTGAAACAGTGTATTTCTTAACGGGAAAGGAGGATGCGTAATGGAATTGCAGTACAGAAAAAATGACAAAACAGGTGAGGAACTGTATTACACAACACATTCTTCAGGACTCGGAATATATATAATTCCTAAAAAAGATTACAGCAAAACGTATGCAATATTCGGTACAAGATACGGCTCTGTCGATTCAAAGTTTGTTGTACCGGGTGAGAGTGAGCTTACTGAAGTGCCTGACGGTATAGCACATTATCTTGAACATAAAATGTTCGACCAGCCGGACGGCAGTAATGTATTTGATAAATTTTCAAAGTACGGCGGCAATGCAAATGCGTTTACATCATTTAATATAACGGCGTATCTGTTCTCGGCAACGTCTAATATCGAAGAAAATATCGAAACGCTTATGGACTATGTTCAAAGTCCGTATTTTACGGAGGAAAGCGTACAAAAGGAACAGGGTATTATCGGACAGGAAATAAGAATGTATGACGACAGCGGAAGCTGGAAGTTGTTCTTTAATTTTCTGAACTGCCTGTACAAAGAACACCCTGTTAAAAAAGAAATTGCAGGTACGGTTGAAAGTATAAGCCATATAACGCCTGAATATTTGTATAAGTGCTACGATACATTTTATAACTTGTCAAATATGTCGATAGTTGTTGTCGGAAATGTTGACCCTGTTAAGATTTCTAAGGTTATTGAAAACGGTGTAAAGAAGAATGAGCCGTTTGAAGAGAAGATTAAAAAGGTATATCCGACAGAGCCTGATGAAGTGGCAAAACATTACGCAGAACAAAGTTTGAGCGTTGCAATGCCGTTGTTTATGACAGGTTTTAAAGATACAAATAACGGTTTCGGCGGTGATGAGCTTTTAAAGAAAAGTATAGAAACGAATATTATTTTAAAAATGCTTTTCGGAAGAAGTTCAAAGTTTTATAAGAGCCTTTACGAAAAAGGACTTATAAACAACAGATTTTCACTTGAATACACAATGCAGCCTGATTATGCGTATTCATCAATAGACGGTGAAAGCAGTGACCCTAAGGCAGTGTATGAGGCGGTTATAAACGAAGTTGAAGAAACAAGAAAGAACGGTCTTTCAAAAGAAGATTTTGAGAGAATTAAAAAGGTTGTTTGGGGCGAATATATCCGTTCACAGAATGATGTAGAAGATTATGCAGTGACATTTTTACAGATGTTGTTTATGGATATTGATTATTTCAATTTCTATGATGTGTATAAGACAATAACTTTTGAAGATGTTCAAAAACGTTTTGAAGAACATTTCGTCAAAGAACATTCGGCATTGTCGGTAATCAATCCTGTATAAAAAATATCAGTGACAAACAAAAATACACCTATGTTAAGAGGTGTATTTTTTTGTGCATAAAATTAAGTATTTTTACGAAAACTAACAAACAAGGAGATGATAATATGAATAACAGACTCGGACGGCAGACTGTTACGTTTGACAATCCGCCGATAATAATAGAAACCGCCTCGACAGTGGGTCAAAAAGAGGGAAAAGGACCGCTTAAAAGTACATTTGACGTAATACTTGACGATGATACTTTAGGTGAAAAGTCGTGGGAAAAATCGGAGAGTATGCTCCAAAAAAAGACCGCACTTTTAGCACTTGAAAAAGCAAAATTACAACAAAGCGATATAGATTACATTCTTGCAGGTGATTTGTTAAATCAGTGCGTGGGCGCACATTACAGCGTCAGAGATTTTGATATACCGTTTTTGGGATTGTACGGTGCGTGTTCAACTATGACTGAGAGTATGTCAATCGGAAGTATGATTGTCAGTGCCGGATTTGCGGATTATGCAATGTGCCTTACTTCAAGCCATTTTTGTTCATCGGAAATTCAGTTCAGAAATCCGCTTGAATACGGCGGTCAGCGTACACCGTCGGCACAATGGACCGTTACGGGTGCAGGGTGTGCGATATTGTCATCAAAGGGAACAGGTCCAAAAATAACGCACGTCACAACGGGAAAAGTAATAGACAAAGGCGTAAAGGATATAAGCAATATGGGTGCGGCTATGGCACCGGCGGCGATTGATACGCTTATCGCACATTTTAACGACACACACAGAACTCCCGATTACTACGATATGATACTTACGGGTGATTTGGGTGTTGTCGGCTCGGATATTCTTGTGGAGCTAATGCTGAAAGAAGGCTTTGACATACGAACAAAGCATAAGGACTGCGGTAAAATGATTTTCGATATTGAGGGACAGGACGTTCACGCAGGTGGCAGCGGTTGCGGTTGCTGCGGCAGTGTTTTTTGCGGATATGTGTACAGAGAACTTAAAAGAAATAATCTAAGTAAGGTGCTTGTTATGGCGACCGGTGCGTTGATGAATCCTATGATTATAGAACAGGGCGAGAGTATTCCGGCAATCGCTCACGCAGTTGCGATAGAAATTTAGGAGGGAGAATAATGGACTATTTAAAGGCATTTATAGTAGGCGGTCTTATATGTGCGGTAGGTCAGATTTTGATAGACAAAACAAAATTGACTCCGGCAAGAATTTTGGTTACGTTTGTTGTGGTCGGTGTATTTTTACAGCTTATAAAAATATATCAGCCGTTGGTTGATTTTGCGGGAGCCGGTGCAACCGTTCCGCTGACCGGTTTTGGATATAATCTTTGCAAAGGCGTGGAAAAAGCCGTTTCGGAAAAAGGCTTTTTGGGAATATTCACAGGCGGTTTAACTGCAGCGTCGGGCGGTATTGCGGCGGCTCTTGTGTTCGGTTTCTTGGTGTCGATTATTTTTAGGTCTAAATCGAAAAAATAGTCTATTCAAATTCATATAATTATGGTATAATACCATATATACTTTATGAATGGAGATAAAATAATGTTTGAAATAAACGGACACACAAAACAGCTTGGAATAATCGGATATCCTGTTGAGCATACGTTTTCACCTAATATGCACAACTTCATATCCGAAACCGTACATAACAACTATGTTTACGGAGCATGGTGCGTAAAACCCGAAGATTTGAAGGACGCAATTAATGGTATGAGAGCACTCGGAATAAGCGGAATTAACGTCACAGCACCGCATAAGGTTGAAGTTATGAAGTACATAGACGTTGTAACGGACGGTGCAAAAAAGCTTGGCTCGGTAAATACGGTGGTAAACAGGGACGGTAAATTATACGGCTATAATACAGATGCGAACGGTTTTTGTATGGCACTCACAAAAGCGGGTATTGAAATCGAAAACAGCAGAATACTTATAATAGGTGCAGGCGGTGTGGTGCATCCTACGCTTATAAGATTAATTGACAATAAGCCGAAAAGCATAACTGTTGTAAACAGAACTAAGAGCAAGGCTAAGACGCTTGCAGAGGATATTTTGAAGAGTACGGGATTTGAGGTTAATACTGAAATAGATAAGCTTGAATTTGATATAGTCATAAATACAACTTCGGCAGGTATGGAACCGCAGGAAAACGTAATGCCGATTGAAAATATTGAAGAAATCAACGATTTGTCATTTATCAACGAAAATACGGCGGCGGTCGATATGATATACAATCCTGACAAAACATTGTTTTTGCAAGAGGCAGAAAAACGTGGCGCAAAAATCCTAAACGGACTTGGTATGCTAATATATCAAGGAATTATTGCATATGAATTATTTACAGACACAAAACTTCCTGACGATATGGGTGAGAGAATCAAAAAGGAGGTTTTCGGAAGATGAATATAGTGCTTACAGGTTTTATGGCTACGGGTAAAACCGAAATAAGTAAGGCTATTTCTGAAATTTCAAAGTATAATCTTGTTGATACGGATGATATGATTGTGGAACAAGAGGGAATTACAATTAACGAAATTTTCGATAAGTACGGAGAAGAATATTTCAGAAAAACTGAATGTGAAGTTATAAAAAAAGCGGCGGAAATGAAGAATGTTGTTATTGCAACAGGCGGCGGCGTTGTACTAAATGAACAGAATATAGAAAATCTCAGAAAAACAGGTGTTATTTTTAATCTGTCGCCCGATTTTTCGGTTATACGGGAACGTCTTGAAGAAGCGAGAAAAACAAGACCGCTTTTAAAGCAGGACAGCATTGAAAACATCAAAAAAAGATTTGACGACAGAAAACCGTTTTATGATAACTGCGATTACAAAATCAAGGTTATACACGGTCGTACTCCGCGTTCATATGCTATGGAAATATTAGAAATTATGGAGAGCAGTCAGGGGGCAGAAAAGCGATGAAAATAACGAGAGAGGCGGATTATGCTCTTAGAATTATTGCTATGTTGGCTGATGAAAACAGACAGATAGAGGCAAAAGCGATTGCCGAAAAAAACGATATTCCGTATAGGTTTACTTTAAAAATTTTACGAAAAATCGTTCAAGCCGGAATAATTAAATCGTACAGAGGTGTAAACGGCGGATATGTTTTGAATAAAAAGCCGTCGGAGATAACTCTTAAAGACGTGATTGAAACGATAGACGGTAAAATTGCGATAAATAAATGTATGGAAAATCCCGAGACGTGCAAAAATAACGGCATATGTAAAGTTCAGCGTAAGCTGTACAAAGTACAAAAAGTTTTGGCAGACGAAATGTCTAAAATAACTTTTCAAGACGTTTTGGACGGAAAATAATATGTGAGCAGATAAAGCATAGAAATGTTTTGTCTGCTCTGTTTTTGTGTATAACAATGCCGTTTATCACATATTAATGTATTATTCTTACTTGAAAGGTGAGGGGTAGTATGATATTTACAAGAAAACATATTGTGATAGCGGTATTATTTGTGGTTGTGGGTATTGCGATTGGTATAGGTATAAAACATTATGAAACATTGCAGACCTTTTCAAGTTCCGATATAAAGGTCGTGCTTGACGCCGGACACGGATTTCCAGATGGAGGGGCGGTGGGCGTGAGCGGAGTGGTGGAAAAGGACATTAATCTTGCGATAGTTCAGAAGTTACAGGAAGTGCTTGAAAGCAAGGGCTTTAAAGTTATTTTAACGCGAAACGGCGACAGCGGTTTACAGGACGAAAATGCCGAAACTATTCGCAAAATGAAAGTATCGGATATGAACAAACGGTTGGATATTATGAAAAACAGTCACGCAGATATTTTTGTGAGCATACATATGAATTCGTTCAGTGACCAAAAAGTGAGCGGTCTGCACATATTTTACGACAAAAATCACCCCGAAATCGAGGGACTTGCAAAAAGTATTCAAAACAAAATGGGTGAAGTGACGGGTGCGGAAATGCACGCGGTAAAGACCGCAGATGAACGATTATTTTTAATGAAAAATCCGCCTATGCCCGCAATACTTGTTGAATGTGGTTTTTTGTCAAATCCGGCCGAGGAGAAAAAACTTGCAAGTGACGAATATCAGTCAAAAATTGCGTGGGCAATCGCAAGTGCAATAGAGAATTATACAAAGTGATGTAAAAATAAAGAGAAATTATGTTAAATTTTTATCGGAGTTTGGTCGATATGTATTGACGGAAAGGGAATTTTGAGATATAATAATATGTATATTATATATATTGGAGGCTAAAAAAAATGAGTAGAGTTTATAACTTTTCAGCCGGACCATCAATGCTGCCTGAGGAAGTATTGAAGAAGGCGCAAACTGAAATGCTGGAGTACGGTACAAGCGGTATGTCCGTTATGGAAATGAGCCACCGATCTAAGGACTATCAAGATATTATCGACAGTGCTGAAGCTCTTGTAAGAGAACTTATGCACGTTCCTGATAATTACAAAGTATTGTTCTTGCAAGGCGGCGGTTCAACACAATTTGCTATGATTCCACTAAATCTTGCGTCCAAGAATAAGAAAGCTGATTATGTTATAACAGGTCAGTGGGCGAAGAAAGCAGCTGCCGAGGCTGAAAGATACATTACAGTCAACAGAGTTGCATCTTCTGCCGATAAAACTTTTTCATACATACCAAAGCTTGATAAATCAACATTTTCAAGCGATGCAGATTACTTCTATATCTGCTACAACAACACAATTTACGGAACAAGATATACAGAACTTCCGCAGTGCGACGTTCCTCTTATCGCAGATATTTCATCATGCGTAATGTCAGAGGAAATCGACGTTTCAAAGTTCGGTTTACTGTTTGCCGGTGCACAGAAAAATCTTGGCCCTGCAGGTGTAACACTTGTAATCGTTCGTGAGGACCTTATAGGCGACGCAATGGATATTACTCCTACAATGCTTGACTATAAGACACATGCCGACAACGGCTCAATGTACAACACTCCTCCGACATACGGAATATATGTACTAAAGCTTGTTCTTGAATGGATAAAGGAACAAGGCGGAGTTAAGGCACTTCAGGAAATCAACGAAAAGAAAGCTAAAATTCTTTATGATTATCTTGATTCATCAAAGATGTTCAAGGGTACAGTAGTTCCGGAGGACCGTTCACTTATGAACGCACCGTTTGTAACAGGTAATGAAGAACTTGACGCTAAGTTCGTTGCAGAAGCAAAGGCTGCCGGTTTTGTAAACCTAAAGGGTCACAGAACAGTCGGCGGTATGAGAGCAAGCATTTACAATGCTATGCCTGTAGAGGGAGTAGAGAAATTAGTCGAATTTATGAAGAAATTCGAGTCAGAGAATATGTAATTATATTACACCCGAAGTTATTCGGGTGTTTTATATAAATGAAAAGGAGATTAGACAATGTTTAATATATTGACACTTAATAAGATAGCTAAATGCGGTCTTGACCAGCTTAATGATAATTATAAAATAACTGATGATGCCAATGTTGATGCAGACGGTATCATTCTTAGAAGTTTTAAAATGCACGATATGGAATTGCCTGAATCACTAAAGGCAGTTGCAAGAGCAGGTGCGGGAACAAACAATATTCCGATTGACAAGTGCAGTGAAAAGGGTATCGTAGTATTCAATACTCCGGGTGCAAACGCAAATGCCGTTAAGGAATTGGTTATTGCAGGTATGTTGTTGGCATCAAGAGATGTTATCGGCGGTGTTGCTTGGGCAAATACACTTACCGGCGATGACGTTGACAAGCAAGTTGAAAAGGGTAAGTCAAACTTCGCAGGCTGCGAAATTAAGGGCAAGACTCTTGGTATAATCGGTTTGGGTGCTATCGGTATTCTTGTTGCAAATGCGGCTTATGCTTTGGGTATGGAAGTTATCGGATATGACCCTTATTTGTCGGTTGACTCTGCTTTAAAACTTTCAAGACACGTTAAAAAGGCTAACAGCCCTGAAGAAGTTTATGCGGCGGCAGATTACATAACAATTCACGTTCCGCTAATGGATTCAACAAGAAATACAATTAACGCCGAAACAATCGCACAAATGAAAGACGGTGTTATAATTCTTAACTTTGCAAGAGGCGGTCTTGTAAATAATGCGGATATTAAAAAGGCTTTGGCTGACGGTAAGGTTGCTAAGTACGTTGTTGACTTTGCCGACAGTGAAACAGTCAACCAACGGGTATTATAAACATTCCTCACCTTGGTGCGTCAACTGCCGAATCGGAAGATAACTGTGCAGTTATGGCTGCTCAGGAATTGGCTGATTACCTTGAAAACGGTAATATCCTAAATTCGGTAAACTTCCCGAATTGTTCACTTCCTGAAGACAATATCGGAAGAATTGCTATTGCGCATAAAAATATTCCGAATGTTATCGCTAAGTTTACAGAGGCACTTTCAAGTGTGAATATCTCAGATATGATTAATAAGTCAAAGGGTGAGCTTGCATATACAATCATCAATACTGACCACGCAATCCCTGCAGAAGCTATTGAAAAGCTAAATCAAATTGACGCTGTTATAAGAGTCAGAGTTATTAAATAATTGAATTTATAGCTAAATATGAGCCGTACAGACTAAAGCTGTACGGCTTTTTGTATGCGTAAAAGTTTGGAGTGTTATAATTAACAACAATAGCAACAAAAAAGACGGAGCATATGCTCCGTCTTATATATTACTGTTTTCTGATACCTGCGTGAATTCGCTGTTTAGCATTTTCAATGCGTTCGGCAGATGGGGGAGATATACTTTCCAATGTGTAAGGAATACCTAAGTTCTCCCACTTGAATTTACCAAGTGTATGATAAGGTAAAATCTCTACACGGTCTACATTTGAAAGTGTATCAATAAAATCACCCAAAGCGTCTAAATCTTCATCAAAATCGCTGTGCTCGGGAACAAGAACGTGTCTTATCCAAACAGGCTTATTGATTTCAGAAAGATACTTTGCCATTTCGATAATATTTGAATTATCAAAACCTGTTAGGTCTTTATGGCGGGTAGGGTTGATTTCTTTCAAATCAAGAAGCAGTAAATCGGTATATTTCATAAGTTCTTCAAACTTGCTGAAGAAAGGATCTTCCTTTGTGAAAGGATTACCGGCAGTATCAATACAAGTATTAATACCAAGCTCTTTAGCTTTTTTGAACAATTCAATTACAAAATCAATTTGTAATAACGGTTCGCCGCCGCTTATGGTAATACCGCCGTCTTTACCCCAATAAGGTTTAAAACGCAATGCACGTTTTAAAATCTCATCGGCAGTTACTTCATCTCCGCCGTCCATTTTCCAGGTATCCGGATTATGACAGTAGCGGCACCGCATATGGCAGCCTTGCATAAAGACTATAAATCTTACGCCGGGTCCGTCAGCGGCACCAAAACTTTCAGTTGAATGAATGTGTCCTATCATATCAAATTACATTGATGCGTGACAAGTTCTTGAGATAACGTCAAGCTGTTGCTCACGAGTAAGGTCAATAAACTTAACTGCGTAACCTGATACACGGATTGTAAAGTTAGCGTATTCTTCTTTTTCAGGATGTTCCATAGCGTCGATAAGCTTTTCTTTACCGAATACGTTAACGTTTAGGTGGTGAGCACCTTGATCAAAGTAACCGTTAAGAACGTTTACAAGGTTTGTAACCTGTTCTGATTCTTCGTGACCAAGAGCGTCAGGGTTAATTGTTTGTGTATTTGAAATACCGTCAAGAGCATACTCATATGGCAATTTAGCAACTGAGTTAAGTGATGCAACCAAACCGTTTTGTTCTGCACCGTATGATGGGTTAGCACCCGGTGAAAGTGGTTCACCTGCTTTACGTCCGTCAGGAAGTGATGCAGTAGCCTTACCGTAAACAACGTTTGATGTGATTGTAAGGATTGATGTTGTAGGCTCTGAGTTACGATATGTGTGGCACTTCTTAATCTTAGCCATAAATGTCTTTAGTAGCCATACTGCGATTTCGTCAGCACGGTCATCATCGTTACCATAACGAGGGAAGTCGCCTTCTGTTTCAAAGTCAACTACAATGCCGTTTTCGTCACGAACTGTCTTAACCTTAGCGTACTTAATAGCTGAAAGTGAGTCAACAACGTGTGAGAAACCTGCGATACCTGTTGCGAATGTACGACGTACATCTGTATCGATAAGAGCCATTTCAGCTGCTTCATAGTAATACTTGTCGTGCATGTAGTGAATTACGTTTAGTGTACGTACATAAACTCTTGCAAGCCAATCCATCATCTTGTCATACTTGTCAAGAACTTCATCATAATCAAGATATTCAGAAGTGATTGGTCTGTATTCAGGGCCGACTTGTACCTTTGTTCTTGCGTCCATACCACCGTTGATAGCGTATAGAAGACACTTAGCAAGGTTAGCTCTTGCACCGAAGAATTGCATTTCTTTACCTGTCTGTGTTGCAGATACGCAGCAGCAGATAGCGTAGTCGTCACCCCAAGTAACACGCATAACGTCATCGTTTTCGTATTGAATTGAGCTTGTACGAACTGAAATAGCTGCAGCATAACGCTTGAATGCTTCAGGAAGCTTTGATGAGTAAAGAACTGTTAGGTTTGGTTCAGGTGAAGGACCCATGTTTTCCAATGTGTGAAGGAAACGAAAGTCATTCTTTGTAACCATTGATCTGCCGTCAACACCTTTACCGCCAACATTAAGTGTAGCCCAAACCGGGTCACCTGAGAATAGTTCGTTGTATGATGGGATACGAGCGAACTTAACCATACGGAACTTCATAACCATATGGTCGATAAGTTCTTGAGCTTCTTCTTCTGTTAGAGTACCGTTGTCAAGGTCACGTTGGATATAAATATCAAGGAATGTTGATACTCTACCAACACTCATTGCAGCACCGTTCTGTGTCTTGATAGCTGCAAGATAACCGAAGTATAGCCATTGGCAAGCTTCTCTTGCGTCCTTAGCAGGCTTTGAAATATCGAATCCGTATGATTCAGCCATTGTCTTCATTTCTTTAAGAGCGTTGATTTGCATTGTGATTTCTTCACGTTGACGAATTTCATCTTCAAACATTGATTCACTTTGGCATTCAACGAAATCTTCTTGTTTCTTTGCGATAAGCATATCAATACCGTAAAGAGCAACTCTACGATAGTCGCCTACGATTCTGCCACGGCCGTATGTGTCAGGTAGACCTGTAATAATCTTGTTCTTACGAACTGCACGCATTTCAGGTGTGTATACATCAAAAACACCTTGGTTATGTGTCTTGTGATACTGAGTGAAAATCTTGTGAAGTTCAGGGTCCGGCTCATAACCGTATGTGCTGCAAGCTTCTTCTGCCATCTTAATACCGCCGAAAGGCATAAATGCACGCTTAAGAGGCTTGTCTGTCTGTAGACCTACGATCTTTTCAAGGTCTTTCATGCTTTCGTCAATATATCCTGGTTTATGAGCGTTGATACCTGTAACGATATGAGTATCCATATCAAGTACGCCGCCCTTAGCTCTTTCTTGCTTCTGAAGCTCTTGAAGTTTACCCCATAGCTTGTTTGTTGCGTCTGTTGGACCTGCAAGGAATGACTCGTCGCCATCATATGGTGTGTAGTTCTTCTGGATGAAATCACGAGTGTCGATATCATCGCACCATTTACCTTGTTCAAATCCTTTCCATTGTTCGAAATCTGTCATTTGTTTTGACCTCCCATAATATATTCAACTGTTTTGTAAACAGTTGTGAACTGATAGTGTTTTACAGTTAGCAAAAAGTTAGCTAAAAGTAAGTTTTTACTGTATGGTTAGCTGTTTCTAACCACGCTGATTATACCATATTAAACATACTTTTGTCAACGATTCATACTATATTGGTATGAGATTTGTCGAAGTACATTAATAAGCAGATAAAAGACAAAATAATTTAGATAATATTGCTAAAATAAATCATATATTTTCATTTGTGTGACTAAGAAAATATTCTTTGATTTTCTGAAAAGTAATATCACTTAAATCATGCTCTATTTTACAACTGTCATCATACGCAGTTTCTTCATCGACACCGAGGGCAATAAGAGCCTTGGCAATAACCTGATGACGTTCATAGATTTTTTGAGCAATCTCCATACCTTTGTCGGTAAGGGTGATATTGCCGTCGGTATCAACGGTAACATAGCCTTCTTCACGAAAGGATTTCATTGCAACGGATACGCTCGGCTTTGTGAAGTTAAGATGATGAGCAACATCAATACTGCGAACATAACCGTTTTTGTTCTTTAACATAAGTATGGCCTCCAAATAATTTTCAGCCGACTCTTTGATTATCATAGTTTAACACCTTTCTGTGTGAAAATGTGTACATATTGTAGTAGTAAAGATATTATATCACAATAAATTGCGATTGTCAAAAAATATATTGAATATTTTTAAAAAAATCTAAATATTTTTTTGAACGAAAACAGTAAGATTAGGCTAACAATTTTTGGGGATGAATAAAAAATGAGCAAAAATAAGGAGGAATACAATATTTTGTGCAAAGTGAACAACAATTTTTAAAGTTGACACGTAAAAAAGATATGACATATACACTTGACAAGAGAGGTTAGTTTTGATAAACTAACTAATGGTTAGAAAGTGCTAACCAAAAACTATATTCTTGGGGTTAGTTTTTATTTATACGAATGCTAACCAGAACGGAGGTAAATTTATGATGCCTTTAACACTGGTAGATGTTGATGAAGACAACATAATTAAAAAGATTGGCGGAAAACCGGAAGTAAAAAAACATCTTGAAAATCTTGGTTTTGTTGTTGGAGGACACGTCAAGATAATCAGTAAACTTGGCGGAAACGTAATTGTAAATGTAAAAGAAACCAGAGTTGCAATCAGCAACGAACTGGCACAAAAAATTATGATTTAATTAAAGGGAGGTACAGCGAAAATGAAAACACTTAAACAGGCAGCAATCGGCGATACTGTAAAGGTAGTCAAATTGCACGGTGAAGGTGCGGTAAAACGCAGAATTATGGATATGGGTATCACAAGAGGTGCTGAAGTGCATATTCGTAAGGTTGCACCGCTTGGTGATCCGATTGAGGTCACAGTAAGAGGTTATGAGCTTTCATTAAGAAAAGCCGACGCAGAAATGATTGAAGTTGAATAATTTTGGTATATTCATTAATGTACTGAATTAAATTGTGAAAGAGAGGAATTTAAGAATGAATGTAAGAATTGCCCTTGCGGGTAACCCGAACTGCGGTAAGACAACATTATTTAATGCTCTTACAGGTTCTAATCAATTCGTAGGTAACTGGCCGGGTGTTACGGTCGAGAAAAAAGAAGGTAAATTAAAGAAACATGACGGTGTTGTCATCACTGACCTTCCGGGTATTTATTCACTTTCTCCATATACATTGGAAGAAGTTGTTGCAAGAAATTATCTTATAGGTGAAAGACCTGACGCAATACTTAATATTGTAGACGGTACAAACCTTGAAAGAAACTTATATCTTACAACTCAGCTTACCGAATTGGGTATTCCGGTTGTTATCGCAGTCAATATGATGGATATTGTCAAGAAAAACGGCGATAAGATTAATATTCAGGAACTATCCCGTCAGCTTGGATGTAAAGTTGTTGAAATATCTGCTCTAAAGGGTACAGGTATTATGGAAGCTGCCGAAGAAGCTGTTTCAGCCGCTAAAAACGGTAAGACAATTCCAAAGCACGAGTTCTCGGGTCCTGTTGAACACGCAATAGCACATATCGAAGAGGCTGTTCTTCACGATATGCCGGAAGAACAACAGAGATGGTATGCAATAAAGATTTTTGAACGTGACGAAAAGGTGCTTGCACAACTTAATATTCCGCAGGAAAAATTGTCACATATTGAAAATGATATTAAAGCGGCAGAGGATGAACTTGACGATGACGCAGAAAGTATCATAACAAACGACAGATATGTTTACATAGCAGAACTTATTAAGGGCTGTTATAAAAAGAAGAGTGCCGGTAAGCTTTCATCATCTGATAAGATTGACCGAATTGTTACAAACAGATGGTTGGGACTTCCGATATTCGCAGTTGTAATGTTCCTTGTATATTACATAGCAATGGTAACAGTAGGTTCAAGTGCCACAGACTGGGCAAACGACGGATTGTTCGGTGACGGCTGGCATTTGTTCGGTATCGGTTCATCTGCTTACACAGAGGCTGCTGACGAATTCACAAGTGCGTCAGATATAGTAAACGGTTATATTGACGCTGCAAGCGAACAGGGTATTGATACAGACGCAGTTGCAGAGGCACTTGATACAGAATCAGAAGATTTTGATCCTGAAGTTGCTAAGGCAGAACTTGCTGCATTTGTTGAAGATGTAAAGAACATTGACGAAATCGAATATACAGTAGTTGATGAAGAAACAATGGCTGATGAAGAAGATACTGCTACATATGATGATCTTCTTGACTCGGTTGGCGTTTATGATAAGTACGAATGTGCAGAACCTGATCCTGCCGATTACGGTGTATGGGTACCGGGTATCCCTGTACTTGTTGAAAACGGACTTGACGCAATCAACTGTGCAGATTGGCTAAAGGGACTTATCCTTGACGGTATAGTTGCCGGTGTCGGTGCCGTACTTGGTTTCGTACCACAAATGCTTGTATTGTTCATCTTGCTTGCATTCCTTGAAGCTTGCGGTTATATGGCTCGTATTGCATTCGTATTGGATAGAGTATTCCGTAAGTTTGGTCTTTCGGGTAAATCATTTATCCCTATTCTTATCGGTACAGGCTGCGGTGTTCCGGGTATTATGGCATCGAGAACTATCGAAAATGACCGTGACAGAAAAATGACTATAATTACAACAACATTTATACCTTGCGGTGCTAAGACTCCGTTTATCGCAATGATTGCCGGTGCTATCTTCGGCGGTTCGGCTTGGGTTGCTACATCAGCATACTTCATCGGTATGGCTGCAATTATCATTTCGGGTATTATGCTAAAGAAGACAAAGATGTTTGCGGGCGATCCTGCTCCGTTCGTTATGGAACTTCCTGCATACCATATGCCTACAGTTATAAACCTACTTCGTTCAATGTGGGAAAGAGGCTGGTCATTCATTAAGAAAGCCGGAACAATTATTCTTCTTTCAACAATCCTTGTATGGTTTACGACATACTTCGGTTTTGTAGACGGAGCATTCACAATGCTTACAGAAGACCAAATCGACTACTCAATTCTTGCAACAATCGGTAAAGCAATTTCTTGGATATTTGCTCCTCTTGGCTGGGGTAACTGGCAAGCAACAGTTGCATCAATTACAGGTCTTGTTGCTAAGGAAAATATCGTTGGTACATTGGGTATTCTTTACGGTGCAGGCGACGGTTCTGTTTATCAGAATATGGCTCAGAAATTTATCCCAATCAGCGGATATTCATTCCTTGTATTCAACCTGCTTTGCGCACCTTGTTTCGCCGCAATGGGAGCTATCAAGCGTGAAATGAATAATGCTAAGTGGACTGCATTCGCAATCGGCTATCAGTGTGTATTCGCTTACGCAATCGCACTTGTAATTTATCAAATAGGTTTGCTTGTTACAGGCAGTGTAAACGTAATCGGTCTTATATTTGCAATCGCTATAATTGCATTTATCTGCTATATGCTGTTTAAGCCTTATAAAGAATCAAACACTTTAAAGACTCAAAGATCAGTATCAGCGTAAAACAATATAAGTCAAATGATATAAGGAGGGTTTTAAAATGACATGGTTAATGAATAATTTATCTACAATAATTGTGTGTATTGCACTTGTTGCGGTAGTTGTACTTATCATCAATAAGATGATAAAAGATAAAAAGAAGGGCAAATCCTCCTGTGGCTGCGGTTGCAGCAACTGTGCCATGGCAGGTAAATGCCACGGCAAACACTAAAAAATTATGAAAATAACAGCACTTTTGATGTGCTGTTATTTTTTTTATCAAAACCATAAAATATTCAGTAAACAGTATTGACATTACGGAGTGAAAGTCTATATTAAGACAACTAATTATTAATGGGGTTAATGATTAAATGGATGAAGAAATACAAAGATTTATAAGTATATTTGATCCTAATAAGCGAATAGATTTTACAAAAGTTTTGACAAACGACATAACAAGATCGGAATATGCGGTTCTTTGGATGTACAAAAATATGGCTCAAAATTCGGGTGTTGCGTATGTGTCGGATATTGTAAAAAAGTTTCCTGCGTCGGCACAGGCACTTTCAAAACATCTTAGAACGTGCGAAAACAAGGGATATATCGAACGTGTGAACGATAAAGTAAACAGACGTAACGTGATGATAAACTTAACGGACAAAGGCGAAAAGGTTTTTGAAATTACAACGCAGGAATTTGTGTTGTTGAAAAATAAAGTGTTTGAGAAAATTGATATATACGAATTTCGAGAGGCTATAAAAAAGATATTTGAATTTAGGGAGGTGTTGAGTGCAACGATAGATGAATTAAGCAAGAAAACAGGAGGCGGAGAAAATAATTGAGTAAATATATGAAGCTGTATTATCTCTGGCTTATAGTAGCGGTTGTAATGCTTTTTATACAGGCAATGTGTGATTTGGCACTTCCCGATTATATGTCTGATATTGTTAATGACGGTGTTATGGGCGGAAGTGTTCCGATTATAGCTAAGTACGGTTTGAAAATGATAGGCGTGACATTATTGGGTACTGTGGTATCTGTATTTGTCGGCTATCTTGCGGCAAATGTTGCGGCTAAGGTTTCGAGAGATATGCGAAAAGACGTGTATAAAAAGGTGGAACTGTTCTCAAATGCCGAATTTGATAAATTCTCTACCGCGTCACTTATAACGCGTACGACAAACGATATTACGCAAATTCAAAATTTGCTTGTTATGCTTATCAGGATGGTGTTTTATGCACCGATTTTGGGTGTCGGCGGTGCTGTTAAGGTTCTTGAAAACAGTAAGGAGCTTTCGTGGATAATCATTGTTTCACTGTCGGCAATAGTGATTTTGATAGTGTTTATATTCCTTGTGGCAATGCCTAAAATGACACTTATGCAAAAACTTGTTGATAAGCTTAACTTGGTCAGCCGTGAAAATATAGAAGGTATGCTTGTAACAAGAGCATTTAATTCGCAGAATTTTGAATTTAAACGATTTGACAAGGCTAACGGAGATTTAAAAGACACAGGTACTTAAGTTTAATGCCTATGTCGGCAAATACGTTGAGTCGGGTGAGATATTGAGACGTGTGGACGGCGGTCAGCATATTAAATCGCCGTCAAACGGAAAGTTCATAGAAGTTGACGCCGAGAGGGGTGACTATGTTCTTACAACCGATGTTATGGGTTATGTGGCAAATACATACGATATGTATATCGGTGCGAATATCGAAGAAACGGATATAACCAAAATAAAAGAAGGTCAGTCGGTCAAAGTAACGCTTGACGCATACGGTTCACAAAAATTTGATGGCATTGTAACGCAGGTGAACAGCATTACAAATAATGCACTTACGGGACAGACAACAAGTTTCTCAACTTCCGGTACATACACAAAAACAACTCAGCTTATACCGATTAAGATAAAGTTGGTAAATTCCGATATACCGCTTGAAAATATTATAGGAACAAATGCAACGGTTAATATCAAAGTGAAATAGTAAAAAAAGCATAGAGATAATTTGGGAAATAATTATCAACTATGCTTTTTCTATGGAAAAAATTTAGATTAAGCCGAATATTGATTGACAAGAAATTTGTGCCGTGATAAAATTATTGTAATTTTATAAGAGAAAATGAGAGAGGTGTTTGTATGGCAAAATTGAAACCTGCACAGATAGCGGAGGTAAAGGGAAAAGGCTTTTTGATTAACAGAGGTACTGAAAATTTTTCGGGAAGAATTGTACCGCGCGGAACTGTATTTTCTCCGGACGATTTAAAAACCGTATCGGAAATATCAAGTAAATTCGGTAACGGTAAAGTAATTCCTACAACACGTCTTGGGCTTGAAATTCAGGGTATTTCTTATGAAAACGTACAAGACGCGATTGATTATGCCGAAAGTCACGGACTTAAATTCGGCGGAACGGGAAATAAAATCCGTCCGATTACATCATGTAAAGGTACAACTTGTGTTTACGGCAATTATGACACTCACGCACTTGCCACAAAACTTTATGATGAATATTACATAGGCTGGGCTGATATAAAATTGCCGCATAAGTTTAAAATCGGTATAGGCGGCTGTCCGAACAGTTGCGTAAAGCCTGCGTTGAACGATTTTGGTATCGAGGGACACAGAATACCTAAGTACAATTCGGAAAATTGCAAAGGCTGTAAGGTTTGTATGATTGAAAAATCATGTCCGTCAAAAGCCGCTAAACTTGTTGACGGTAAAATGGTTATAGATGAAAATGTCTGTAAGACTTGCGGAGTGTGCAGTGAAAACAAATGTCCGTTTAAGGCAGTGAAACCGCATAATGAAGTCGTTTATCAAATATATGTAGGCGGTACATGGGGTAAAAAATCAAGAATGGGTACACCGCTTTCAAAGTTCGTTTCGGAAGAAGAAATTGCACCGATACTTGAAAAGACAATGATTTGGTTTAAACTTAACGCAAATCAAAAAGAACGTCTTGGCGTTGCGATAGACCGCTTGGGTGTTGAAAAGTTTGAAAAAGATGTTCTTGAAAATGATGAATTGTTAGAGAAGAAAGATATTTTGTTTGAGTAATAATAAAGAAAATGCACATCTGTCAGATGTGCATTTTTTATGCGTTTATATAATATTTTGAGCCGTCTTTCAATGTTATTCTCCATACGGGCTGAAGTTCGGTAGGGGAGGTGTCAAAATCAACGATATTATATCCGAGAGTAATATCACTTATTTCGATTTTGCCGTTGGGTTTATCTTTGCTTGCCGAAAATTCAAGCAGAGCGTCGGCAACGCTTTTTGCGTTGCGATATTCGCCGAGTGAATTTTGCGTAAACCATACACCGCTAAAACCTATAAGACCGTCGGAAGTTATATCAAATGTCATATAGTCATTAAAGACAGGTAAATTTTCTATTGTGTAAGTCATAAAAATATGATATTTTCCGTTGTCATCAGATGAAACAATCAAAGCGTTTTGGCTGTCGAAACCGTAATAAGCGGCGATTTTTTTACCTTTCTTTGAGGCATTAACCGCATCTATGCCGTGCGTTTCGGACAATGCAACAGGTGTTTTCGGTACAAAAGAAAACTTATTGCCGTCAAAAATAACTTGATTTCCATTTGCTGTGTATGTTTCGCCATTTTTTGTTACTTCTTTTTTTGCTCCTAAAATATTTTTTGCAAAAGCATCTCTGTCTTCAATAAAATTTTGCAGTGTGGCAGAAGAAACTTTTTTTGTTTCTTTATCGATAATTGTCGGAGAAACGGTCATATCGTTTTTGTTCAAAAAAGTAACAAGATTGTTTACAACCTCTTCAGAATCGTTATCGGACATAGAAGTGGGGAATGTACAAATAACGGTCAGGTTTATTACTATAAACAATGAAAGTAAAATAACTTTTATAGGAAAACGTTTCACTTCAACAAGCCTCCTTATTCACTGACAGGAATAGTGATAGTTACTTCAGTTCCTTTGTGGAATTCACTTGATATTTTAATCTTACCGTTAAATGATGATTCAAGCGTTTGTTTTGCGATGGCAAGACCAAGACCTGTACCGCCTGTGTCACGCGAACGAGCCTTGTCTACACGGTAGAAACGGTCGAAAATGTGCGGAAGTTTATCTTCTTGTATTCCGATACCGTTATCGGCTACTTTGATACAAATGTCGTTATAAACCTTGCTTGAATATACTTCGATAGTACCGCCCTCGCGTGTGTATTTCATCGCGTTGCTGACGATATTTATAATAACGCGTTCCAAACCGTCGTGATCGCCGGATATAACAGGCACTTCATTAATAGGGTGATATGTTAAAGTCTGATTTTTCTTCTTTGCCGTAAGCGACATACGCTCAACGATTGATTCAAGCATTTGACGAATGTCGATCGGCTCCGGCGGTTTTGTGAATGTTTGGTTTTCGTCAAGCTCCGATAGGGTAAGCAGGTCGCTTATAATTCTTGCCATTCTGTCAGATTCGGACGCGATAACGTCAAGAAAACGTACTTGCAATTCTCTGTCAACATCGGGCATATCGGCAAGTGTTTCGGAGTAAGACTTGATTGTTGTAAGCGGTGTACGAAGTTCGTGCGACACGTTCGCAACAAAGTCACGACGTGACTGCTCAAGTTTTTCCTGCTTTGTAACATCGTGTATAACGACAATGATACCGCCGACTTTGTTATCAGCCTTGAACGGTGCAAAGTTTAAACGTAAATATTGGTTTGCAAGCTTGATTTCACGTTCGACAGAACCGTCGGGATTCATATAAAGCAAATCGCCAAGCGTGATGTTTGCATTGATTTCTTTAAAGAAACGGTCAAATCTAATATCGTCAAGATACTGGCGGTTAAGAAGTTTTTTTGCTTCACGGTTAAAATGGATTAGATTGCCTTTTAAGTCAAATGCGATAATACCGTCATTCATATTTTGAAGAATGGTTTCAACCTTAATTTTTTCGCCTTTTGCTTGGTCGGAGGACTGCTTTCTTGTGTGAGCAAGATTGATAAGCGAGTTTGTAAGGTCGGCAATTTCATCTTTTGAATCTGATTTTTGAAGTGCGTTTATATCACCTGCCGCAAGTTTTTTTGCCTGTACCGAAAGCTGTTTGATAGGGTCGGTGATAGACTTTGAAATAATACTTCCCGCGATTGATGATATAATAAGAGATACCAACAATAAAATCAAAAGAATTGTCACCATACTGTGAGTTACGCTGTTTTGCATTTGGCAAGTGTCTTTGATGTATATAACATACTTTACCGCGTCACCGTTGTGTAGCGGAAATGCGTAGTCCATATAGCTTTGAGTAAGCTTTGTTTCTTTCGATTCCGTACCGTTTAGGGCATTCATAAGTGACGGAGTTGCGTCGGTGGTTGTAGAGCCGTTTGATGAAAATAAAATCTCGCCCGATGAACCGTCAACAATATTGTAATATCTTGATGATGTAATTCCGAGTTTGCCTGAGTGGGAAGATAGGATATTGTTGATTAAATTAATATTGCTTTGGGAATTTTCTTCTATAACAATAGATGTATCCGTACTTTCGGCAGGAATACTTATTTCGTATGCGGCGGCAAGAAGGTCGTTTTTAATATCTTCGGTGAATACCTCATTAATGCTGTTTGAAAAATCATCGTGATAATGTTTCATAACGCCTAAAATATTGAAACCGCCTATAAATAATTCCGTGGCGAGTACAAGAAGTACAAATATAACTGTTATTTTCCAACGTATACTTTTAAACATAAAATAAAAACCTTTCTATAATAAATACTTAAATACTTAAATACTACAAAACACCCAAAACAAATTAATGTTTCGGGTGTATGAGTTCAATATTATTTGTTAAAATAGTAGCCTACGCCACGTTTTGTGATAATGTATTTAGGCATACTCGGATCATCTTCGATTTTTTCTCTAAGACGTCTTACCGTAACATCGACAGTACGAACATCTCCGTAATATTCGTAACCCCATACATTTTCAAGCAATTTCTCACGTGAGAAAATTTTATCCGGCTGCATGGCAAGAAATTTAAGAAGTTCAAATTCGCGAAGTGTTATGTCGATAATTTCGCCGTTCTTAGCAACTTCGTATCTTTCAACATTGATTGAAAGCTCACCCGAATTAATTGTATTTTGATTTTCAGGTTCTTCCTCAACAACAGGCTGTGCCGTACTTCTTCTTAGGTTGGCTTTAACTCTTGCGGTAAGTTCACGCATTGAATACGGCTTTGTTATGTAGTCGTCCGCACCAAGCTCAAGACCTAAAACTTTGTCAACTTCGTCTTCACGGGCAGTAAGCATAATAATAGGAACTTGTGATTTTTCACGAACTTTTCGACATACTTCAAAACCGTCCATTCCGGGTAGCATTACGTCAAGTAAAATTAAGTCAGGGTTTTCTTTAAGTGCCATTTCAAGACCTTTTACGCCGTCAAATGCAGACAAAGTCTTATAACCGTCTTTGCCAAGTGAAAATGCAAGAATATCATTAATTTTCTGTTCGTCCTCAATAATGAGTATAGTTCTATCCATTATTAAATATCAATCCTTTCGATTATAGAATAATATTTAAACGAATAACATTCGTAAATATTATTACAAATTTTTCGTAACCATTACATATATTTTATCAGAATTTAACATACTGTGCAAGGGTATTTTACAAAAAAATTAAAAAATATTAAAAAAATGCGTTCAAATGCAAGAAAAAAATATTTTTATTTCATTATAATAGGAGATTTCTTTAAATCCGCATTGCCGATACGGTGTGTCGGTATGGGATTGCATAGCATTGCTATATTTGTGGCACGCACATCAAGATTAAATTGCGGACTTTGTTCTTTAAAGTCAGCTGTTTTTGTGATTATCGGAACTTTGCAGATGTCTTTTGCCTGTTTTAAAATCGTCATACCGACCTTATTCATACCGAGAATGCGGATATACTGTGGCATAGGGGAGTATATATCCTTTGTAAAGCCTATCAAAGCTGAGATTATCATACGTCTGATTTTGCTTGTGGTGTACCGCTTGTTTTTAACGTTTTCGACAAGGGTTTCAAAACTGTATGACATATTTGCACTGCTTAAAATTCTGTTTTCAATCCCCTCTGTAACTTCACTGATATTTTGCAATTCTTCAGCGGTCATAAGACGTAATTTTGAAATGATTGCACTGTCCAAATTCGATATGTCGTACGGAATGTCACAATTAATATCTTCTAATTTATATGGTATGAAGTCATTTATATTTTCATTGTTTCTTTTCATTTCACGAAGTTTTGTCGCACTTGCTATATTTTGATACAAATTTCTGTCGTGATAGCCTGCTTTGTGACGTTTGACGGTCATAGGCTTGATTTTGCTGTCAGAGCGGATTAATGCACGAATATATTCCGTTGCAAGAATGTTGTTTGGCTCAGACAATATATCTGACGGGATAAGTGCGGAATATGCTTTTGTGAGCGCGGTTGGATAACTCATACCGCCCATAACGTATTTTTTTATTTTTTCGGATATTTCGCTGTTTTCGTTTTCAAGCAATTCTGCGGCAGACATAAGTTCATCGATACTGCCTGATTCGGAGCCGAAACAAATGTTGTTGACAACACCGAGTGCGTTTAAAATATTAATACCGCCTGTCGCAAAATTCGGTGCGGCATTTAATGCATAACATACAGGAAGTTCAATAACAAGGTCAACACCGCCCAAAAGTGCCGTTTTTGCACGTGACCATTTATCCGTTATCGCAACGTCACCACGCTGTACAAAACTGCCGCTCATTACGGCAATCACTGCGTCCGAATGTTTTTTTATTTCGTCAATTTGATATTTGTGTCCGTTGTGAAAAATATTGTATTCTGTTATAATACCGGTAATGTTCATTTTTATCTCCTCAAAATTACATTGTTAATATATATTATATCTCAAAATAAGAAGTATAGCAATAAATAAAATTGGAATATTAAATAAAGCAATGATGTAAAACAGACATAAATTTTGTATAGAATAAAAGAAAGAAAATCTACAAAACCTATTGACAAAGTAGGAAATATAAAGTAAAATATGTTTGAACAGTTATTCAAATGTTCAACTTTAATACAGGAGATGATTTTAATGAATTCAGTATACATGGACAACAATGCTACTACAAGCCTTAAAAAAGAAGTTCTTAATGCAATGATGCCATATTATACAGATATATACGGCAATGCGTCATCGAAATTCTATAAAATAGGCAGAGATGCCGAACAGGCACTTTATAAGCTTAGAGAGAGCGTTGCAAAAAGTCTTAATGCAAAAAACGTAAACGAAATTTATTTTACGGGTTCCGGTTGCGAGGCTGACAACTGGGCGATAAAAGGTATTGCACTTGCAAACAAGTCGAAGGGCAACCACATTATAACAAGCAAAATCGAACATCACGCAATTTTAAGCACTTGCGAATATCTTGAAAAGCATGGCTTTGAAGTTACTTATCTTGATGTTGACGAATACGGTTTTGTAAGTCCGAAAGCTGTTGAGGACGCTATAAAGGACAATACAATACTTATTTCAATAATGACGGCTAACAATGAAATCGGAACAGTTGAGCCAATTAAGGAAATTGCGGAAATTGCAAAGAAACACAGAGTTATTTTCCATACGGACGCAGTACAGGCTATCGGACATATGAAGATAGATTTGCAGGATTTAGGCGTTGACTTGCTTTCACTTTCTGCACATAAGTTCCATGGTCCTAAGGGTGTCGGAATGTTGTACATCAGAAACGGTATAAGAATAGACAACCTTATTCACGGCGGAGGACAGGAAAGAGGAAAGAGAGCAGCAACGGAAAATCTTGCAGGTATAGCAGGTCTTGCAAAGGCACTTGAGCTTGCAACGGAAAACCTTGATGAAAATATCGAACACGCAAAGAAAATGCGTAACAGATTAATTGAGGGTATCAGAAAGAATATTCCTTATTGCCGTCTTAATGGTCCTGAGGACGAGGGCAGACTTTGCAATAACGTAAACTTCTCATTCCAGTATGTTGAGGGCGAATCAATATTGATGATGCTTGATATGAAAGGCGTTGCGGCGTCAAGCGGAAGTGCTTGTGCGTCAGGCTCGCTTGATCCGTCACACGTTCTTATTGCAATCGGTTTACCTCACGAAATTGCTCACGGTTCGCTAAGACTCAGTGTAGGCGATGAAACAACAGAGGAGGATGTTGACTACGTAGTAGAGGTACTTCCTCCGATTATACAAAGATTAAGAGATATGTCACCTTTATATGAGGGTGTAGAGAAAGGAGATAATTAATTATGTACAGTGAAAAAGTTATGGACCATTTCTCAAATCCAAGAAATGTAGGTCAGATAGACAACGCAAATGCAGTCGGTGAAGTCGGCAATGCAAAGTGCGGTGATATTATGAAGATATATATGGATATTCAAGACGATGTTATAAAAGACGTTAAGTTCAAGACATTCGGTTGCGGTGCGGCTATTGCAACAAGTTCAATGGCAACTGAAATGGTTAAGGGTAAGACTGTTGACGAGGCACTTGCTCTTACAAATAAAGCGGTTATGGAGGCACTTGACGGACTTCCGAAAGAAAAAATTCACTGCTCTGTTCTTGCTGAAGAGGCTATTCAGTCTGCAATCAACGATTACAGAAGCAAAAAGGGTGAAGCACCGCTTGAAAATAATTGTGACTTCTGTTACAAGAAATGTGACAATTCAGATAAATAATCCCATAAAATACAATATAAAAACAGACAAAACATTATTGTTTTGTCTGTTTTTGTGTTTATAATCATAAAAAAATGATGATTTACGGATACAATATGGTGTTAGTAGCAGGTGTTAAACAGACTGCACAGCACAATATTTTGTATCTATTGGGTAATTATGAACATATTAGAACAATATATTTAAACATATTGTACAATGTTTATGTTTATTTGCAAGAAAATATTGCAAAGTTATTAACGATAGTATATAATCATTGAGGTTATTGATTTAGTACCTACTACTAACAATAATTAATAAAATGTCGAAAAACATAGAAAGGAACGCTTGAAAGTGACAAGAACAATATTGAAAAAGAAACGTCATGAGTATTTGCTCAGAAAAATAAAACAAAATCCGTTTTTGAAAGACGAAGAACTTGCACAGGCTTGTAACGTGAGCGTGTCCACTATTCGTTTTGACAGAGCGGAACTTGGTATAGCAGAATATCGTGAAAGAATAAAGTCGGTGGCGGAAGAAGGTTTGGTAGCGGATACAGCGGTTGGCGAAGTGCTTGACCTTAACTTGTATCATGACGGAATATCGGTGCTTAAAACCGATGATACAATGACCTTTGACGGTACTGACATAATAAAAGGACAGTGTATATATGCTTTTGCAGAAAATTTGGCACTAAGCGTTATTGACGCGAAGGCGGCACTGGTGAAAGTAGCAAATGTGAAATATATGCACGAGGCACACGCAGGTGAAAGATTGATTGCCAAGTCGGACGTTATGAGAGTAAAAGACGGAGGATATATCGTTCGTGTTGTCATAAAGGCAAATATGAACGAAGTATTCAGAGGAAAATTCAGCCTTGTTATGACTGATGTGAAATAGTCGGAGGAAAGATGAAGATTATAGTAGATGCAATGGGTGGTGACAATGCTCCTATGGCACCTGTCGAGGCGGCTGTAAGAGCGGTAAAGGAACTTGATGTGGAAATAGTTCTTGTCGGCAAAAAAGAGGTTGTCGAAAAGGAACTTTCGGCATATGACTACCCTAATGATAAAATCAGTATAGCGAATGCTGATGAGGTGATAACAAACCACGAAGAACCGGCAAAGGCGGTAAGAAGTAAGAAAAATGCATCGGTGGTCGTTGCGGCAAATATGCTGAAAAAAGGCGAGGGTGATGCAATGCTTTCAATGGGTAATACAGGTGCGCTCTTAGCATCGGGATTGCTTATTGTCGGAAGAATAAAGGGAATTTTAAGACCTGCACTTGCAACACTTCTGCCGAGTGCAAAAGGACCGAAAATGCTCATAGACGCCGGTGCAAATACAAACTGCAAACCTGAAAATCTTGTTCAGTTCGGTATTATGGGCAGTATATATATGAAGAATGTACTCGGAATTGAAAGTCCGACTGTCGGACTTATGTCAAACGGTGAAGAAGAAGGCAAGGGCGATGAACTTACGAAGGAAACATTCCCGCTTTTGAAAAAAGCACCTATAAACTTTATCGGCAATATTGAGGGCAGAGATGTTATGGAAGGTACGGCTGACGTAATTACCTGTGACGGTTTTGTCGGAAATGTAATACTTAAAACCGTTGAGGGTATGGGACACGTCGTAAGTACGAAAGTAAAAAATATATTTATGAAAAACTTGTTTACAAAGCTCGGTGCAATATTTGTAATGGGTGGCTTGAATGAGTTTAAACAGTCTATGGATTACCGTGAATACGGCGGCGCACCGCTTTTGGGTACAAAAAGACCCGTTATAAAAGGACACGGCTCGTCAGACGGTAAAGCGGTATTTTCTGCAATCAGACAGGCAAAGAAATTTGTTGAAACAAACTTAATAGAAGAAATAGTTAATAATATAAACTGTATGGAGGAAAAGAGTAATGATTAATGCAAAGATAACAGGTGTAGGCGGATATGTTCCGGAAAAGGTATATGACAATGCGTATATGGAAAGTATTGTTGATACAAACGACGAATGGATAACAAGACGTACAGGCATAAAGGAAAGACATATTTCGGCCGACAACGAATATACAACGGATATGGCAACAATCGCCGCTAAGCGTGCTATTGAAAATGCAGGACTTACACCTGAGGATATTGACCTTATAATGCTTGCAACAGTTACACCTGATTACTTCACACCGGCTTGTGCTTGTGTTGTACAAAGCAATCTTGGCGCGGTAAATGCGGCGGCATTTGACTATAATGCGGCTTGCTCGGGATTTGTTACAGGTCTTACTATCGCAGAACAGTTTATAAAAGCAGGAACATACAAGCATATCGTTGTAGTATGTGCCGACACATTAAGCAAGGCTACAGATTATAAAGACAGAGCAACTTGCGTATTGTTCGGTGACGCGGCAGGTGCGGCAGTTGTGTCTGCAAGTGAAGAACAGGGTATTATCGCAACAGACATCGGTGCAGACGGCTCAAGCGGTCACGCTATAACAAGTCTTGCATACAGAAATGATGATGAAGAAACAGAAAAGAGAATAAGCCACAGAAAAGATACTATTTGGATGGCAGGACAAGCTGTTATGAAGTTTGCTGTCAAAGCAATGGCAGACGCAAGCGCAAGAGTTGTAAACAGTGCAGGATTGACTTGGGACGATATTGCACTTGTTGTACCTCACCAGGCTAACTACAGAATTGTTGAAAGTGCTGTAAAGAGAATGGGTATCACTGATGAAAAGGTATTTTTGAACCTTGAAAAGTACGGTAACACATCAGCGTCTTGTATCCCTGTTGCACTTACAGAGGCAGTTCAGCAAGGCAGAATTAAAAAGGGCGACAAGGTTGTACTTGTAGGCTTCGGCGGCGGACTTACATGGGGTGCGGCACTTATTGAGTGGTAAAACAAATACGTTAAATAAGAAAGGGAGAAGAGAAATGAAGACAAGATTATGTGAATTGCTTGGTATTGAATATCCTATTATTCAAGGCGGTATGGCGTGGGTAGCTACAGCCGAACTTGCGGCAGCTGTTTCAAACGGCGGCGGTATCGGACTTATCGCGGCAGGAAATGCACCGGCAGACGTTGTAAGAGCACAAATTCAAAAGGCAAAGTCACTGACAGATAAGCCTTTTGGCGTAAACGTAATGATGATGTCACCGTTCGTTGAAGAAGTTATGCAGGTTATTATAGAAGAAAAGCCGGCAGTAGTTGCAACAGGTGCCGGTAATCCGGGTAAATACATAGCGTCACTTAAAGAGGCAGGAATTAAGATTATGCCGGTTGTTGCAAGTGTTGCAATGGCAAAGAAGATGGAAAAAGACGGTGCAGACGCAATTATCGCAGAGGGTACAGAGGCAGGCGGACATATCGGTGAGCTTACAACAATGGTACTTGTACCGCAGGTTGTTGACGCGGTAAGTATTCCGGTTGTAGCGGCAGGCGGTATAGCTGACAGCAGAGGTGCTGTTGCAGCATTTGCACTTGGCGCAGACGGTATTCAAGTCGGTACAAGATTTATCTGCTCAACAGAGTGTATCGCACATGATAACTATAAGCAAGCCGTTATAAAGGCAAAAGACAGAGATGCGGTTGTTACGGGCAGATCAACAGGTGCGCCTGTAAGAGCGCTTAAAAACAAACTTACTCGTGAATATGACAAACTTGAAAAGCAAGGTGCGTCATTTGAAGAAATAGAAGCACTTGGCGTTGGCGGTCTAAGACGTGCATTTGAAGAAGGAGATACACAAACCGGTTCACTTATGGCTGGTCAATCAGCCGCTATGGTACACGAAATTCAACCTTGTGCAGACATAATCAAGAGTTATTTTGACGGTACAGAGGCAGTTATTGAAACAATTACTTCTAAACTTAAATAAGAATTTCTTATTAGATAAATTAAGAAAGGAAAATAAATATAATGGGTAAATTAGCATTTGTATTTGCAGGACAAGGCGCACAAGCTGTAGGAATGGGTAAGGAACTTGCCGAAAACTTCCCGATTGCAGATAAGACATTTGACGAGGCAAGTGAGGCACTTGGCTTTGATATAAAGGATATGATTTGGAACGGCGACAGTGAAACTCTTATGATTACAGAGAACACGCAGCCGACAATCGTTACAATGAGCGTTGCGGCACTTAGAGTATTGCAAGAAAAAGGTATTAAGCCTGACGTTGTTGCAGGACTTAGCCTTGGTGAATATACTGCACACATTGCGTCGGGTTCAATGGAATTTGCCGACGGTGTAAGACTTGTAAAAAAACGCGGTAAGTATATGCAGGAGGAAGTGCCTGTAGGAAAAGGCGCTATGGCGGCTATTATCGCACTTTCCGCAGAGGACGTTATCGCTTGCTGCGAAGAGGCGTCAAAAGTCGGTATTTGTTCACCTGCAAACTTTAACTGTCCTGGTCAAATCGTTGTATCGGGTGAAGTTGCGGCAGTGGATAAGTGTTGTGAATTGGCAAAGGAAAAGGGCGCAAAACGTGCTTTAAAACTTCCTGTTTCAGCTCCGTTCCATTGTGCTATGCTTATAGGCGCAGGCGAAAAACTTGCAAAAGAACTTGAAAATGTAGAAGTTAAGGATATGCAAATTCCTGTAATCACAAACGTAACTGCTGATTACGTTTCTTCAAAGGAAGATATTAAACCGCTTTTAATCAAGCAAGTATCTTCATCTGTTAAATGGGAAGAAACTATCAGAAGAATGATAGCAGATGGAGTTGATACATTCGTTGAAGTCGGACCGGGTAAGGCACTTAGCGGATTTATAAAGAAAGTTTCAAGAGATGTAAAGGTGTTTAACGTAGAGGATATGGCGTCACTTGAAAAGACTCTTGAAGGTCTTAACGCATAACAGAGAGGAGATAAAGAAATGTTAAAAGGTAAAACAGCGGTAATTACAGGCTCGGGCAGAGGTATAGGTAAATCAATCGCCCTAAAACTTGCGTCACACGGTGCAAATATCGTTATAAACGATATTCCTTCATCGGATTATGCAGACGAAACTTGTGAAGAAGTTAAAAAGCTTGGTGTAGAATGTATAGTTGTTAAAGGCGATGTAAGAAATACCGAAGATGTTCAGAAACTTGTATCGGAAACTATGGATAAATTCGGTCATATTGACATATTTGTTAATAACGCAGGCATTACAAGAGACGGTCTTATGATTAGAATGTCAGAGGACGATTGGGATCTTGTTATGGATATAAATCTAAAGGGTGCATTTAATTGTATCAAAGCAGTTGCAAGACCTATGATGAAACAAAGAAGCGGTGCTATAATCAATATGGCGTCAATCGTAGGTGTTATGGGTAATCCGGGTCAGGCAAACTATGTTGCCTCAAAAGCAGGTCTTATCGGTCTTACAAAGACAACAGCAAAGGAATTTGCATCAAGAGGTATCAGATGTAACGCAGTAGCACCGGGCTTTATCCGTTCTGCTATGACAGATGTATTGTCTGATGATGTAAAGAAGAAATATCTTGACTCAATTCCGCTTGGAAAATTCGGAGAAACTGAAAATATTGCAGATGTTGTTGCATTTTTGGCATCTGATATGTCAAAATACGTTACAGGTCAAGTAATAAATGTTGACGGCGGACTTGTTATGTAATATAATATGTATATAATTCGTTTAGAATTTATATAGACATTACTGAAAGGGGGTGCAAGTGAATAATGGAATTTGAAAGAGTAAAGAACGTTATCGTTGACCAACTAAGTGTTGATGCAGATGAAGTAACTTTGGAAGCATCATTCGTTGACGATTTGGGTGCAGACTCATTGGACGTTGTTGAACTTATCATGGGTCTTGAAACAGAATTTGATATCGAAATCCCTGATGAAGATGCTGAAAAGATCAGCACAGTAGGCGACGCAGTTGAATATATTAAGAGTCATGCGTAAGATACGAAGTCGTGCCTTGTATCAATACTCTTGGTGCAAGGCATGAAATTTTTTTGAAAAAAGAAATTAATTTTATTATATAGATAAGGATAAACAATAGGAGGTAACTAAATGAGAAGAGTTGTTGTAACAGGCTTAGGTGCTGTAACCCCTATAGGAAATAACGTTGAAGAATTTTGGAACGGTATCAAAGCAGGTAAATGCGGTATTGATAAAGTAACACTTTTTGACGCAACTGATTTTAAGACACAGATTGCCGGTGAAATTAAGAATTTTGAGCCGACTGATTTTATCGAGAAGAAAGACGCTCGTAAAATGGACAGATATACTCAGCTTGCAATGGTAGCGGCTGATGAGGCTGTTAAGGATTCGGGTCTTAATATGGAAGACGAAGACCCTTGGAAAGTCGGAGTTATAACAGGTTCGGGTATCGGCGGTATCCATACTCTTGAGGAACAGCATAAGTCACTTCTTGACAGAGGTCCGGGACGTGTAAGTCCGTTCTTTATTCCTATGATGATAGGTAATATGGGCGCTGCACAGATTGCTATTAAGTACGGAGCAAGAGGTGTAAATGAAAATATCGTTACAGCTTGTGCTTCGGGTACAAACGCTATCGGTGATGCTTTAAGACACATTCAGCACGGTGCTAACGATGTTATCATCACAGGCGGTGCAGAGGCGGCTGTAAGTCCGCTTGCATTTGCAGGCTTCTGTAATATGAAAGCTATGTCAACAAGAAATGACGATCCTAAAACAGCGTCAAGACCGTTTGACGCAGAACGTGACGGATTTGTTCTAAGTGAAGGTGCAGGCTTTATAGTTATAGAAGAACTTGAACACGCAAAGAAGAGAGGAGCTCACATTTATTGTGAACTTGTCGGCTACGGTGCAACTGATGATGCTTACCACATCACAAGCCCTATTCCGGGCGGTGTCGGCGGTGCAAAGGCTATGTCACTTGCAATCGAAGATGCAGGCTTAAAGCCTGAAGATGTAACATACATCAATGCTCACGGTACATCAACAAAGTACAATGACGAGTTTGAAACACAAGCCATAAAAGAGGCTCTTGGCGACGCGGCTAAGAACGTTGCAGTAAGCTCAACAAAGTCAATGACAGGTCACCTTTTGGGTGCGGCAGGCGGTGTCGAGGCAATCGTTTGTGCATTGGCTATCAAGGACGGTTACATTCCTGCAACAATCAATTACAATACACCTGACCCTGCTTGTGATTTGGATATAGTTCCGAATAAGGGCAGAGAACAGGAAGTTAAAGTTGCAATGTCAAATTCACTTGGATTTGGCGGTCATAACGCAACTATCGTAATGAAAAAGTACGAAGATTAATTAAATAAACTTAAACAATAGAGGATGTCTTTTTAAGGCACCCTCTACTGTTATGTGGATTGCTCTAAGCGGTGAACGGTTCACTCTTTAGAGCAGTGTATGTACAGAGAAAGGAAAGCTGTTATGAAAAACGTACAAGAGAAAATCGGTTACACATTTAAAAATGTCAATCTTTTAGAAACGGCACTTACACACAGCTCATATGCGAATGAGTGTAAAAAAGAAAATAACGAACGTCTTGAATTTTTGGGCGATTCTGTTTTGAGTGTTATAATCAGTGACTATATATTCAGACGTTTGCCGAATGTTGACGAGGGCTGGCTTTCAAAATATCGTGCAACGCTTGTCTGCGAACAGTCGCTTAACGAAATATCTAAGAAAATTTCGCTTAGCAAATTTATATTGCTTGGTAAGGGTGAAGAAATGACAGGCGGACGTCAGAGAGCGTCTATCGTTTCAGACGCATTTGAGGCGGTTTTGGCGGCAATTTATCTTGACGGCGGTATGGAAACGGCAAGAAAATGGGTAATCGACCTTATGCGTGATTCGATTAACGAAGTTGTGACAGGTCACGGATATGCCGACTATAAAACAATGCTGCAAGAGGCACTTCAAAAAGGTACACAGGGCAAAGTCACATACAGAACAATCGGCGAATCCGGTTTGGATCACAACAAAGTGTTTGAAGTTGAAGTGCTTGTCGATGATGTTCCTAAAAATAAAGGAACAGGTCACAGCAAAAAAGAGGCTGAACAAAATGCGGCACATACTTTGCTTAAATCAATGGGAAAAGTACAGTGACTATGAAAACGTATAATATACCGATATTTGTACCGCACAGAGGTTGTCCGTTTGATTGTGTTTTTTGCAATCAAAAACGTATAACGGGGACACAAAAAGAAGTCACGGCTGATGATGTTCATAATATCATAGGAGAATATCTTAAAACATTGCCGAGTAAAAACAGACGTATCGAGGCGGCGTTTTTCGGCGGCAGTTTTACCGGTATACCGATTAACGAACAAAGCGAACTTTTAGCCGCCGCAAATGAATATCTTAAAAAAGGTGATATTGACGGAATACGTCTTTCAACCAGACCTGATTATATAGATAAAGAAATACTTGATAATCTGCTTAAATACGGAGTTACAACGATTGAACTCGGTGTACAGTCTATGGACGACAGTGTTTTGCAATCATCAAACAGGGGACACACAAGAGAAGATGTTATTAATGCGGTAAAGCTGATAAAGGAATATCCGTTTACACTCGGACTTCAGATGATGACAGGTTTGCCGGGGGATACCGATGAAAAATCGCTTTATACGGCAGACGAAATAATAAAGCTGAAACCTGATATTGTGCGCATATATCCGACGCTTACCATAAAGGACACATTCCTTGAAAAAATGTATCTTATGGGTAAATATCAACCGCAGTCGGTTGATGAGGCGGTTAATCTTGCAAAACAGCTGTTATTGAAATTTGAAAAGAATAATATAACTGTTATAAGAGTCGGTTTGCAGTCAACCGATGAAATAAGCGAGAACGGCTCTGTTGTTGCAGGACCTGTACACAGCTCATTTCGTGAACTTGTCGAAAGCAGTATTTATTATGACATTATATGCGGTAAAATGAAAGACGATTGTAAAAGAGCAGACGTTTATGTAAATCCGAGAGAAGTTTCAAAAGCAGTCGGTAATAAGCGTTGCAATATAATTAAATTAAAACAAGAGAAAAATATTGATGTAAAGATATGTACAGATGAAAATTTGGAAAAAAGAGAGGTGAGATGTACTTGCTATTAAAAAGACTTGAACTGCAAGGTTTTAAATCATTTGCCGATAAAACAATTCTTGAATTTGTTGAAGGCTCAACGGCGGTCGTAGGTCCTAACGGCAGCGGAAAAAGTAATATTTCCGACGCTATTCGTTGGGTTATCGGTGAAATGAGTGCAAAATCTCTCAGAGGTTCTAATATGCAAGATGTCATTTTTGCAGGTACAGAAACGAGAAAGCCTGTCAATTTTGCGGAAGTGAGTCTTGTACTTGATAACAGCAGTCATTTGTTTGATATAAATTATGATGAAGTTGTTGTAACAAGACGACTTTTCAGAAGCGGTGAAAGTGTGTATCAGATTAATCGCTCAAACTGTCGTTTGAAAGATATACATGAGCTGTTTATGGATACGGGTCTTGGACGTGACGGTTATTCTATTATCGGACAGGGTAATGTGTCGCAGATATTGTCAACCAAAGCCGAGGACAGAAGAAGTCTGTTTGAGGAGGCGGCAGGTATATCAAAATATAAGTACAGACGTGAAGAGGCGGAACGAAAGCTAAAGGGTGTTGAAGAAAACCTTGTAAGAATTTCCGATATAACGACTGAACTTGAAGGTCAGCGAGGACCTCTAAAACGTCAGTCGGAAAAAGCGAGAAAGTATTTGACATACTATGAAGAATATAAAGGACTTGACGTAAATTTAAGCATTATAACGATAGACAAAAACCGACTTGCCGCCAAAGAGGCAGACAGGCTTTATAACAGCGTTGAAGAAGAACTTGCCGAGCTCAGAGCAACGGAATCGGAAACAGAACAAAAAATCACATCGCTTTATAATGAAAGTGAACAAGCCGATACCGAAATAGCGGAACAGAACAAACTTCTTCGTGAGGCTGAGTCAAAGAATATGGAAACCAAAAATCATATTTCTTTATTTGAAAACAACATAAAGAATAATGAGCTTATGCTTAAAAGAATTGATAACGAAATTCAAAGCATAAAAGATAAAAATATTGAACGCGAAAACAGTATAGAAAAGCAAAAGGCAGAGATTGAAGAAAAGAATAAAGATGCCGAAGAAATGCTTACTGCGTTTGATTCTATGAAAGAGGAACAGGACGAAATTGCAAAGCAGAAAGATACTCTTTCAAAAGAAATCGACAGTCTGCAGGGCGATATTATCGAAAAGCAGAATTTGATTGCGACAAAGCGTGCGCAAATAAACGGTGTTGAAAATTTGAGGAGCAGTTTTATAGAACGACGAGAAGTGGTTGAAACCGAAATAAAGACCTTTAACGAGGGCGTTTCAAACACAAAACAGGAGATAGAAAACTGCAAAAAGGAAATATCGGAAAAGTCTGAAAAGTGCGGTAAAATGAAAGAAACCATAAACCGCCATAACGAAAACATAAATAAGTTAAAATCCGAAAACGATAAACTTACATCAAGTCTTAACAATATGAATGTCGAGTATAATTCAAAATCTTCAAAGAAGAAAATTCTTGAGGGTATGGAAAACGATTATGCGGGATATTCAAAGAGTGTAAAGTCGGTGCTGAAAGCCGAAGAACTGAAAAAAATCAGAATTTACGGTACTGTATCGGGACTTGTGGACGTAAAAAAGGAATACGTTACGGCTATTGAAATCGCACTCGGCGGAGCATTGCAGAATATCATAGTAGAGAGCGAAGAGGACGCAAAGACGGCGATTAATTATCTTCGCAGAAATAATGCAGGTCGTGCAACATTTTTGCCGGTGTCGGCTGTAAAAGGCAGAGAACTTGATAATGTTGGCGAAATAAGCAAGCAAAAAGGCTTTATCGGACTTGGAAGTAAACTTATAAAGTATAACAGTAAGTACGACGGTATTATAAAAAGTTTGCTCGGCAGAGTTGTTGTGGTTGATAATGTGGATAATGCCATTGCTATGAGCCGATATTTCGGGTATAAATTCAGAGTTGTAACACTTGAGGGCGAAATATTGAACGCAGGCGGTTCGATGTCCGGCGGCAGCGTAAATAAGCAAAGCGGATTTTTGTCGAGAGCTACTGAAATAAAAACACTTACATCGGAATTAAACGATTTGTCAGTTAAAATAAAAGAGGTTGGCGACAAAAAACAGCAGATTGAAAATGATATGAGAACTATAAATAATCAGTTGTCATCATATGTTCCGCTTGTGAGAGAGTATGAGGACGAGATACTTCGTCTGGAAAATACGCAAAAACATCTTGAAGAAAAGATTGAATCGGGAAGTAATACGGAGAAAAACTATAAAGCAGAGCTTGGACAGATTGAAAAGCAGCTGTCGGAATCTTCGGATGATATTGCCGAGCTTTTGCAGAATGTCAGAAATCTTGAAAAAGAAAGTAATGACTTACAGAGCAAAGCGGAAAAACTGAATGAAGAATTTAATCGAATTTCAGAGAAAAAAGACGAGAAGTCACAAAGCTTGATGGATAACACGATGAAACTTGCAGATATGCAAAGGGACATTAAAGTTATCGAAAAAGATATTGAAACAAAGAAGAATGATATTGCAAATTCCGTAAAAGATATAGCACAAAAAGAGCAGGATAAAACAAGAATATGTGCCGAAAACGAAAGTTTAAAACAGCAGATTGAGGACAAAAACAAGCTGACGGAAGAAATCGCAAAGAGTACGGCGGATATAAATAATTATATCGAGAGTATTCAGAAGAAGAAAAGCGATATTTCAACGTCACTTCAAAATATCCAAAATTCAAATAAGGATTTAACGGATAAATTGCTGAACTTGCAACAGGAACTTTCAAGACTTGAAAACAGACGTGAAAAACTCAATAACGATATTGAAAATATTATAGGCAGATTGTGGGAGGACTACGAACTGACTTATAACAGTGCGTGTGAAATTAAAACAGAGGTGGAAAACGAGAAAGAATCGTTTGCAAGATTGTCGGAATTGAAGTCGCAGATAAAATCACTTGGCAGTGTAAACGTCGATTCTATCGAAGAATATAAAGCGGTAGAGGAGAGGTTTGTGTTCTTGACAGAGCAAAAGAGCGATCTTGAAAAGTCGAAAAACGAACTTAACGGAATAATAGAGTCAATGGAAGAATTGATGAAAGAGCATTTCGGGAAGCAGTTTCAGGAAATCAATGAGAGTTTCAGTCTGGTATTCAGTGAACTTTTCGGCGGCGGCAAAGGTGAATTGACTTTGTCTGATCCGAGCAATGTTCTTGAAAGCGGTATTGAAATTATCGCACAGCTTCCGGGTAAAGGTTCGCAGAATATCAATCTGTATTCGGGCGGTGAAAAGTCGTTTATTGCTATTGCACTTCTGTTTGCAATACTTCGAGTAAAACCGGCTCCGTTCTGTATTTTGGACGAGATTGACGCGGCACTTGACGATGTAAACGTTTCGAGATTTGCAACATATTTAAAAAATTATATTGAACAGACACAATTCATTGTTATCACTCACAGACGTGGTACAATGGAGGCGGCAAATATTTTATACGGCGTAACAATGCAGGAAAAAGGCGTTTCTAAGTTGTTGTCACTTCATATAGATGATGTCGCAGACGATATGGTCAGTTAGGAGTAGTATATGGGATTCTTTGATAAGTTAAAAAACGGTTTAACAAAAACTCGTGAATCAATCGCAAAACAAGTTAATAATGTATTCAGTGTGTTCGTAAAAGTTGACGACGAACTTTTTGAAAATCTTGAAGAGGCACTTATTATGGCAGATATAGGTGTAGAAACTTCAACATACATTATTGAAAAACTTCGTGATAATGTTAAACACAAGCATATCACGGACGGAAACCTTGTAAAAGAGGAATTAAAGAGCATAATAAGCGAAATACTCAGTGCGCTTGATACAACGGTGAATACGTCAACAACACCGTCTGTTATTTTGGTGATTGGCGTAAACGGTGTCGGAAAAACAACAAGTATCGGAAAAATCGCATCACATTATAAGTCGATGGGTAAAAAGGTACTTCTTGCGGCGGCTGACACATTCAGAGCGGCAGCGATAGATCAGCTTGACATATGGGCGCAGAGAAGCGGTTGTGATATAATCAAGCACCAAGAAAACAGTGATCCGGCGGCAGTTGTGTTTGACGCTTGTACGGCGGCAAAGGCGCGTGGTGCTGATATTCTTATATGTGATACAGCCGGCAGACTTCATAATAAGAAAAATCTTATGGCGGAGCTTGCAAAGATTAACCGTGTAATTGAACGTGAACTGCCTGATTCGGCAAGAGAAACATTGCTTGTCCTTGACGCGACAACAGGTCAAAATGCGGTAAGTCAGGCAAAATTGTTCTCCGAGGCGGCGGATATTACGGGAATTATCCTTACAAAGCTTGACGGTACGGCAAAAGGCGGTATTGTAATATCAATAGCAAAAGAACAGAATGTTCCGGTTAAATTTGTCGGCGTCGGTGAAGGTATCGACGACTTGCAGGAATTTAACAGCGATGATTTTGCAAAGGCTATATTTGAAGAATAAATAATATAAACTCTGACAGTCAAAAAAATGGCGGTCAGAGTTTTTTTGTACAGTTTTTTGGACATAGGTGAATGTATAATTTAAGTAGAAAAGGAGATGGGAGAAATGAAAAATTCGGTTTTAGTCACAATAACGGGACTTGCTCATTATTACGGAACGAAGCCGTTCAAAGTCGGAGCGGTAATAAAATTGAAAAAGGAATATGATAACAAATATGATGACGAGGCGATAAGAGCACAACTGCCGTATATCGGTACAGTCGGTTACGTCGCAAACAGTACATATACGGTTTATTCGGGTACATACAGTGCGGGACGTTTATATGATAAAATAGGCGAATGTGCGTGTGCGAAAATTATTTTAATAACACATTCAAGCGCTGTTGCGGAAGTAATAGAGGGCTGTCCGTCAGAAAATATGGGCGAATGTGTATTTGAATAAAAATAAAAAAAGTTATCCATAAAGGATAACTTTTTTTGTGGCTGCGGATCCAGGATTCGAACCCGGACAGAACGAGTCAGAGTCGTTAGTGCTACCTTTACACAAATCCGCAACGATAACTGACAAATGATATAATACCATATAATCTAACTTTTGTCAACAGTTTTTTTAAAAAGTTTTCACGGATTTTCCCCTCACTGTCGGCAGCCCTTGTAATTCATGCCTTTTAGCGTGCAAAACCCGTTCCCAGAGACAGAAGAATATTGTTTTCATACAGTTCTTTCAGAAACGCACTCTGATTAATATAAGAAACAATCACTCTCCCCGTCTCTCCCGTACTGCAAAGGGCAACAATGTAAAACGCAATCCAGACGATGAGAAGCCCCTCCATCAGCCCCGCTAACATTCCCGTGAAACGGTTCACGCCTTTTAATATCGGAATATGCGATACAATTCCAAGCAGCGCCGAAATCACATGCACCAGAATCCATGAGAGAATCAGCACCGTCACAAACGCAATTCCCTGCACGATAAATCCTGCCAGGCTCTGCGCGATCCCTGCATATACCCCGGTCTCCGCAAGCACAGTGTCCGCTGCGCCGGAAGCCCCCGAAACGATCTGCGCCATCACAGATTCCGGAAGATCCAGCCCCAGTTCCCCGGCTTCTCCGTACTGTTCCACTGCGCCTTCTTCCATCTTTCCCTGCGCCGCACGCCGCACAGATTCCTCACACGCAGCTTCTATTTTTTCGTAAATAGTTGTATTCTCCTGTATCCACTGGCTGACATGCGGCGTTGCCCACGAGACAAACACCAGCACAATCACCCATGCGACAAGTGAAAAAACAATCCTTAAAAATCCTTTTGTGTAGCCGTAGATTGCACAGCACACCAACACCAGGAGGACAAGCATCAATACCCAGTTCATAATCTCCTCCTTATTTTAATCTGATCCGCTGTGTCGTATCTTTGAGCACAAGCGTGTAGTTCAATTTTAATTTTCCCGGTATAATCTCAAAAAGTTCTTCTTCAAACTCATGGTGGAACTTATAAACACCGTGCACCGTATAGATGTCGCAGACATTTGCGTTCCGGATACAGATCTCATTATTGGTCAAAAATTCGATACTGCTGTAGTCCAGACCGAAATCCTTTTCCATGACCAGTTTTCCGTTTTCATCATACACCGCCAGATGATTTGTCACCGCCTCATCCTCATTGCCGGTCACGATTCCGATATAGTGCTCATTGTAAAAAATACTTTTTGTCTTCTCATCCATCGGGATCTCCGCGATTGCCTGCGGCTTCTGCGCACCCTCAAAGATCACTGCTTTCGTATCGCCGAACGCAACCATCCGGTCGTTGGAGGTAAACTCCATCTCCGGGATGACCATATCATCGTAATTGTTCACTCCCACACAGTGATCGATTTCGTTCTGACCAACCGTGCCATAATTGTAAAACGCAATTGTGCTCTTGACGCTTCCTTCATTGATATTGATCATGGATACCGCCAGCTTTACCGCATCATTGGAAAGCGCAATGGCGATCGGGTATCCCCCGTTCTGGCCGTGGATCTCCCCTTCCGCCAGGCTGTTGCCCTCTCTGTCATACAGCGCAAGGTACGCCGCCTTGTCTTTTTTCATCAGAACCGCAACCGTCCCCTGCTCTGCCACGCATACCTGCTGAATCTGCATGGTTGTCTCAATGCTTCCCACAAGCTTTGTCGGTGTTAAAATATAAATTTTTGTCCCGCCCTTGTCGTAGATGCTCAGATAATTTCCGCAGGTATCCAGCTTCGGCGACGACATCTCATACGTCTGGTTCCAGATCAGTTCATTCGCGGCATCCAGATAAAATGCTCCGTCATTGCTGTATTTTAAAATATTTCCCTGAAATTCCGTAAAATGTGTCGCATCCGTATCCGACCGCTCCGCGGTTGACATAATGTCATAGTTCTCATAATGGCGGAGCGCCATGTAGAGTCCCAGACCGGTCAGCACCAGAAGAATGACCGCCGTCACAATCACGATGCGGCGCAGGACCTTTCTGCGATGTTCCTTTATTTTACGGTTATATTCCTCCATATCGGTATCCCCTACCGTATGAAATCCGCTTTTGTTTTTTTCTGCCATACTTCCTCGTTCCTATGTTGTCTATGCTTTCACTGATTATGAATATTATAGCATGTGTGTATTCCCGTTTCACTATTTTTTTAATTCGGCAGAATCAGACGCTGACCGGCGTAGATGGCATTTTCATCCTCAATGCCGTTGACCTCGCAGAGCTTGTCCAGCATTGCCGTTGTCTGATATATTTTCCGGCAGATTCCCACAAGGCTGTCTCCCTTCTGCACATCATAATATCCCTGCGACAGATACATCTGCGCCTCGGTCTGCACTGCTGCCGCCTGCACATTCTCCGCCGATGAGTTTCCGGCAGCTGTCGTCGTGCCCTGGGTCTGTACCGCCGCCGGGTCCCCGTCCGTGGATGGCGTGCTCTGCGTCTGCGCCTCCACCGACGTGCCCGCTGCGTCTGCGCATGCCTGTCCACCGGCTGCCGCCGTATCCCCCGCAGTTTCCGATCCCGCTGCAGTTCCTGCTGCTGCATTTGCCGTTGCATTTTCCGCTGGCTCTGCTGTCCCCTGTGCCCCCTGTGCCTCCTGCGCCGTCTCCGCCTGCTGCGCCGCAGAATCTTCCTGCGTTCCCGCCGCTTCCGCAGACAGTTCCTGTTTTTCGACATTCCCCATCACCGTCTCTACCGCCACAGACGGCATCCGCTCCGTCTCTTCCGTCTCCGTGTCCGCCGTCTGCGCTTCTGTCACATACCGGGTTCCCTTCATCTGCGCAAGCGTCTGTTCCATATCCACCATCTTTTCATGATTCAGATATGCGGTCACACCAAGCACACACACAACCGCCCCCAGCAGAACTGTGGCTGCATACGCGGGTCTTTCCTGCTTTTCCTGCCGACCGGCATCCTGCTGTACTCTCCTGCGGTAAAGACCACGGTACACCCCTGTACCTTCCTCATTTTCCGGCATTTTCGCCATGTCCGCCGCCACTTCCCGCTCCCCGGCGCTTACTGGCACTGCCGGTTTTGGCTTCTCTTCCCCTTCCACATCCATTTCCCGGTAAAATTCCTTTTCCTCTTTTTTCCAGAGGTCGTTCTCCTCTGGCACCTGCCTGTGCTGGTAATAAATGTAAAATCCATCTCTTCTGTACAGGTGCCCGTTCCGGCTGCCGTAGACCGCCTCCTCACATTCCAGGCTGTCCATCAGAAAAAGAATCTGGCGCTTTCCACCGAAGTTCCGTTGATGCAGCGCCTCCAGGTGCGCCGTCATATTGGGGAGCTGTCCCTTGATATCCAGCGCCCATCCTACAATCACGAACGGATCATGCTCCGGCTTTAACTGCTTATATATGTACGCCCACGTGTGATCGTCCCAGACCGGAATATCCCGGTCAAACAGGATTTCATTCAACGGAATAACCGCTTCCACAAACGTGCACTCTCTGCCCATGCAGTTCTCAAATTTTCCCAGCAGCACATATGCCGTTTTTTCTTCCACGCCGCCATGCGGATGCATTCTGCGGTACACGGTATCTTCCACATAAATCCGTTCCCCTGCATCCGGCGACCCGATCTGTTTGATTTCTCTTGGCAGTTCCCTCTGTACCTTCTCTTCCGTCTGTTCCTGGTGAATAATCTCTATCATGCCACACGATTCCCCTTTCCGCATCCGGCTGCGCATCCGCGCAATACACGCACATGGATTTTACAACCTTTTCTCGGGGAAATCGTACCACAAGCCCTCTGCATATTTTGAAATATTATGGGCTTGTCCGAAAAAATGTTTCGACAGCCTTCCGTCTCTTCTGCCAAAATCTTTCCCGGCATTACAAAAGCCGCAGGGAAGCTACAATCCCCGCGGCCTTATCTGCGTTTTTCTCTAATTCTGTTTTACAAACGCCTTTACTTTCTCGTAGATGCTCTGTGCATCCAGTCCATACTTTTGAATCAGTTCCAGAGCCGGACCGGACTCTCCGAACACATCGTTGATACCGATCTTCATGACTTTCGTCGGCTGCTTCTCAGAAAGGATGTCGCATACGGCACTTCCCAGTCCGCCGATCACGGAATGTTCCTCGATCGTTACCACTTTTCCGGTCTTCGCTGCGGACGCAAGTACCAGCTTTTCATCCAGCGGCTTGATCGTATGGATGTTGATAATCTCCGCATCAATACCGTCTGCTGCCAGAAGCTTCTCCGCCTCTCTCGCCTCGTTCACACACAATCCTGTTGCAAATACCGAGACATCTTTTCCCTCTTTTAACACAATTCCCTTGCCGATCTCAAACCGGTAGGTCGCCTCGTCATTAAATACCGGAACCGCCAGTCGTCCAAAACGCAGGTACACCGGTCCCACGTGATCATACGCCGCATGCACTGCCGCACGCGCCTCCACATCGTCCGCCGGATTGAGCACGACCATTCCCGGGATCGCGCGCATCAAAGCCAGATCCTCCAGGCACTGATGGGTCGCTCCGTCCTCACCCACGGAGATTCCCGCATGGGTCGCTCCGATCTTCACATTGAGGTGCGGGTAACCGATCGAGTTGCGCACCTGCTCGTAATTTCTGCCCGCCGCAAACATCGCAAAAGAACTGATAAACGGAACTTTTCCGCAGGTTGCAAGACCTGCCGCGATTCCTGTCATATTCGCCTCTGCAATACCGATGTCCCAGTGGCGCTCCGGAAATGCCTTCTTAAAAATGCCGGTCTTTGTCGCACCTGCCAGATCCGCGTCCAGCACGATCAGATCTTCATGCTCTTTTCCAAGTTCTACCAGCGCGTTGCCGTAACTCTCTCTGGTTGCAATCTTCTTTCCTAATTCTGACATAATGCTGCACCTGCCTTTTCCAGATCTTCCATTGCGATCTTATATTCATCATCATTCGGTGCTTTTCCGTGCCAGTCAACGGCATTCTCCATGAATGAAACACCTTTTCCCTTTAATGTCTTTGCGATAATCGCCGTCGGCATTCCCTTGGTCGCCCGCGCCTCCGCAAAAGCCGCACGGATCTCGTCAAAATCATTTCCGTTGATGTTGATCGTATGGAAATTGAACGCCTCAAACTTCTTGTCGATCGGGTACGGAGAACATACCGCGTCAATGGAACCGTCAATCTGAAGGTTGTTGTTATCCACGATCACCACCAGATTATCCAGTTTCTTAAATCCTGCCCACATGGCAGCCTCCCAGATCTGTCCCTCCTGGATCTCTCCGTCACCGCAAAGTGCATATACACGATAGTCTTTCTTGTCGAACTTTCCTGCTGCAGCCATTCCCACTGCCACCGAGAGTCCCTGTCCCAGAGAACCGCTCGACATATCCACGCCCGGAATATGCTTCATATCCGGATGTCCCTGCAGATATGATCCTGTGTGACGCAGCGTTACCAGATCCTCCTTCGGGAAAAATCCACGCTCTGCAAGCGCAGCGTAAAGTCCGGGTGCCGTGTGTCCCTTGGACAATACAAACCGGTCACGATCCGCCATCTTCGGATTCTTTGGATCAATGTTCAGCTCCTCAAAGTACAGATATGTGAAAATATCTGCCGCCGAGAGTGATCCGCCCGGGTGTCCCGCTTTTGCACTGTGCACCGCAGTTACAATGCTTTTGCGAATTTCATTTGCTGTCTTTTGAAGTTCCAGATTCGTCATGTCGTGTCATGGTCCTTTCTTATATCTGATTGTCATCCGTCCGACCCAGATGCCGGACAGTCGCATCCCTTTCTCATGCGGTCACTACAGTTCCGTGCGCCCCTCAAGCGCGCGCAGAAGCGTCACCTCATCAATATATTCCAGATCGCCGCCCACCGGCACACCGCTTGCAATCCGCGTAACTTTTATACCGGTCGGTTTGATCAGTTTGCTGATATACATTGCCGTCGTCTCCCCCTCCAGGCTGGAATTCGTCGCAATGATGACCTCATCCACATCCTTTTGCAGGCGCTGCATCAGTTCTTTGAGTTTGATGTCCCCCGGCCCGATTCCGAGCATGGGTGAGATCGCGCCGTGCAGCACATGATATACTCCGTCATACTTCTGTGTCTTCTCGTATGCCGCGAGATCCCTCGTGTTCTCCACCACCATAATGACCTTGTGGTTCCTGGAACTGTCGCTGCAGATCGGACAGATTTCCTCATCTGTCAGCGTAAAACATTCCTTGCAATACCGCACATTCTGCTTTGCGTCCAAAATCGCAGAAGAAAGCTCCTCCACCTGCTCCTTTGGCATATTCAGAATGTGAAATGCCAGACGCTGTGCAGACTTCGTGCCGATTCCCGGCAGGGCGGATAATTCCTGTATTAACTTGCTGATCTGTCTGCTATAGTATTCCATTCTCTCCCTCAAACTTCCTGTCAACACTGCCGGGCTTTCCCTGCAGCCTTATATATATTACTTGATAACGCCGCATTTTACAAGGCGGTTTTGATTTTTCTTCCTCTGGTATGCTATACTGGATTTATTCACAGAATGTAGGAAAAGAAACGGAGATTACCATGAAAGAAACGATTGCAACCATCCCTTTGATGAATGCCTTCCACGCAGACGACGAATGCCCTTTCTGCTACCTGGAACGCGAGGCCGAGCAGCATGCCATCTCCTTCATCCTCGGCTCTGCCTATATGGAAGATGCTATCCGTGCCAAAACAGACGCCACCGGTTTCTGCCGCCACCACTTCAAGATGATGTACGACTACGGCAACCGGCTCGGCAACGCCCTGATCTTAAGCACACACTTAAAAAAGCTGAATCAGGAGCTCGGCGGTGAGCTGGCACATTTTACGCCCGGCAAATCCAGCTTTATCAAGCGCATGAAGCACACGGATGTCTCATCCGGAAATGCGTCCAAAACGCCTCTCGGCGCATGGATCGCCGCTAAGACCACCGACTGCTATGTCTGCGACCATTTCCATCAGATCTACGGCCGTTATCTGGATACTTTTTTCGATCTGTATAAGAAAAATGAGGAATTCCGCGCACTTTTTGAAAAAAGCAGGGGATTCTGCCTGCCGCACTTCGGCGACCTGATCGAGGCAGCCGAGGACAAGCTGACCGATGACGAGAAAAAAGAGTTTTATCCCAAAGCCTTCTCGATGATGCAGGACAATCTCGACCGGCTCCAAAAAGAAGTGTCCTGGTTTGTCGAGAAAAACGACTACCGCAACAAGGACAAGGACTGGGGCACCTCCGCCGACAGCATCCAGCGCGGCATGCAGAAGTGCGCCGGCGGCTATCCCGCCGACGAGGTATTCAAGGCAAAGCTCTGAGCACCATGTGCCCCCACGCAGGTTGCTCTTGTTTCATGGCACTGCCGTATCAGCAGACGGTATTTACCCGCTAAAGCTGCAGTGCCATAAAACAAAACTGCACCCGTACAGCGCGATCGCCACACAGGTGCAGTTATAAATTCTATTAGAATGGCATTCCGCCAAGTCCGCCCATGCCGCCGGTAATCTTTGCCATGGAACTCTGGGAAAACTCGTCTAACTGACGGTAGGCCTCGTTTGCCGCCGCCATAATCAGATCCTCCAGCATCTCGATGTCATCCGGATCCACAACCTCCGGGGAAAGCTTTACTTTCGTTATCTCATGCTTGCCGGATACCGTCACTTCCACAGCTCCGCCGCCCGCTGCCGCAGTCACTTCCTTCTCTTCTAACTCCTTCTGAGCCTCTTCCATCTGGCGCTGCATTTTCTGCGCCTGCTTCATAAGGTTATTCATATTACCCGGCATACCGCCCGGGAATCCACCTCTTTTTGCCATGTCTGCTTCCTCCTGCTTTTCTCTTAGGACTGTTCCATCTATCATAATATAAATTGTGTGATTCGTCCAGCTTTAAAAATCCTCTTCCTCGATGTCCATCTGAATGAGCGCGCCCAGATCCGGATAGACCTCGTCACTGGCATGCCCCGTATCGTTTAACTTCACCAGAATCGCAACCTCTTTGCCGATCCGGTCCGCCGCTGCCGCTTTTAATGCGTCCTGGCAATCCGAACGGTTCTGCTCGACGTACTCATAAGCGTTTTTGTCATCGAACACCAGCATCAATTCCCCGTTCGGTCCGAGCGACCGGGTCGCCATCTTAAGATACGTCTTTGTCACGCCGGTAAGCTGCGATAAGATGCCGCCCCAGTTTGTCAGCACCTGCTTCACATCCTCCGGAATCGCCTTGGGCAGTTCTGCCTTGGGCAGCGAGCCTCCCTGTGCCCCCTGCGCGCTTCCACCTACGCCCTGCCTGGCACTCCCCGGTGCCGCCATCACAACGCCTTTTTCCAGTTTCTTCTCCAGGCTGTCGATGCGGTCCACCAGGGACGTGTAATCTTTTTCCATTTCAGGTTTACATAACTTAATTACTGCAATTTCAATCAGAATCCGCTTCTGGCTGGCATATTTGATCTGGCTGCCAAGCTCCGAGAAAATGCGGATATAGCGCATCAGAATATCGGCGTCCACCATAGACGCCTCTTCTTTCAGGAGCGCCAGATTTTCCGAAGAGATGTCAAGCACATCCTCCATATCGTCCGAGCTTTGCACCAGCATCAGATTGCGCAGATACCATGTGAAATCCGTGACAAACTGCCCTAACTCCCGTCCTTCGATCACGAGCGTCTCCACGGTCTGGATTGCCCCCGTGATATTTTTATCGAGGATCTGCCGCAGCAGGCGGCTGAAAATCTCTGTGTCGACTGCTCCGAGCGTATCCAGCACTTTGTCGTAAGTGAGCTCCTGTCCCAGGTAAAAAGCGATACACTGATCCAGAAGGCTTAACGCGTCACGCATCGAGCCGTCTCCCGCCTTGGCGATATAGCGCAGCGCCCTGTCCTCCACCGTCACCTGCTCCGCATCCATCAGTTCCCGCAGGCGGGCAGTGATCGTGTCGATCGAGATTCTGCGGAAATCATAGCGCTGGCACCGTGATAGAATCGTGATCGGAATCTTGTGCGCCTCGGTGGTCGCCAGAATAAAAATGACATACGCCGGCGGTTCCTCCAGGGTCTTAAGCAGTGCATTGAACGCTCCTATGGAAAGCATATGCACCTCATCGATAATGTAGACTTTGTATTTTCCTTCGGTCGGACGGTACTCCACCTCCTCGCGGATCTGGCGGATGTTGTCGACGCCGTTGTTGGAAGCCGCATCGATCTCAATCACGTTCATGGAATTGCCCGCCGCAATCGCCCTGCATGTCGGACATTCCCCGCACGGACTCCCGTCCACCGGATGCTCACAGTTGACCGCCTTCGCAAAAATCTTGGCAATCGTCGTCTTTCCCGTTCCTCTGGTTCCGCAAAATAGATAAGCATGTCCGATTCTGTCTGCTTTAATCTGATTCTTTAACGTTGTTACAATATGATCCTGTCCTTTTACATCGTCAAACTCCTGCGGACGGAACTTACGATATAATGCCTGATATGACATGCTTTTCCCTCACCTTAATCTCCAAAGCTGATTCCAATCCGCTTTGCTTCTTTTATCATCTGGTCGTTCGGATCGACCGTTTTTAATTTGCCCGCCACGTCTCCGAGCGGTACATATTTGATCTTGCCATTGACCATGGCAACCATGTTGCCGTAGTTCTCGTCCATGATCGCTTTTGCCGCCGCCGAACCGAGTCTCGTGCAGAGCACACGGTCATACGGACATGGGCTTCCGCCGCGCTGTGTGTGACCCGGTACAGTCACGCGCACCTCGACGCCGGTCTCCTTGAATATACGGTCTGCAATCTCGTAGGAAACAGACGGATATTTCCGCTTTGCCACTTTTTCCTTGTACTCTTTCTTGGAGAGCGCCGCATCCTCCTTGGAGATGGCTCCCTCGGCAACCGCAAGTATGGTAAATCCTTTTCCTGCCTTCGTGCGCTTGTTGATCGCGGCAATCACTTTCTCGATGTCGTACGGTATTTCCGGAAGCAGAATAATATCCGCGCCCCCCGCAACGCCAGCATAAAGCGTCAGCCAGCCGACTTTATGCCCCATGACCTCAACAATAAAGACGCGGTTGTGGGACGCTGCCGTCGTGTGGATACAGTCAATGCAATCTGTGGCGATATTGATGGCACTCTGAAATCCGAATGTGACGTCCGTCCCGTAAATATCGTTGTCGATCGTCTTCGGCAGATGGATAATATTTAACCCCTCTTCCCGAAGCAGGTTCGCCGTCTTCTGTGTTCCGTTTCCTCCGAGGATCACCAGACAGTCCAGGTTGAGCTTGTGGTAGGTCGCCTTCATCGCCTCCACCTTATCCAGTCCGTTTGCATCCGGCACACGCATCTGCTTAAACGGCTGTCGCGATGATCCGAGAATCGTGCCGCCTTTCGTCAGAATACCGGAGAAATCCGCGGATGTCAGCAGCCGGTAGTCCCCGTAAATCAGACCTTTATAGCCATTCAAAAAACCATATACTTCCAATTCATCCACGTTCTCGCTGAGTCCTTTAACAACACCGCGCATGGCAGCATTCAATGCCTGGCAGTCTCCGCCACTCGTCAACATACCGATTCTCTTCATCTGCTTCTCCTCCTGTTTCCGTCTTTTCGTACCATCAGTTCATGGTCTGTGGGTCCGCATCCGGACCGCAGTTTTTCTATATAGAATATTACCCTCTTCGACGCCATTTTGCAACTGTGTTTCACAGCACCAGCGCGCCGCAGCGCCTAATAGCGCACGGAAAATGCCCGCTCCTCTTCGTTTAATTCGAGTTTCTGCCGGCTCACTCTGTCCAGATAAATATAGGAATCCTCCCTAAGGCGCGCAATGATCTCGTCGATCGCCTCCCGTCTCCCCTGCAGTTCTGCCGAGACGCTTCCATCGTACTCATTTCTGACCCATCCCGTCACATCGTAGTGTCTTGCAAGCTGTGACATCCGGTAGCGGAATCCAACGCCCTGCACGCTTCCCTCAAACCGAATTGCTTCCCGTGTCTTATTTTCCATACCTTACCCTCCTGTTATGCTATAAAAATAGTATCTCCCGAAAAAACTTATTTCAAGACTTTTCGCGAAAGCATCTTGCAAAATAAACCAGATATGATATACTAATCGAGTGTCTCACAGTAGAATCCTCTGTGATCCATTCATTCGGAGACGTATCGAAGCGGTCATAACGGGGCGCACTCGAAATGCGTTAGCCCTCCGGGGCACGCGGGTTCGAATCCCGCCGTCTCCGCTGTCACAAAACCCGGCAGAATCATAAATTGATTCTGCCGGGTTTTTCTATGCCTTTCTTTTTTCCTAAAAACAAAGTGTGCGCTTGCCGCACACTTGCGCCCCAGCGGTATGCAAAGCATTATGTACCTCACCGCGAGCTGCACATCCCCGCGGAACGTTTTTGTGTAATAGGAACGAAGTTTCCTATTACATAAAAAAGAGACACCGCAATATACGGTCTCTCTCTTTCTTAAGCCGCCAGACGGATCGCTCCGCCTGCCGTGCCCCTGCCAAGGAATCGGAGTAACAGGATTTGAACCTGCGACCTCACGGCCCCCAGCCGTGCGCGCTACCAAACTACGCCATACTCCGTTTCAGATGAATGGATTCATTATATCATATTTTTTGTAATTTTTGAAGCCCTTTTTTAACCGCGTCACCACACGCCCGCATTCCGGTCTGCCCGGATCTGATCCGCAACCATCTGCGCAATCAGCGCATATCCTTCCTCGGTCGGGTGAATTCCATCCACGAAATATTCCGGGTGATCCTGCGTCAGCGCGTAGAGATCCAGCGTTCCGCAGCCCGATTGCTCCGCGATGTCCGGCACAAGGTTCCGGATCTCTCCTCCGATCACATCATTGTTAATCCCGTATAGGATCTCTCCCTCCTCCGCAGGAAATGCTTCCGGCGGTGCCATCAGATACAGATACGGATGTCCCGGCAGATTGTGAAGTTCGTCAATCAATGCAAGATACTGTTCCTCATACCTCTCTGCATCCCAGTATTTCTGTTTGGAATCGTTGGTTCCCAGCATAATAATCACCACATCCGGGGACTGCGCCTCTATCACGTTCAGATACCCCATGTTGCGGTAGCTTTTCCGGGAAAGATCCTGCAGGGTTGCTCCTCTCACGCCGTAATTGAAAATGAGGTAGCGCGGGCCAAGCCGGATTCCTAGCTGCGCCGGATACGACTTCGTCAGCCGTTCCTCATCCTCCAGACCGCTGCCGTATGTGATACTGTCCCCAATACAGTATATGATCTCTGTTTTTTCGTATTCCTTTTCCCGGATGTTCTGTGCGTCTGTCAAAACAACTGCTGCCGTCAGGAAAAATGTCAGAAATACCGCGCGCACACGCCTGATCCGGCAGTAAATTTTCTCATTCATACTCTTATTCCATTCCACTTTTTCTCCACTATCATACCACCTTTACGGCATTTTTTACACATAAAAAGCTCTCCGGATGCTCATACTTTTTCTGAAGTATGAAAAAGTGAGGTAATCTTATGGCATCTTATGTATCTCCCGAGATCCGCGACCGGTTTGATACCCTGTCTGCTGATCTGAAAAATCTGATTCTGGAACGGAATGTCTGTCTCAACAACATGTATGACCTGATTCATGTTCTTGAGGATATTGTCGCAGAAGGGGAAGCCGAATAACGG